>OHAM01001851.1_pt1 | contig 12495 bp, 9 predicted proteins | sample 1577161 | NCBI WGS metagenome assembly OHAM01 (sample SAMEA3541583, study PRJEB24748) | human gut metagenome | biome: human gut; feature: human-associated habitat; material: faeces | place: China | collected 2012
AGCGCTTTGCGTATGCCGAACTCGCGTGGGCGTTCCTTGCTGTTGTTGCCAGGCCGCTTCCAGTTTTTGCAGCATCCCGGTAATACGTGACTCCTGATACGGTTTGAGAATGTAGTCAAACGCCTCCAGTTCAAACGCTTCTACCGCATGTTCTTTCCATGCGGTGATGAACACAATAAACGGTTTATGGGCGAACTGGCTGATGTTTTGCGCCAGCAACACGCCATCCAGCGACGGAATATTGATATCCAGAAAAATGGCGTCGACGCGGTTATGCTGCAAAAACTTCAACACGTCCAGACCGTCGTCAAAGGTGCCGACAATCTCCATCTGGCTGTGCTCTTTAATTAGCCAGCTCAGTTCCTGTTGTGCCAGGAATTCGTCTTCAACAATGATGACTTTCACAATATCACTCCGGCTCAAAGCAATAACGTAGCCTGTGAGGCGACTGGGGTGCGTTGGTTAGGAATGTAAAACGCAATTTCCGTCCCCGGCTCCAGGCGGCGGATATGCAGCCCCTCGCCATACAATAACTTCACGCGATGATGGACATTCAGCAGGCCAATTTTATTGCCCGGCATTTCATTCGCTTCGACCCGCTCAATCACCTTTGGATCGATGCCGTGCCCGGTATCTCGCACCGCAATGCGTACCCGATTTCCGCACTCTGCAACGCTGATGGTGACAACGCCTTTACCTTTGCAAGGCTGAATACCGTGGACAATGGCGTTCTCCACCAACGGCTGGATCAGCAGGCTGGGAATGCAGCAATTCACCTCTTCATCAATATCATAGATAACCGTCAGCTTGTCACCAAAGCGGGCCTGCTCAATGGCAATATAGTCTTTAATTTGATACAGCTCTTTTTTGATATCGATTTGCTCATCGTCTTTTAATTCAATGTTATAGCGCAGATAACGCGACAGATTAAAGATCAACTGGCGAGCGGTATCCGGATTCAGACGGATTGACGATGAAATAGCGTTCAGAGCGTTAAACAGAAAATGGGGATTAATTTTGCTTTGCAGGGCGCGAAGCTCTGCCTTATTTGCCATTTCACGTAGCTGCTCGGCGCGTGAAACCTCCAGTTGCGTGGAGATGATTTGCGACAGACCGACCGCCATTTCCTGTAATGACGAGGTGATCTGATGCGCGTGGCAGTAGTAAATTTTCAGCGTTCCGGTCACGACCCCTTTCTCCCACAATGGGATCACCAGCATGGAATGAATCTCTGGTGTGCGGTGGGCTTCATCATTGTTTTTAATGATGATTTTTCCGTAATTCATCGCCTGACGGGTAGTCGGGCTAATGAAGTCATCGCCATTCTGATAGTTATGTTCACCCACGCCAACATAGGCCAGCACATGATCGGTATTAGTAATCGCCACCGCATCGGCGTGAATGTCATCGCGGATAATTTCGCAGACCTTGCGTAATGACTCGCTATTGACATGGCGAAACAGCGGTAGCGTTTTGTTGGCGATATCCAGCGCCAGCTTGGCCTGCCGCGCGGCGCTGGCCTCTTTTTCGCCCTCAACGCTTTGCACCAGAAGCACAATAAAGCCGATACAGACGCTACCGAGGATCATTGGAATGCCGATTTTAGAGACGATATCGATCCCCAACGCGGTAGTTGGTGCCCAGACAATTACCAGAATCATGGTCAACGTCTCACACAACATGCCGCCGAGAATACCGACGCGCCAGCGCTGTGCTTTGGGGATTTTCAGGTTGATCCAGCCCGATATACAACCCGCCAGAATGCTGGTGATAAAGCAGGGGATCGCCGTCACGCCGCCGATATCAATTAAATACCGGTGAATACCCGCAATCACGCCGGTAATGATGCCTACCCACGGGCCAAACAGAATCCCGCCGGACATCACCGCGATAATACGTACGTTCACCAGCGAGCCTTCTACGGGAACGCCGGACCAGGTGCTGAACAGGGCGAACAGCGAGAAAATGGCGGTAACGGCGAGCAATTCTTTTGGGGAGTGCGCCGACTTGTGCAACAGTTCGCGAAACAGGCGGATACGGATGAGAAAGAACAGGCAGATAAGCATTAACGCTGCCCGATCGAAGACCGCCAGCAGCATGTTGAATATTTCGTGCACGGGTGACTCTGAATAAGGATTAAACCTCTATGATAGGTAACCTGAAGGCTGATGACCAGCAGGCCGTTTTTGAGGAAAAACCACAATTTTAAAAGGGGATTGATAGATAAATGGTGTATTAGCAATGCATCTCTTGATAATGCACTTCTGGTTAGTAAATTTATTGAAATTATTATGTTAATAAAATGAGTGGTAATTTTCTTGTTAGCGCAGATAAATTTCCTGTTTTTAAAGCAGAGTTCCTCATTTAACGTCATTAATAAAATGTTCTAAAACGCTGGACAGACAGAAATTAATCAGGCTATTTTCAAAACAGCCACCATCGTGGCAGCGTCGCTCGGACGGTCCGGGCGCTAACGTTAATCTGAGGAAATTATGGCTGACACTCGCCCTGAACGTCGCTTTACGCGCATTGATCGTCTCCCGCCCTACGTTTTTAACATCACCGCTGAACTGAAAATGGCTGCGCGTCGGCGCGGCGAAGATATTATCGATTTCAGCATGGGTAACCCGGACGGTGCGACTCCGCCGCATATCGTCGAAAAATTATGTACTGTGGCCCAGCGCCCGGACACGCATGGTTACTCCACTTCACGCGGCATTCCGCGGTTACGTCGCGCCATTTCCCGCTGGTATCAGGATCGCTACGACGTTGAAATCGACCCGGAATCAGAAGCCATCGTCACTATTGGTTCGAAAGAGGGCCTGGCGCATCTGATGCTGGCGACGCTGGATCATGGTGACACGGTGCTGGTGCCGAATCCAAGTTACCCGATCCATATTTATGGCGCGGTGATTGCCGGGGCGCAGGTACGCTCAGTGCCGCTGGTGGAAGGTGTCGATTTCTTCAACGAACTGGAGCGAGCCATTCGTGAAAGTTATCCGAAACCGAAGATGATGATCCTCGGCTTCCCGTCAAACCCAACCGCGCAATGCGTGGAACTGGAGTTCTTCGAAAAAGTAGTGGCGCTGGCGAAACGCTACGATGTGCTGGTGGTCCATGACCTGGCCTATGCCGATATCGTCTACGATGGCTGGAAAGCGCCGTCAATTATGCAGGTACCGGGTGCACGCGATGTGGCAGTCGAGTTCTTTACGCTGTCGAAAAGCTACAACATGGCGGGCTGGCGTATCGGCTTTATGGTTGGCAACAAAACGCTGGTCAGCGCCCTGGCTCGTATTAAAAGCTATCACGATTACGGCACCTTTACGCCGTTGCAGGTGGCGGCGATTGCGGCGCTGGAGGGCGATCAACAGTGCGTGCGCGACATTGCCGAACAGTACAAACGCCGCCGTGATGTATTGGTTAAAGGGCTGCATGAAGCGGGCTGGATGGTTGAAATGCCGAAGGCTTCGATGTATGTCTGGGCGAAAATCCCGGAACCATATGCGGCCATGGGATCGCTGGAATTTGCCAAGAAGCTCCTTAACGAAGCGAAGGTTTGTGTCTCGCCGGGGATTGGCTTTGGCGACTATGGTGATACGCATGTTCGCTTTGCACTGATTGAAAACCGCGACCGTATTCGTCAGGCCATCAGAGGGATTAAAGCGATGTTCCGTGCCGACGGTTTACTACCCGCCAGCAGCAAACATATTCACGAAAACGCGGAATAAACACCGTCGTCAGAAATGCAAACAGGAGCCTGATGGCTCCTGTTTTTCATTGCACAGTTTGCTTTTAGATCATCAGGGCAAAAGTACCGGCCCAAACGATGACCATAAAAGAAATGCCCATAAAGAAATATTTCACTTTACATCTCTCCGCGTAATTACTGTTACGCCTGAATGACTTCATTACACCTGATACAGTGAGTTGACACCGGGCAAAGCGACCTTAAAAGCCCTGTATTTTACCGTGGGCATCACCCCAGAATTCTGAGCTAAACTGCTCGAGACGGCGCTAATGTACGCCTAAAACTGAAACGAGACAAGAGGCATTTTCTTATTTACTTTTAGTAACTTACAAGTGTCTCATATCGGCGACAGTTTAATTTCTGACGGTAATAATTAGATATTCAGCGAAGGAAAAAACCTTAAGAAAAAAGCCATAAAAACCATGAGGTTATTATGGCCGATTTGAGGAGGGAAAGAGTAAGAGCAGTTTGTTAAATGTACAACGACGATTCTCCCACCGGGCGCGTTTTAAAGCGACGGTGGATCCAGAGGTACTGCTCCGGTGCGCGCATGATCTCTTTCTCGATAATCTTGTTCATATAGGCAGCGGCTTGATTTTCATCTGTCGGGTAGCCTTCCATCTCTGGGGTGATGAACAAACGATATCCGCTGTAATCTGCTTTTCTTACCATCGTTACGGTCAACATGGCTGCGCCAGAGAGACGGGAGAGAACATAGGTGCCATTGGTTGTGGCGACATTTTCCACCGCAAAGAACGGCGCGAAGGAGCTGCCTTTACGACCATAATCCTGATCGGGAGCAAACCATACCGCTTCACCTTTCTTCAGTGCACCGACAATGCCGCGCAGATTATTTCTGCCGATCATCGCTTTGTTAGAGCGCATGCGCCCACGGGTCTGCACCCATTCCATCAGCTGATTATTATGTGGACGATAGGTAGCCATCATTGGTTGGCACAGTCCCATCACGCGGCCGCCCAGTTCCAGCGACATAAAATGGACGCCGACAACCATTACGCCGCGATTTTGCATTTGTGCGCGTTTAAGGTTATCCAACCCTTCAACATCAAACCATTTACGTACGCGACTGTCGGGCCAGAACCATGCCATGCCGGTTTCTACCAGCGCCATGCCGAGTGAACGAAAGTTTTCGGCAATCATCTTCTCGCGTTCTTCCGCAGAATGCTGCGGGAAACAAAGTTCCAGGTTTTTACGGGCGATAGATTCACGACGTTTCAGGAATGGTCGCGCCATTGCGCCAATACGCGTGCCGAGAAAGCAGAGAACAGGATAAGGAAGCTGTACCCAAAGCCAGAGTACACCAAGCCCAAACCATGTGAGCCAGTAGCGAGGATGTAGAAACTCGCGGGAAAATTTGCATTGTGGAAACATAGTTACCTTCTGTAGATACGAATTGTTGTATCGCAGAAGATTCCATGTCGACAGCGGTACACTCAATTGGTTGGGCCATCATGTACGACAATGGTTCCTGTAAAGAGTGTAAAGACTAGTCAGGACATAACCACGAGGAGCATGAATGCGGTATCTGTACTTTATCACTCGCTGACTGCTTTCAGCTACTGATTATTAATCGTGCAAAGTAAATATTTTTCCGTACACAACAGTCTTGCATTTAACATGCTGTTTTCATTGATGCTTAGCAAAAATTGCCAGAGGTTAAGGATTGTCTTACTATTAAAGTGACTGAAGTTACAGGTTTTTTAGCGCGGCAGGAGGTTGAGCTATGATTAATTTATGGATGTTTCTCGCCCTGTGTATTGTCTGCGTAAGCGGCTACATCGGTCAGGTACTGAACGTGGTATCGGCGGTCTCTTCTTTCTTCGGCATGGTGATCCTCGCTGCACTCATTTATTACTTCACCATGTGGTTAACTGGCGGTAATGAACTAGTGACGGGGATATTTATGTTTCTTGCCCCGGCTTGTGGCTTGATGATTCGCTTTATGGTGGGGTATGGCAGGCGGTAGTGGGTCAGGATGGCTCATTTGGGCAGGTGTTCACATCAGCATCAGACATGATTGTTCACCTGCCATGTGAAAGACGCTATCGCACAGGATGAATAAGATAATTCGCCTTTGTCGGAAAAGGGGGCGGCATTTCTTCTGTGAGGTTTAATGGTGGCGCATCTTCTCTCATCTTAAACAAAATCGCCTGTGATGGCTGAAGTTTTGTAGAGTGTGTGGTCGTCATCGCTGATGTTTTTTCAGTCTCTTTATAGCTCCTCTCACTTCCACCACCCGAAATGGAAAATGCAAAAACATTGCATGCCATAATAGAGACCAATAAAAATAAGCTGAAAAGTATTAAGTTTACTTTCATAGAAAGTTATCCTGAAAATGGTTCACTGAGAACCTACGATGTTATGGCTGTATTTACATTTAATTAATCAGTATTTACATCGATATAATAAATGACATCTCTTTGTGGTATATAAGAATAGTTCTCTGCGACAGGAAGCATATTCCTACAATTGTAAGACTAAAATACTTCTTGCGATAATAACTACAACTGTAAGATAACCCTTTCAAAATGACCGTTGCTCTCTGATTTCTCATTTCATGCTCACCCAATATGATGGCGGCGTTTTCTAAAACTGTTAAAGAATGAGGTAAGTATGAAACGTTTAATTATGGCCACGATGGTCACAGCAATTCTGGCATCTTCAACTGTATGGGCTGCTGATAATGCTCCGGTAGCGGCACAACAGCAAACTCAGCAAGTTCAGCAAACCCAGAAAACGGCAGCGGCAGCAGAGCGTATCTCTGAACAAGGTTTATATGCGATGCGTGACGTGCAGGTAGCGCGCCTGGCTCTGTTTCATGGCGATCCAGAAAAGGCAAAAGAACTGACCAATGAAGCTTCCGCTTTGCTGTCAGATGACAGTACCGAATGGGCAAAGTTCGCTAAGCCAGGTAAAAAGACCAATCTCAATGATGACCAATATATTGTCATTAATGCATCTGTCGGAATTTCTGAGAGTTATGTAGCAACTCCCGAAAAAGAAGCCGCGATAAAAATTGCCAATGAAAAAATGGCGAAAGGGGATAAAAAGGGCGCAATGGAAGAGCTTCGCCTGGCCGGTGTTGGCGTAATGGAAAACCAATATCTGATGCCACTTAAACAGACTCGTAATGCACTTGCTGATGCGCAGAAACTGCTTGATAAAAAGCAATACTACGAGGCAAACCTGGCGCTTAAAGGTGCGGAAGATGGAATCATCGTCGATAGCGAAGCACTGTTTGTGAACTAATGCTGACAGGCAGTATATTGAGGTAAAGGATTTAACTCCCTCCAGCCGACAATTTTTTATGACCACAATACGACAGGTTGTGGTCATAAAATTATTTGGCGCTCGCGGTGCTATAAACTCGCATTTTATATTCCTCAAAGTAAACCGCAATAATCCCGTGTCATCACAAATCATTTATTATGTTATGTTTTATGGTACGCTTTAAAAAGCGTAATCATACCCTTGCTTGTAAATCACCGGCGCTTCTTACAGTTGTAAGAATAACATCACAAATGTCGCGACTCTCTCTGATTACCACGAATCAATATTTATCATATTCTTCTTTTCGTCCTCACTACTTACCATGCAGAAAGGAATTGGAAGTGGCGATGAAATGATTTTCAGCACTTGATACAGGATTTTAAAAATATCGAGTGCAGCTACGACGATATTTTGCGGGTTATTTATAGAAGATATTACGCCTTAAATAAACGCTAAATTAACACATATTTAATTAACTAATAGGTATTGCTATGTCAACTCCACTTCAAGGAATTAAAGTTCTCGATTTCACCGGTGTGCAATCTGGCCCATCTTGTACTCAAATGCTGGCCTGGTTTGGCGCTGACGTTATTAAAATTGAACGTCCCGGCGTTGGTGACGTAACGCGTCACCAGCTGCGAGATATTCCTGATATCGATGCGCTTTACTTCACCATGCTTAACAGTAACAAACGTTCTATTGAGTTAAATACCAAAACAGCGGAAGGCAAAGAGGTAATGGAAAAGCTGATCCGCGAAGCTGATATCTTAGTCGAGAACTTTCATCCAGGGGCCATTGATCACATGGGCTTCACCTGGGAGCATATTCAAGAAATCAATCCACGTCTGATTTTTGGTTCGATCAAAGGGTTTGATGAGTGTTCGCCTTATGTGAATGTAAAAGCCTATGAAAACGTTGCTCAGGCAGCGGGTGGCGCGGCATCCACTACGGGTTTTTGGAATGGTCCGCCGCTGGTAAGCGCTGCAGCGTTGGGTGACAGCAACACCGGAATGCATTTGCTGATCGGTTTACTTGCTGCTTTGCTGCATCGCGAAAAAACGGGGCGTGGGCAACGAGTCACCATGTCAATGCAGGATGCCGTATTGAACCTTTGCCGCGTGAAATTACGTGACCAGCAGCGTCTCGATAAATTGGGTTATCTGGAAGAATACCCGCAGTATCCGAATGGTACATTTGGTGATGCAGTTCCCCGCGGTGGTAATGCAGGTGGTGGCGGTCAGCCTGGCTGGATCCTGAAATGTAAAGGCTGGGAAACCGATCCTAACGCCTATATTTATTTCACTATTCAGGAGCAAAACTGGGAAAACACCTGTAAAGCCATCGGCAAACCAGAATGGATTACCGATCCGGCATACAGTACAGCCCATGCACGACAGCCACATATTTTCGATATTTTTGCTGAAATCGAAAAATACACTGTCACTATTGATAAACATGAAGCGGTGGCCTATTTGACTCAGTTTGATATTCCTTGTGCACCGGTTTTAAGTATGAAAGAAATTTCACTTGATCCCTCTTTGCGCCAAAGTGGCAGTGTTGTTGAAGTGGAACAACCGTTGCGTGGAAAATATCTGACCGTTGGTTGTCCAATGAAATTCTCTGCCTTTACGCCGGATATTAAAGCTGCGCCGCTATTAGGTGAACATACCGCTGCTGTATTGCAGGAGCTGGGTTATAGCGACGATGAAATTGCTGCAATGAAGCAAAACCACGCCATCTGATATTAACGGGGGCTTCTGGCTCCCAATTTATAAAAATTTCGAGGTTATTAATCATGTCAGATCAACTTCAAATGACAGATGGTATGCATATCATCGTTGAAGCATTAAAACAGAATAATATTGACACTATTTATGGTGTTGTAGGTATTCCTGTGACGGATATGGCACGCCATGCCCAGGCGGAAGGCATTCGTTATATTGGTTTTCGTCATGAGCAGTCGGCAGGCTATGCCGCTGCGGCAAGCGGTTTTCTTACCCAAAAACCGGGGATCTGCCTGACAGTTTCTGCGCCAGGATTCCTCAATGGTTTGACCGCATTGGCCAACGCAACGGTAAATGGTTTTCCGATGATCATGATTAGCGGCTCCAGCGACCGCGCGATCGTCGACCTACAGCAAGGTGATTATGAAGAGCTGGACCAAATGAATGCGGCAAAACCGTATGCCAAAGCAGCATTTCGCGTTAATCAGCCGCAGGATCTTGGCATTGCATTGGCACGCGCTATCCGGGTCTCTGTATCGGGTCGCCCTGGCGGAGTTTATCTTGATTTGCCAGCAAATGTCCTGGCCGCGACGATGGAAAAAGACGAAGCGTTAACCACGATTGTTAAAGTTGAAAATCCGTCGCCAGCATTATTGCCATGCCCGAAGTCAGTCACTAGCGCAATTTCGCTTTTAGCAAAAGCTGAACGGCCATTAATTATCCTTGGCAAAGGCGCGGCGTATTCACAAGCTGATGAACAGCTTCGTGAATTTATTGAAAGTGCTCAGATTCCATTCCTGCCAATGTCTATGGCGAAAGGGATCCTTGAAGATACGCATCCACTTTCTGCGGCAGCTGCGCGTTCGTTTGCCCTGGCAAATGCTGACGTTGTCATGCTTGTTGGTGCACGACTGAATTGGTTATTGGCACACGGTAAAAAAGGATGGGCGGCAGATACACAGTTTATTCAACTGGATATTGAACCGCAGGAAATTGACAGCAACCGCCCCATTGCTGTGCCAGTCGTTGGTGATATTGCATCCAGTATGCAAGGTATGCTGGCAGAACTGAAACAAAACACATTTACGACTCCACAGCACAAGGACTTTACGACTCCACTGGTATGGCGCGATATTTTAAATATCCACAAGCAGCAAAATGCACAAAAAATGCATGAAAAATTAAGTACAGATACTCAACCATTAAATTACTTTAATGCATTAAGTGCTGTGCGCGACGTATTGCGCGAGAACCAGGATATTTATTTAGTTAATGAAGGTGCAAATACCCTGGATAATGCACGAAATATTATTGATATGTATAAACCACGTCGTCGTCTGGATTGTGGTACCTGGGGTGTCATGGGCATCGGTATGGGCTATGCCATCGGTGCTAGCGTGACTTCTGGTTCTCCGGTTGTCGCCATTGAAGGTGATAGTGCTTTTGGTTTCAGTGGGATGGAAATTGAAACGATTTGTCGATATAACCTGCCGGTGACGATCGTTATTTTTAATAATGGCGGCATCTACAGAGGAGACGGTGTTGATCTCAGTGGCGCTGGTGCACCATCACCAACGGATCTGTTGCACCATGCAAGGTATGACAAATTAATGGATGCGTTTCGTGGCGTTGGCTATAACGTCACCACGACAGATGAACTTCGTCATGCTTTAACCACCGGTATTCAGTCGCGCAAACCGACCATTATTAATGTGGTCATCGACCCTGCAGCAGGAACTGAAAGTGGCCATATTACCAAACTTAACCCAAAACAAGTTGCTGGTAATTAAATACTGACATCGTCTCCTCTTGCCAACTCATTATGCGATGGTGAGGGGACCCTTATCGGAAATACTATTATGCTAACATTTTTTATTGGCGATTTATTGCCTATTATCGTAATCATGCTGTTGGGTTATTTTAGCGGCAGACGAGAAACATTTTCAGAAGATCAAGCTCGGGCATTTAATAAACTGGTATTAAACTACGCGCTTCCTGCGGCTCTATTTGTATCTATTACTCGGGCAAACAGGGAAATGATTTTTGCGGACACTCGTCTGACCCTTGTATCACTTGTGGTTATTGTCGGATGTTTCTTTTTCTCCTGGTTCGGTTGCTACAAATTTTTTAAACGTACCCATGCAGAAGCAGCTGTATGTGCATTAATTGCAGGTTCACCTACCATTGGATTCCTGGGGTTTGCAGTTCTCGATCCTATTTATGGTGATTCCGTATCAACAGGTTTAGTGGTAGCAATTATTTCTATTATTGTTAACGCAATTACTATTCCTATTGGTCTGTATTTGCTGAATCCTTCTTCAGGAGTGGATGGTAAGAAGAATAGTAATCTGAGCGCATTAATTTCTGCGGCAAAGGAGCCAGTAGTATGGGCACCTGTTCTGGCAACGATCCTGGTGTTGGTTGGGGTAAAAATTCCGGCAGCATGGGACCCAACCTTTAATCTGATTGCGAAGGCTAACTCAGGGGTAGCGGTATTCGCTGCGGGGTTGACTCTGGCTGCACATAAATTCGAGTTCAGTGCCGAAATTGCTTATAACACCTTCCTGAAGCTGATTCTGATGCCACTGGCACTGCTTCTCGTTGGTATGGCATGTCATTTGAACAGCGAACATCTGCAGATGATGGTACTGGCAGGCGCATTACCGCCGGCATTCTCCGGAATCATTATTGCCAGCCGGTTTAATGTCTACACCCGTACTGGTACAGCGTCATTGGCTGTGAGCGTACTGGGCTTTGTCGTCACGGCTCCCTTGTGGATTTATGTCAGTCGACTGGTTTCATAATTAATCATGTTATTGATTTTACATAAATGCCGAAGTGTCTTTTCACCTTCGGCTTTTTTCAAGGCATAAGCAAATGACAAATAATGAAAGCAAAGGGCCGTTTGAAGGCTTATTAGTTATCGATATGACACATGTCCTTAATGGACCTTTCGGAACTCAACTTCTTTGTAATATGGGCGCAAGGGTAATTAAAGTTGAGCCGCCGGGTCATGGTGATGATACCCGCACATTTGGTCCCTATGTGGATGGACAGTCACTCTATTACAGTTTTATTAATCATGGCAAAGAGAGTGTGGTTCTTGATTTAAAGAATGATCACGATAAAAGTATATTTATAAATATGCTCAAACAAGCTGATGTATTAGCTGAGAATTTTCGCCCAGGTACAATGGAAAAACTGGGGTTTTCATGGGAAACGCTTCAAGAAATCAACCCGCGCCTCATATATGCTTCATCGTCAGGTTTCGGACATACCGGTCCGCTAAAAGATGCTCCTGCCTACGATACCATCATTCAGGCAATGAGCGGGATAATGATGGAAACAGGATATCCTGATGCTCCGCCAGTGCGCGTTGGTACATCTCTTGCGGATCTATGCGGCGGTGTCTATTTATTCAGCGGAATAGTGAGTGCACTTTATGGCCGCGAAAAGAGCCAGAGAGGGGCGCATGTCGATATAGCGATGTTTGATGCCACGCTGAGTTTTCTGGAGCATGGTCTGATGGCATATATCGCAACTGGGAAGTCACCACAACGTCTGGGAAATCGCCATCCCTACATGGCACCTTTTGATGTTTTCAATACTCAGGATAAGCCGATTACGATTTGTTGTGGTAATGACAAGCTTTTTTCTGCGTTATGCCAGGCACTGGAGCTTACGGAACCTTCCGGAATGCTTCCGCTAAATATCGGCGGAACGATAGAC
>OHAM01001853.1_pt1 | contig 12475 bp, 6 predicted proteins | sample 1577161 | NCBI WGS metagenome assembly OHAM01 (sample SAMEA3541583, study PRJEB24748) | human gut metagenome | biome: human gut; feature: human-associated habitat; material: faeces | place: China | collected 2012
AATATATCTTGTGGTATTATTTAATTAGGATTGATCATTTTCCGAAACCATCAGGTGAAGTACAGAGAAATCAGGAGGAATCTATGAGCGTAAGACGAGTGTATGTAGAGAAGAAACCGGAGTTTGCCGTTAAGGCTGGTGAACTGCGTGAGGAAATCAGCAGTTATCTGAGCATTGGCACGGTAAGCAATGTCCGGGTACTGATTCGTTATGATATTGAAAATTTGTCCGAGGAGACTTATCGTCAGGCACTGGTGACTATTTTTTCCGAGCCGCCGGTTGATTTTGTATATGAAGAGGATTTTCCAAAGGAAGAGGGAGATACCGTATTTTCCGTTGAATATCTGCCAGGACAGTTTGACCAGAGGGCTGATTCTGCAGAGCAGTGTGTAAAGCTGTTAAATGAAAATGAGGAGCCGGTGATTCGTACAGCGACAACCTATGTCCTGACCGGAGAACTGACTGATGAGCAGAGAGAGGCAGTGAAGAGCTTCTGCATCAATCCGGTGGATTCCAGAGAGGCATCTGCAAAAAAACCGGAAACTCTGGTTACTGTGTTTGAAACCCCGGAGGATGTTGCTTCCTTTGACGGCTTTACAGAGTTTGGCCAGGAGGATTTAAAGGCTCTTTATGATTCTCTGAATCTGGCTATGACCTTCCGTGATTTTCAGCATATTCAGAATTATTATGCAGAGGAGGAGCATCGCAATCCCACAGTAACGGAGATCCGTGTTCTGGATACCTATTGGTCTGACCATTGCCGTCATACCACCTTTTCTACAGAATTAAAGAATGTAGAGATTACAGATGGCTTTTACAAGGCTCCTATTGAGAATACCTACAACCAGTATCTGGCTGACAGAGAGGTTCTTTATAAAGGCCGTGATGATAAGTTTGTCTGCCTGATGGATCTGGCGCTTCTGGCTATGAAGAAGCTTCGGGCAGAGGGGAAACTGGAGGATCTGGAGGTTTCTGACGAGATCAACGCCTGCAGTATTGTGGTGCCGGTGGAAATCGATGGAGTGACAGAGGAATGGCTGGTAAACTTTAAGAATGAAACCCACAACCATCCGACAGAAATCGAACCCTTCGGTGGTGCGGCAACCTGTCTGGGCGGTGCAATCCGTGATCCCCTTTCCGGTCGTACTTATGTATATCAGGCTATGCGTGTAACCGGCGCGGCAGATCCGACCCGTCCCCTTTCTGAGACATTAAAGGGCAAGCTGCCTCAGAGAAAGCTGGTAAATGGCGCTGCCAGCGGATACAGCTCCTACGGAAACCAGATTGGACTGGCAACCGGCTATGTAAAGGAGATTTATCATCCGGATTATGCGGCAAAGCGTATGGAGATTGGCGCTGTTATGGGCGCAGCTCCGAGAAAATATGTAAAACGTCTGAACTCTGATCCCGGCGATATGATTGTTCTTCTGGGCGGACGTACCGGTCGTGACGGTATCGGAGGCGCTACCGGTTCCTCTAAGGTTCATACAGAGGCTTCCATTGAAGTTTGCGGCGCAGAGGTTCAGAAAGGAAATGCACCTACAGAGAGAAAGATTCAGAGACTGTTCCGCCGTCCGGAGGTTTCCAGCATAATCAAAAAGTGCAATGACTTTGGTGCTGGCGGTGTTTCTGTAGCGATTGGTGAGCTGGCTGCAGGACTGCAGATTGATTTAGACAAGGTTCCGAAAAAGTACGCAGGTCTGGACGGCACAGAGATCGCCATTTCCGAATCTCAGGAGCGTATGGCTGTCGTTCTGGATCCGGCAGACGTAGAAAAATTCCTGGCATTTTCCGCAGAGGAAAACCTGGAGGCAATTCCGGTTGCAGTAGTAACTGAGGAGCCGCGTCTTGTTATGCATTGGAGAGGAAAAACCATTGTTGATATCAGCCGAGCATTCCTGGATACCAACGGCGCTCATCAGGAAGCAAGCGTAGTTCTGGAAACACCTTCACAGGAGGGGACTCCTTTTGCAAGAAATGATATTGGGGATGTAAAAGAAGCATGGCTGAAGGTGCTGGCTGATCTGAACGTATGCTCTCAGAAAGGCCTTGTAGAGATGTTTGACGGTTCCATCGGTGCAGGAAGCGTATTTATGCCTTACGGCGGAAAATATCAGCTGACAGAGACACAGGCCATGGTTGCCAAGCTTCCGGTGCTGAAGGGAAAAACAGATACCGTTACCATGATGAGCTATGGTTTTGATCCGTATCTGTCCAGCTGGAGCCCCTATCATGGTTCCATTTATGCCGTAATTTCTTCTGTAGCAAAGATTGTGGCAAATGGCGGTGATTACAGCAAGATCCGTTTCACCTTCCAGGAATACTTTAAGCGCATGACAGAGGATGCTTCCCGTTGGGGCGCTCCGTTTGCAGCTCTGTTAGGTGCATATAATGCACAGCTGGGCTTTGGCCTTCCGTCCATTGGCGGAAAGGACAGTATGTCCGGTACCTTTAATGATGAAAAGCACGGTGAGATCAATGTTCCGCCGACCCTGGTTTCCTTTGCTGTAGATGTGGCAAGCAGCAGACATATTATTACTCCTGAACTGAAAAAGGCCGGAAATAAGCTGGTAGTATTCCGCATTGAAAAGGATTCGTATGATCTGCCGGTTTACAGCCAGATTCTGGATGGATATGCAAAGCTTCATGAGGATATTAAGGCAGGACGGATTATCTCTGCGTATGCAGTAGAAGGACACGGACTGGCTGAGGCTGTGAGCAAGATGGCATTTGGAAACCGCATGGGCGTTAAGATTGAGCACAATGTGGATCCGAGAGACTTCTTTGCACCGGGCTGGGGCAACATTGTATGTGAGGTTCCGGACGGCATGGTAGGACAGCTGGCTATTACTTACACTGTAATTGGTGAAGTAACTGACCGCAATGCATTTGAGTACGGCCCTGTTACGATTTCCATGGATGAGGCTTTGAAGAACTGGACGGAGACACTGGAGGATGTATTCCCAACAAAATCCGGTGTAAAACAGACTCCGGTTCAGAATGAGCTTTACAAGGCAGACAAGGTATATGTATGCAGCCATAAGCTGGCTCAGCCGACGGTATTTATTCCTGTATTCCCGGGAACCAACTGTGAGTATGACAGCACCAAAGCCTTTGAGCGGGCCGGTGCAAAGGTTGTAACACGGGTATTTAAGAACATGACTGCTTCCGATATTCGGGAGTCTGTAGAAGAATACAAGAAAGAAATTGCAAAGGCACAGATTGTGATGTTCCCAGGAGGATTTTCCGCAGGCGATGAGCCGGAGGGAAGCGCAAAATTCTTTGCAACCGTATTCCGTAACGCAGTCATCAAGGATGAGATTGAGAAGCTGTTAAATGAAAGAGACGGCCTGATGTTAGGTATCTGTAACGGTTTCCAGGCACTGATTAAATTGGGACTGGTTCCGGAAGGAAAGATTGTAGAGCAGGGGGCAGATTCTCCGACTCTGGCGATGAACACCATTGGCCGCCATATTTCCAAGATGGTATATACCAAGGTTGTTTCCAACAAGTCCCCGTGGCTGCAGAAGGCAGAGCTGGGCGGTGTATACTGCAATCCGGCTTCTCATGGTGAGGGACGTTTTGTAGCAAATGAGCAGTGGCTGAAAACTCTGTTTGCTAACGGACAGGTTGCCACTCAGTATGTAGATGATAAGGGCAATCCGACTATGGATGAATTCTGGAATCCCAATGGCTCCTATATGGCCATTGAAGGAATTACCAGCCCTGACGGACGTATTCTGGGCAAGATGGCCCACTCCGAACGCCGTGGCGATTCCGTAGCCATCAACATTTACGGCGAGCAGGATCTGAAAATCTTCGAAAGCGGCGTAGAATACTATACGCGTTAAGCATGAGCCGTGCGACAAAAAGTCCCCTGGCGCTCCCGTTGTGCTTGCACAAAAGGGAGAGCCAGGGGACTTTTTGTCATAGGGCGAAGCCCGCGACCGAGATGAAGCGAAGCGGAATCGAGGTAGGAGCACGGCGAAGAAGGGCGCTCCCGTTGTGCTTGCACAAAAGAAATTATTTTAAAAAGTGAAAGAAAAATGTAAGGCAAATTAAGAGAATCGTTCTTGAAGTCTCTGAATAAAATGATATTATTTAACTGAATTACGATTCAGTAATAGGACAGAAAACGGAGGCAGAATATGAATAAAATTACGAGATTCTTATCTCTGTGCTGCGCAGTGGCAGTTCTGGCTGGTATTTCCGGCGCAGGCGTTTTGTCTGCAAGAGCCAGCACTGATAATGGACAGCCAGCAGAGACAACGGCAGAAACAGCAGCAGAAACGACGGAAGCACCGGTAAAACCGGCGCCGACAGAATTTGCGCATATTTATGAATGCGCCATTTCCGGCGATCAGATTGTGATAGATGGTCAGATGGAGGGAAGCTTTTCCGATTCTGCTTATTATGATAATTATTTATATTTATTTGAGCAGAAGCCGTACCAGCGTGATTTGAAGGGACGTACCGATTATGCGGCCTGGATCACCAAGGGCGATGCTCTGCATTTTTCTATTCCTTTAAATCACGGCACTCAGTCGGATCGCCTGTATTCCAGCTTTGTAGTAGCAGTTTATGATGGTGAGGAGTATATTCAGGTCAGCAATGAGGTTTATGTAACAAACCCTGAGGTTATGGCCAAGTATACAGAGCCCTATAAAACCGGACAGACGAAAAAGGGACTGCTTATTCAGACAACCCAGACCATGATTGCAGATGCCTTTGAACTGGGAGTAAACCATGTGATTGTCAACATTCCCTTCAGCCATATTCTGGGCAGCGGTATTGATTATACGTATGATGGAAGAACCTACCACTTCAGCAGCGATGTGCTGGCCGTGTATGATGATACCATTCGAAGAATGTCAGAGAAAAACATGACCGTAACAGCGGTTCTTTTAAATGACTGGAACAATGCAACGCCCCAGCTTTATTATCCCGGGGTAACAAGACAGCCAGCGGGTACGGCCAATTATTATGGATTCCATGTGGCGACAGAGGAGGGCTTTGAAACCTTAAAGGCCATAGCGGCATTTTTGACAGAGCGCTACAGCAGTCTTCAGTCCCCCTATGGCCGTGTTTCAAACTGGGTGATTGGAAATGAGATCAACAACCAGCTTTGGAACTACATGGGGCCTATGAGCCTGGAGCAGTATATGGAGGAGTATGTGCGGGCATTCCGTGTATTTTATACAGCGATTCGCAGTACCAGCAGTACCAGCCGGGTGTTCTTTTCCACAGATTATAACTGGCTGCATGAGGCGGACGGCCGTCTAAAATACAATGCAAAGGATGTTCTGGATACCTTTAACAGCATGGTGGTTCCGGGAGGTCCTATGGACTGGGAACTGGCATACCATCCCTATTCTATTCCCATGGTGGAGCCGGAATTCTGGAATGATGCGGAGACAGGACTGATTAAAAACAATGCCAGCTCTCCGGTTGTCAACATGATTAACCTGAATGTTCTGACGGATTATCTCCAGCAGCCGCAGTTTTTGATGCGGAGCGGAAAGCCACGTCATGTGATTTTATCAGAGCAGGGCTTTACCTCACAGAGTCACAGTCGCGGAGAAGCAGAAGAGCTTCAGGCTGCCGCCATTGCCTATGCCTATTATCTGGCAGACAGCAATCCTTTGATTGATGCCTTTATTATGAGCCGTCAGGTGGACGCTCCTTCTGAGGTGGCTGCCTCCTGCAGCTTTGGACTTTGGTCCTGCGATATGAGCAAGCCCAATGATATTGTTCCTACTATGCGGAAGCAGTCATGGACCGTTTATAAAAACATTGATGACAGAAAACGGACACTGGAGACAACAGAGAAGTATAAAAAATACATTGGAATTGAAAAATGGAGCGATGTGATTCCTGATTTTAAGTGGAAAAGTCAGGAAAAGTAACAGAGAAAATAAAAGAAATCGGAGGGGATATGGAACTGAAAACAGAGCGTCTGTGCCTGCGTCCCATAACCAGGAAGGATCTGAGGGCGGTTCTGGCCTATGCCTGTGACTTAAGCAATGCAGAATATATGGTTTATTATCCGAAAACGGAACAGGAAGCGGTTTCCTATGTGGAAGAAACCGCTTCTCAGTGGGAAGAGGAAGAGCCGATTACCTATGAATTTGCGGTGCTTCTGGACGGAGAGATGATTGGAACAGTCTCTCTCTGGCTGGAAGAGGCTGACGGAGTAGAAATTGGCTGGATTTTAAACCGTCACTACTGGGGCTGCGGCTATGGAACCGAAGCAGCGGCGGCAGTTCTGCGATTTATGTCAGAAGAGCTGGGGATTTCTTCCTGTATCTCGTGCTGTGATACCAGAAATATAGCTTCCGCAAGGATGATGGAGAAACTGGGAATGAAAAGGAACCTGCAGAGAACCCGGATTTATGAGCGGCGGGGAGAAGCTGCACAGGAATATGTCTATCAGTGGACTGTCTGAAATTTAAAAATTTCAGACAGTTTTCTTTTTCAGGATCTTGACATACGCCCCTAATTCAAGTATGATTTTCCGTAATAAAATCATACGAGGAGATAACCGATTATGAAAAAGGTAGTTAAGTTTGGCGGCAGCTCTCTTGCGAGTGCCCGTCAGTTCAAAAAAGTAGGAGAGATTATTCGTTCAGATAAAGCAAGACGCTATGTGATTCCTTCTGCTCCTGGAAAACGCAGCAGCAAGGATGAAAAAGTGACAGACATGCTATATGACTGCTATGATGCGGCTTCTACCGGCGGAAGCTATAAAAAGCTTCTGAATAAGATTAAGGATCGGTACCATGAAATTATCAACGGTCTGGATTTGAATCTGAATCTGGATCACGAGTTTGAGAGAATTGAAGAAAACTTTCTTGGCGGCGCAGGCCGTGATTATGCGGCATCCCGGGGAGAATACCTGAACGGTATTGTGATGGCCAACTATCTGGGATATGAATTTATCGATGCGGCTGAGGTAATTTTCTTTGATGATAAAGGCAATTTTGAGGCAGATTTAACCAACCAGGAGCTGGCAGAACGACTGGAGCACGTAGACAGAGCTGTAATTCCCGGTTTTTATGGTTCAAAGCATGACGGCTCGATTAAAACCTTTTCCAGAGGCGGTTCCGATGTGACGGGATCTATTGTAGCCAGAGCCATTCATGCAGATTTGTATGAAAACTGGACAGATGTATCCGGCTTTCTGGTAACGGATCCCCGGATTGTTGAGGATCCTGAGGTAATTGAGACGATTACATACAAGGAGCTGCGAGAACTGTCCTACATGGGTGCAAGCGTTCTCCACGAGGATGCAATTTTCCCTGTCAGAAAAGAAGGAATCCCGATCAATATCCGCAACACCAATAAGCCGGAGGACAAGGGAACTCTGATTGTAGAAAGCACCTGCAGAAAGCCTCATTATACTATTACCGGTATTGCAGGAAAAAAGGGCTTTTGCGCAATCAATATTGAAAAGGCTATGATGAACGCTGAGGTGGGCTTTGGCAGAAAAGTGCTTCAGGTATTTGAAAAGTACGGTATTTCCTTTGAACATATGCCTTCCGGCATTGATACCATGACCATTATGGTTCATCAGGATGAATTTGTAGAGTACGAACAGTCTGTAATTGCAGGCATTCATCGTGCAGTAGAGCCGGACAGTGTAGAACTGGAGTCAGATCTGGCGCTGATTGCAGTAGTTGGCCGGGGAATGAAGGCAACCAGGGGAACTGCCGGAAGAATTTTCTCTGCTCTGGCTCATGCCCGTATCAATGTAAAGATGATTGATCAGGGATCCAGTGAGCTGAATATTATCATTGGCGTTAGAAATGATGATTTTGAGTCTGCGATTCGGGCAATTTACGATATTTTTATTACAGCTGAAATTTAAAACAACCGGGAGACAACAGGGGAGAGGCACAATGCCTTTCTTCCGGTTGTCTCTTTCACAAAAAGGAGATTTTCCATGAAAAAGATTCATGGCGCCGGGACGGCAGCGGCGAAGGGGCAAAAAACTGCCGGATCAGAGGCCAGCAGAAAGCATTCTTCCGGGAGGAGGCTTCTTTGTGTCTTGCTTATGGGAGCGGTTCTGGCCGGATGTGCAGGGCCGTCAACCCGTGTGATTGTCCGAAGCGAGACAGGAAGCAATCATGAGCTTCCGGAAGAGATCCCTGTTTTGGAAGAGGTCAATCCCTATTATATTCAGGAGTCTCTGACTGTTTTATCAGAAACGTCCAGGTACGGAGGCAGCAGGGGAGAGAGGGATGCGGTGAAATATATTCAGCAGCTTCTGGGAGATTACGGATATCAGGTAGAAATTCAGAGATTTCGTTACGAAACCGAGTTTGGTGTCCGGACAGGAACGAATGTGGAGGCTGTGCGGGAGGCTTCGTCGAGAGATTCAGATATTCTGGTGATTTGCAGCAACCATGATACTGCAAAGGAAAGTCCCGGAGCCAATAACAATGGTTCAGGAACAGCAGCGTTTCTGGAAACAGCCCGTCTGCTTTCCAGAATTCCTACGGACACAGAGCTGCGGTTTGTCAGCTTCGCCCAGTGCGGAAGAGAGCGGCTGGGAGCCCGCCATTATGTGGAAAGTCTGAGAAAGCGGGAGCGGGAACGGATAGTAGGCGTTGTAGAATTGGATCAGATGGGACATGTGTCAGATGACGAGATGGTTTTGGGAACTGTGGACGGCGGTTCTGTTTACACAGGTGATCTGCTTCGAACAGTATCCAGAAAGGTTCTGGGAGATTCCTGGCCTTATGTCTGCAGAGCAGAGGGAAGCATCGGCGCCTTTGTCCGTGACGAGATACCGGCAGTATCGATTTCTCAGAAGTGGAACGGTTATGAAAACGGAACTCCCCTGGATTTGCCGGAGACTGTGGACGTAGAGCAGGTAGCACAGGCTGTTGATGTGATCTGCGGGATGGCTCTTGAAATGATGAGTACAGATACTCCGTCTATGATGGCGAAGGCTCATTCCTACAATGACAGAGATTATGCTTTTGTTCAGAAAAAGGATACGCCTGCCTGGTTTGGAGAAAGTCCGGAATTTGTTCAGGCAGAAACCGGAAGAACGGGAATACTGAATGGAATCAATACGGATGCATCTGGGCGGCAGGTAGAAAAATATCAGTTTCGCATGAAATGGTTTGATGTAGACCAGATTATCCTGACGGATTATTATTTTACTGATGGAGGGCTTTCTCTGATTTCAGTGGAGGGGGAAGAGGCAGGCATTGAGTTTGATGATATGAAAGAGCGCATTACGGAGCTTTATGGAGAGCCAATAGGGGAAAACAGCGGTCCCAATGGAACGGAATATGACTGGACAGATCCGGTTTATCACAAATTTTTTGCACTGATTCCGGAAACAGAGGGTTATGATCTGGAAATCAGGGAATACTGGACAGATAAGACGGTCTATGAACAGCGCAGTCCCAAAGGACAGATCCTGGCCTCGGAAAAAGAGGATCCCCGCTGCGATGTGCTTTCTGACCTGATTTTCGATATTCTTCCGGAAGATGGGGACGAAATCATAGAATCTGTAAGCTATTATACAGATGGGATCGGCGGCAGCGCCGGATATGTGGAATATGGGAATGAAAATGCAGACGGAACCAGCATGAGCGGTATTGACGGGGAAGGAGGGCAGGAAAACAGCCGTTTTTACTGGAGGATGTCTGTGGATTTGGAGGATGCTCTGGACAGGACAGGAAACTGGAGGAACAGGACGGAAACCATACGGATGCTTACCGGCCTGTACGGGGAAATTCTGGAGCAGTCTGCGATTTTGAAGCAGGAAGACGGCTCAGAGCAGGAAACCTATGGAGCTGCCTTTGCGGCCAGGTTTCCTGAAGCAGAAGAGGAGCCGATTCCCGAAGCAAAAAAGCAGTCTCAGGCACCGGTAACAAGAGTCGGCGTTGCGCCTGGGGAAGCAGGTGAGGAAGCGGCGCCGCCGGATTTCAAAACAGCATTTCAGATGTACGTGCTGGCAGAACGGTCGGAAAAGGCACCGGAAAGCTGGAGCAGCCGGATAGATTTTTTCCGTCAGTTTGAGGAGCTGGAGGCCTACCGCAGCCGGGTACGGACAAATCTGAATATGCCTTCGGAGGTAGGAGCGTATGCTGGAGAAGATTGATTTATCGAGAAAGGCAGAAAAAGAGGTTTACAGACAGGCAAAGGAAACCTATGGTCCTAGGCTGGGCTTGGCTCAGAGAAGGCTGAAGGAGGCAGGGATTCCGGTATTGATTCTGTTTGATGGAATGGATGCCGCCGGGAAGGGAACGCAGATTAACCGGCTAATTCAATTTCTGGATCCTCGGGGCTTTGATGTGTATGCCAGCAGCCGGGTGACAGAGGATGAAGCCATGCGCCCGTTTCTGTGGAGATTCTGGACACTGACGCCGGAAAATGGCCGTATTGCGGTTTTTGATCGAAGCTGGTACCGAAAGGTGCGTGAAGACCGTTTTGAGGGCAGAACGGCGAAAAAAGAGCTTGCAGAGGCATTCCGTGACATTTGCTCTTTTGAAAAGCAGCTTACGGACAGCAAGGCTGTGATTATCAAGCTGTTTCTCTATATTTCCAGGGAGGAGCAGAAAAAGAGGTTTAAAAAGCTGGAGGAGTCTGGAGAAACGGCATGGAGAGTGACGAAAGAAGACTGGAAACGGAATGAGGACTATGACAGATATCTGAAGATCAACGAGGAAATGCTGGAGCGGACAGACACAGAGTATGCGCCCTGGACAATTATTGAGGCAACCGATAAGTCCTATGGTGCTATGAAGATTTTAAAAACCGTGACGGAAACTCTGGAGGATGCTCTTGCAAAGACGGCAGAGGAGGAACGGCTGAAGGAGGAGAAAAAGAAGGCGGCAGAAACGCTTCTGAAGGCTGGTGAAAATCCGGCAGAGAACAGCAGGTATCAGAACGGGGTTCTTTCAGGTATTGATTTATCTAAGACCATGACCCGGGAGACTTACAAAAAAGAAATTGATCGGCTTCAGAAAAAGCTGGAGCTGCTTCACAGTGAGCTGTACCGGCTGAGAATTCCGGTAGTTCTGGGCTTTGAAGGCTGGGATGCAGGCGGCAAGGGAGGTGCGATCCGGCGTCTGACCAGCCATCTCGATCCCAGAGGCTACCAGGTATGTCCGACAGCAGCGCCCAATGATATCGAAAAAAAGCATCATTATCTGTGGCGTTTCTGGAATCATATGCCAAAGGCCGGCCATATTGCCATTTTTGACAGAACCTGGTATGGGCGGGTTATGGTGGAGCGGATTGAAGGCTTTTGCAGGGAAGAGGAGTGGCGGCGTGCCTATCAGGAGATCAATGAGATGGAGTCTCATCTGGTTAATGCAGGCGCGGTAGTTCTCAAATTCTGGCTGCAGATTGACAAGGATGAGCAGAAGCGCCGGTTTGAGGAACGGATGCGGATTCCGGAAAAGCAGTGGAAGATTACAGATGAGGACTGGAGAAACCGGGAAAAATGGGATCAGTATGAGCTGGCTGTCAATGAAATGCTGGTTCGAACCTCTACCACCTATGCCCCGTGGATTGTGGTAGAAGGGAATTGCAAATATTATGCCAGAGTCAAGGTTTTGCGCACAGTGGTAGAGGCTCTGGAAAAGAAAATTGCGCAGGTAAAACAGGAAAAACAGTAACTGTTCAGAAAGAAGCCGTACCGCAGAAACGGGCAAGTGCCCGCTGGGGAAGGCAGGTATGAAAACGGGAGGAGAAAACACAGATTATGAGTCGGGTTGCAGTGATAGGAGGCGGAGCAGCCGGAATGCTGGCGGCCATTGCGGCGGCAGAACACGGCCATCAGGTGCAGCTTTTTGAGAAAAACGAGAAGCTGGGGAAAAAAATATATATTACAGGAAAGGGACGGTGCAATGTTACAAACGCCTGTGATACAGAGGAGCTGTTTGCAGCGGTTGTACACAATCCCAAGTTTCTTTACAGCAGCTTTTACAGCTTTACAAACCAGGATATGATGGAGCTGGTGGAAAGAAACGGCTGCCCCCTGAAAACAGAACGGGGCGGACGGGTATTTCCTGTTTCAGATAAGTCATCGGATGTAATCCGGGCGCTGACTGTGTGTTTAAAGAATGCAGGAGTTCAGGTGAGGCTTTATGAGGAGGTAGATTCTGTAGAAACCAGAGATGGAAGGGTGTCTGGTATTCGTCTGAAAAAAACAAGAGAGATAGTTTCGGCTGATGCGGTGATTGTGGCTACGGGAGGCCTTTCCTATCCTTCTACAGGCTCTACAGGAGACGGGTACCGGTTTGCGGAAAAAACGGGACATACGGTAACCGATCTGTCTCCGGCCCTGGTTCCCTTTGAGACTGCAGAGCCAGTGGGAAGGGATTTGCAGGGACTTGCTCTGAAGAATATACAGGCAAAGATTCTGAAGGGAAAAAAGGTTCTTTATGAGGAGTTCGGGGAAATGCTGTTTACGCATTTTGGAGTCAGCGGGCCGGTGCTGCTGTCAGCC
>OHAM01001857.1_pt1 | contig 12464 bp, 12 predicted proteins | sample 1577161 | NCBI WGS metagenome assembly OHAM01 (sample SAMEA3541583, study PRJEB24748) | human gut metagenome | biome: human gut; feature: human-associated habitat; material: faeces | place: China | collected 2012
GGAGGTACTAAAAGTCCCTGACAGGAAGATGTAATCGTAACTGCAGTGGAGAAATCTCCGTCATAGCCCTGGTCAACCATCATAGGGATCAGGATGGAACCTAAGGAAGCTGTATCTGCAGATGCAGAACCGGAAATACCGCCGAAGAAATAGGAAGCAACGATGTTTACCATTGCCATACCGCCGCGCATCCAGCCCACGCAGGCATTTGCCAGAGCGATCAGCTTTTCGGAAATACCGCCGGAGCCCATAAGGCATCCCATGGTGATAAAGAACGGAACAGCCATCAGGCTGAAGGAACTGATTCCCTTTACCATCTGCTGGCAGATCGTAGTCAGGTTATGTCCCTGAGCTACCAGACAGAATACGGAAGAAAGAGCAACCGCATAAGCGATGGGGAAACGCAGGAAGATCATCAGGAAAAAGCTTCCAAGTAAAACTAAAATTGCAAATGTATTCGCATCCATTATTTTGCTTCCTCCTTTACAAAGATCTTTTTCACATGATTGTAAAGAGCCTCAATCTCAAACACAACCATAGCCACTCCGGCTAAAGGAACCGGGAAGTACATCCAGAATCTGGATACCTTTGGCATACTTACATAAGTACCCTTGGAACCAATGCCGGTTGCATATTTCCAGCCCACTGTGATCATGATCACAGCCAGTACCAGTACGGCAACATCTGCAAGGATATCAAGGAAGGTTACTACCTTTTTCGGTAAGTAATTGTCAAATGCGGTCATACGGATATGAGCGCCCCTGCGGATCGCCAGTGCTGCAGAAAGCACTGCCATATAGGACATACAGGTAAGAACTTCTTCACTCCAGGCCGGGTCGGGAATAAAGGAAACGTAACGGCCGACAACAGACATGGATGTGATCACAATATCCGCAACCAGAAGCAGCTTGCAGATCAGCAGTACAACCTTGTATACCAGGTCATACGCCGGTTTGATCTTGTCGATTTTGTTGAAAATCTCTGGCATTTCAGATTTTCCCCCTTTTCTTTATTGTGTATTCGGATGTCTGTTAACAACATTTTAACAGGTTCCGTGATACCAAAACAGGACACAGAAAATATCCAAAACTCTCTGTGTCCTGTCAGTTACAAATTTACTGCAAGATTACTCCATATCAAGGAGCTGCTGATACAGTTCAGCCTGATCGGAAGTATTGGACTCGATTACATCTTTACAAGCCTCTTTCCATGGAGCCTTATCCTCAACCTCAACAACGGTTACGCCGTCAGCCTTAAGCTGCTCTAAAACCTCGTTCTCCTTGTTCTCGGAGTTTGCACGGTTGTTAGCAGAAGCGTACTCGCCTGCCTCCATAAGGATAGCCTGCTGATCCTCGGTCAGTCCGTTCCATGCCTCGTCTGTGATAACAACCTGAACAGCGCCCAGAGTATGTCCATCCAGCATCAGGTAAGGTGCAACCTCAGGGAATGCATTGGAAGCATAGTTTGCGATCGGCTGCTCAGCAGCGTCAACAACACCTGTCTGCAGTGCGGAGTACAGCTCGTTCATGGAAACAACAGTTGCGTTAGCGCCCAGTCCGGAAACCATACCGGTCATAACCGGGTCGTTAGATACACGGATCTTTAAGCCGCTTAAATCCTCCAGCTTAGTTGCCGGATTTACAAAGAAGAAATGACGGAAGCCTTCTTCACCGTAGTACAGACCTCTTACACCCAGGCCCAGATCAACCGGCTCGGTCAGGAATTCCTGTGCCAGATCGCTGGTTGCAAAGTTCCAGAAATGAGCACGATCCTGGAAGGTATACGGAATGGACAGAAGCATGGACTTCTTAGCGCCGTAGCTGTTCAGTGCGAAAGCAGAGATACGGGACATATCGATGGTGCCGCCGCCGCCCAGCATAGTATCCAGAACGTCGTTCTCAGAGCCAAGAACACCGCTGGCCTGAACGTCGATGGTGATCTTGCCGTCAGACAGCTCTTCTACTTTGTTCTTGAAATCGGTAGCCATCTGGCCAACGATAGTATCAAGCGGGTTAACCTCTGCATATACCAGAGTTACTTCCGGCATATTGGCAGTATCATAGGAGCCAGCCTCAGCTGCTGCTTCGGTCTCGCCCTCAGCTGCCTCAGTCTTTTCCTCTGCTGCTTCGGTTGCCTCAGTCGCTGCCTCGGTTGCTGCTGCTGTGGTCTCCTCAGCCTTCTTAGAACCGCAACCAGCCAGAGAACCTGCTACCATTGCTGTGCAAAGTACTGCGCTTACAATTCTTTTTTTCATTTTTGTTTCCTCCTCTTGATGTTTTTAACGTTCAAACACGTTATCTTTATAATAAATTAATATCCCAGAAATAGAAAGGGTAATTTTTTGTGAATCATAGTATATTTTTACCTCATATGATTTTTTAATTTATGCATGTCACACAAAACTATCAAGAACCTGTTTTTTTCAAAAGCAGCTCTGTCCGATAATCTGTGGGACTCTGCCCGGTAATCCGCTTAAACACCTTGGCAAAATAATTAGCATCACAATACCCTACCGCCTTTCCGATCTCCTTTACATTCACCGTTGGCTGCCCCAGCATTTTCTTTGCCATCTCCACCCGGTATTCTGTCAGATAAGAAGTAAAATTCTGCCCAAAACACTGTTTAAACAGCTTGCAGAAATATGCCTCCGAATAATTCATCTGGCGGGCCAGCTCCTGCATGGACAGATCATCCATATAATGAGCCTGTATATAATCTGTTATCATATCCATCACCGCAGAAAGCCTCACCCCTTCCGCCTCATTGTCCTGCCCTCCTGCAGTTTCCGAAATTTTTTCATATTCGGATTCTCCAATTCCTTCCTCCAGATTTTCCAAAAGCTCCCCTTCTCCGTTTTGAACTGCTTTTTTGGATTCTGCGGCTGCTTCCCGCTCACAGACAATCCGCATCGCCTCCTCTACCACCAGAAGGAGCTCACTTTCCTCATAAGGCTTCAAAAGATAATCCAGCGCACGAACTGTTATCGCTTTTTTGGCATAGGAAAACTCATCAAAAGCCGTCAGAAAAACAATACAGCAGTCTCTGTCTGTTTCCCGGATTTTCTCTGCCGCACGAATTCCGTTAATTCCAGGCATTTCAATATCAAGAATGGCTATCTGAATTTGATGCTCTTCATGGATATGGACTGCCTCCCGCCCGTTTTCTGCCTGATAGATCTCACAATTCTCTCCAAAACGCGATTTTAATGTTTTGTACAGAACCGCTCTTTCTATCATCTCATCATCTGCAATCAGCAGTCTGTAAATCTTGTTCTGATTCATGACGTTTCCTTTCTGCTCTCAGCTTCCGTTTTCCTGCCAATTTGTCCGGCAGTCTTTTCGTCCGCTTCCCCTGTGTCTGTATTTTCGCTGTCTGGTTCTTTTTTTCTGATTTCTTTTCTTCCTGTTTTTTCTTCGTCTGCTTTTTTTGTTACCGTTTCCGTCTCATCCACCCGCTCAAGAGGAATGACCATCTGTACAACTGTTCCGCAGCCACGTCTGCTCCAGATGTTCATTTCACCTTTTTCGTATAAAATATGGATTCGCTTATAAATATTTCCCAGCCCGATTCCTACTTTGGCAGAGCGTCTCTCCTTCAGCCCTTCCTTCAGAGATTCCAGCTGTTCCTGAGTCATACCGACTCCTGTATCTGCTACCGATATTATCACACAGTTTTCCTTCTGCCAGATTCGAAGATACAGCCGTCCACCCTGTTCCTTTTTGGAAAGCCCGTGAATTACCGCATTTTCCACAATCGGCTGCAGAGTAAAAGCCGGAATGATCACCTGACCTCCATTTACCTGAATATCGCTGTCATAGCGGATTCTGCTGCCAAACCGCATCTGTTGAATATACACATAATCCTGCACCACCTTCAGCTCCTGATTCAGGGCAACGAACTGCTCTGAGGTTTTCAGATTGTAGCGAAAGAGGTTACTCATGCTGTAAATCATCTTTTCTGTTGTAGCTGCATCCTCCAGCTTCGCCATACATCCAATCATATTTAATGTATTAAACAGGAAATGCGGATTGATCTGGCTTTTCAGCAACTCCAGCTTTGCGGATTCCAGCTGCTTTTCCATCTCCATACGTTCCAGCTCCTCCCCGTGAAGAAGCCCTGCCATCTCATTATTCTTTTTCAGTGTATTAATATATCCCTCTGTAGCATGCTTCATCTTATTGAAAGCCGCTACCAGTTCTCCCATTTCATCTCGATTGGGTACAGCCAAATCCTCACCGGAAAAATCATTTCTTGCTATTTTTCTGGAATTGTGAGCCAGCTTTACCACTGGCTGAATCAGGGTATTGGAAAGCAGCCGGGTCAGCACAATGGCCATAACCGTAAGACACAGAGAAACGGCAAGAATCAGATAAGGAATATTGTAGAAAACCGGAACCTGTCTCTGATAAGTTTCATTTCCCTTGCTCAAGGTCACCTGCACCAGTCTCCGCGCATAATCCTTCAAATAATCCTGCATATCATACACCCGATACAGGCTGGTAATATATCCGCTCTCCTCCTCATTCATCTTCAGAATCTGTTCCCGAAAGACGCTGTAGGCCTCATAGCTGTTTTTTATATTCCACGTTCTTGCATACCGCTCTTCTCCGATGCTGCTGTACTGAAATGGAAGAGCACGGATGCACCGTTCCGTTCTGACACAGGAAAGAATATACTCTTCCCAGTGTTCCTCAGTTCGTTCTCTTACATAAGACTCAAACGCATCGATTTCCAGTTCCATCGCCTGCTGAAAATCATTGCATCGGGAATTATCGCTGAGAATTTTATCAAATCCATCCAGGGTAAAATCCATAACCCATACATTAAATACAGCGGAGGAAGCCATGATTAAGATAACCATAGCTGTATACAGGCTCAATTTATGCTTCAAGGTTGTAGACAGCCAAAGCTCTCGAAGTTTTTGATACATGGCGATTCCTTCCTGTTTCTGAACCAGAAGCTTTCCGCTTCCGTATATAAACCCCTTTATTATAACACAACTTTGAGTGTTTGACGATAAAAAAGTCCCTTCGCGTCGAGATATGAATTTTTTGTGACTAAAAAATAAGATTTCTGTGAAACACGTTACATAAGCACTTCTTCTGTGGTACACTAAAAGAAAAAAGGAGACAGTTATGCCACGTTTATTGATAACTGATGACGATCTTCATCTGCGGAGACTGGTTCGCACCTACGCAGATATGGAAGGCTACCAGTGTGAGGAAGCCGACTGTGGAGCAGCCGCTATTGAGGCTCTGCGGCAACAGAATTTTGACTTGGTCCTTCTTGATGTAATGATGCCGGGACCGGACGGCTTTGAAACCCTGGCCGGCATCCGTAAATTCAGTCAGATTCCCGTTATTATGCTGACTGCCCGAGATGAGGAATATGACAGGCTTCTTGGCTTTCAGCTTGGAGTCGATGATTATGTTTCCAAGCCCTTCAGCTCCAAAGAGCTGATGGCGCGGATTGCCGCTGTCCTGCGCCGCACGAAGGGTTCCCTGGAGCACAATGACGTTCTTCAGTTTGGCAAGCTCTGCATTGAACCAAAATCACGAACGATTACTCTGGATTCCCTTCCGTTGCGCCTGCCGCCTAAGGAATTTGATCTCCTCTTAAAGCTGGCTCAGAACCAGCGAATTGTACTGAGCCGGGAAAAGCTTTTAGAAACAGTATGGGGCTACAGCTACTACGGAGACAACCGTACCGTTGATACCCATATTAAATCACTGCGAGAGCACCTTGGCCCGTACCGGAAACTTATTCAAACTGTGTGGGGAGTGGGGTATCGATTTGAATACGTGGATGAAAACTAAAATACAAGCACTTCGAAGCCATCTTGTCTTCCGCCTGTGGGCCATGATGATGGTTCTCGTTTTCCTTGCCATCGGTTTTATGTGGGTGGCGCAAATCGGCCTGTTTGAACAAAATTATGCCATATCATCTCTAAAGGACACCCGAGAACGAACTGCAGGCATCCTAGAAAGTCTTGCTGAAGAAGATATCGGAAAGAATCCACACCTGCTTTCTTTTTTAAGTCATGGAAATAGTGAACTGTTTTTAATCAGCCAAGAAGGACGACTTTTAGAAATGTATTCCGCTGGTCATCCAGTCAGCAGCACTGATCGCCGTGAGGAGTTTTTCAGGAACCGTTTTCCTACTGAAAAGAAGGAGCAGCCATTTCCCGCAATAGACCAGCCTTACCAGCAGGTTCTGCGTAAGGGCCGCCATGTAATCGGCTACGAAACGGGCTTTCCTGTAACCTGGAATGACAGCGAATGCTTTCTTTTAATTCGAAGTATGCTGATGACAAAAACCGTAATGGATTTTAACAGACAGCAGCTGATCGTCCTGACCGTTCTCCTAACCTTAACAGCCTCACTTCTGGCTGCTGTTTTTTCCAGGCATTTTACCCGCCCTATTGGCCAAATTCGCGATTCTGTGGAACGGCTTACCAAAAACGACTTTACGGAAGTTCCCCCGTTTCATCGCGAAGATGAACTGGGACAGCTCTCTCAGTCTATTGTCCAGCTTCGATATGCTCTTCAACGGCTAGATGTGCTTCGTAAGGAGGTCATTGCCAATGTTTCTCACGAGCTGCGCTCGCCACTGGCTCTGATTGGCGGCTATGCAGAAATGGTCCGTGATATTACCTGGAAGCAGGAGGAACAGCGAACAGAGGATCTCAACCTGATCATCCGGGAAGCCAACCGAATGAGCCGTATGGTCAGCGATATTCTGGACTATTCCCAGCTTCAGGCAGGATACTGTCAGCTGAAAAAAGAAAGACTGAACCTTTGCGAGCTTCTGGAATCAGCAATTGCCTGGTACCAGCCTCTGGCTCAGGAGCATCATATTACTTTGGAATTGGAATGCATGCAGGAAGAGCTCCTGACAGAGGCGGATGCCTCCAAGATGAATCAGGTAATCCGAAATCTTTTAAATAATGCCATTAATCACACCGCAGATGGCGAATGCATCCGAATCACAGCTGACGGCTGCCGAATTTCCATAGCCAATCCCGGACCGCCCATTTCCGAAGAGGATCGAAAAATTATCTGGGAACGATATCAGCGCAGTCAGCATCAAAGCAGCAGGCGTCTGGGAACGGGAATCGGCCTTTCCATTGTCAGCACCATCCTGGAGGCCCATCACCTGGCCTATGGCGTAGACTGCCAGGACGGATGGAATATCTTCTGGTTTTCCTATCAAAGTGCCCGCCAGTAGGGACAGATATCTTCATAAGAGCCGTCCGGCATCCGGAATCCGCCCCGAATGATTCCCAGCTGTTCAAAGCCCAGACGCTCATATAAATGGCGGGCATGGATATTGGACGCCACTACTGCATTAAACTGGAGCAGGCGAAATCCCTGCTCCTTTGCTCTTTTCATGCAGTCCTTTACCAACCGCTCTCCAATGTGAAGCCCTCTGCTGTCCGCGCTTACCCCATAGCTGGCATTGCAAATATGACCGCAGCGCCCCACATTATTAGGATGCAGAATATATAGGCCAAGAATCCGTTCAGACTCTGTGTCCTGAGCCACTCCACAGCAGGTCTGTCCGGCAAAAAAAGCTTCTGCCTCTGCTTCACTGAGCATCTCCTCCTGGGGGAATGCATTCCCCTCTCCAACAATCTGGTTCCATATTTCTGTCATAAAAGGTAAATCTGCTCTTCTATATTCTCTGATCATTATGCCCATAGCCTTATTTCTCCCCTGTTATCATGTAACTGTTTCTCCGAAAAATCTGTATCGGATTTTCGTTTTCCTTATTTGTCAATTTTCCTGTCTGATAATCCTATTTTAATCATTCATCTTCTGGAATGTAAGAACCATATCCGAAAGTTTTTCTTAAATGTTTAATGAAATTTTCCCGCAGTGCTCAGCCCCGTCTCAGCCGTTCCTCCAGCTCCCTGCACAGCCAGGGAATCTGGGACTCAAACTCTGCCCCATACCATCTGGCACTGTCAGAAGCAGCCGTTGCCTCAATGCAGCGTACCACATAATCTGCAGCCAGGGCCAGAGCATCTTTCAGTCTCATTCCCCGCATAATCCCCCCTGCAACAGTAGAGGAAAAAATATCTCCCGTTCCATGATAGCTCTGTTCACATCTGCGTGTGAAATACGAAAATTCATTCCCGTCCCGGTCCAAAGCAGCTACCCCCAGTTTTCCCGGCTCATAACTGACGCCAGTCAGAACCGCTGTGCCGCAGCCAAGCTCCAGAAGTGCTTCCAGAAGCTGGCGGATATAGGCCGGATCCTGCTCTGTTTTATAAGGAAGTCCCGTCAAAAGACTGGCTTCTGTCATATTGGGGAGAATCACATCAGCCTTTGCACATACCTCAGCCATTTCAGCTGGAAAAGCTTCATCAAAGGCTGCATAGAGCTTTCCATTATCTGCCATAGCCGGATCTACAATAACCATGCTTCTTTTCCCAGATGACCTGCCGGAAAACCGATCAAAAAAATCGCATACCTGATGGCACTGTTCTCCAGATGCCAGATATCCCGTATAAATTCCGTCAAAGCTTACCTGTTCCTTTTCCCATGCATCCGAAATCGGCTCAATCTGATCTGACAAATCCTTGCAGGTATAGGTCTGAAACATCGTGTGCGTAGAAAGTACTGCTGTAGGAAGAATCCCGCATTCTACTCCCATTGCTGATATAATAGGAAGCGCTACTGTAATGGAGCAGCGTCCCACACAGGAAATATCCTGTAAGGTTACAATTCTTTTCATCATCAAAACTCCTCCTGAAACTCTTAATACCAGAAGTATACAGAAAAGTGGATTGATTGAAAATAGCCATTTTCAAAGTTTATGACAAGGCCAGTTTGCTTTGCCTCTCCCTTTTTATTTTAAAGTTCTGAAAAATTCTGGAAAGAGTCCAAAACCCCATTGACAGTTTGTTTTCCATAAGCTATAATTTAAGTTCACCGATGAGTCGCGGTGAGCCAGTAAGGGGTTGTACTGGTTTCGACGGGGGTCATGCAGCTGGTGAAGCTATCCGCATGCAATGCGTCAAATGGCAAAATTAAAATTAAACGCTGAAGATAATTTAGCATACGCAGCCTAATGGCTGCTGTCAGCCTTAGTGCACTCACACATTAAGAATCTGGCATCGACTATGTGAGAAACGACATGTACTAAGCTTTGCGTGCATGGGCGTATCATGAAGCTACTGAAACCGCAAGAGTGTCTGTTCCCGTGCGGCAGAGGGAATGTCAAATAACCGACTATGATAGTAGAAGAACAGGGAATTGGTTTTCGGACAGGGGTTCGATTCCCCTCAGCTCCACTTTTCAGGAAGCCTTGTAAATACTGGGGAAACCCTTTATTTATAAGGCTTTCGAGCATTTTAAGGGGTAAAAACAAGAAGCCAGAAAGTATCAAAAATACCCCATTTTTCGGGTAAAGTATCACACGAAGTATCACACGAAATAACACAAGCCAGCAAATTTGAAAGAGAAGCAGGAAGGGACTTACCGGGTTCCTTCTTTTTTTGCCTCTAAAGTTCCAGGGCGATTCTTTCAGTGCTGCTTGTCCAGGTGGACTGAAACCGCTCCACTCCATTTCCCATCAATGCCATAGAATAAATCCGGTCATCTTCCGGGGCAAACGGCAGCAGCTTCTCTCGGTTCTCTCCTCTCCTGAGATTCCGCAAGGCCTTATTGTGTTCCTGCCTCACCTGTTCCATTGTGCGCCCAGTCTGCCGCCCGATTCCCGCCAGTGTCTCCCCATCTTGGTATCTTCTCCGAAGAATTTCGCCCTGCTGCCCTGGCAGCTCATCCACGCACCCCCAGAGGACAGCTTGCAGGCTTTCTGCTTCCAGACGTTCCAGACTATCCTCTTCCAGGTTTCCTGCTGCCGGGATAAAATCGCCAAAAGTGCCGCCGATTTCCTCATCAGCCCCCATAACAGGAGCATCCAGGCTGCTCACAGAGGCCATGCAAGCACTTGTCCTAATATTTCTTACCTGCTCCACAGAAATCCCCATAAAATAGGCTGCTGTGAGGTCTGAGGGGCTTTCCCCTGTCTGCTGCTCATATTGTGTACAGAATCGGCGATACTGGCTTATCTTTTCCAGGCAATGAACCGGCAGCCTCAGGCAACTTCTGTTCATCTGAATGTACCGCTGCATCCGCTGTCTAATCCACTTTTCTGCATAGGTTAGGAATTTGTACCCGGCAGCAGGATTAAAGCCGTCTATCGCCGGATATAAGGCCAGATACCCCTCTTGCTCCAGGTCGTCCAGCTCGGCGCTATTCCGGTACTTCCAGGCGATAGAGCGGATAAAGTCCTTTACCTGGTCATAAAGCTGGGACATATTCTCAGATACATTTTCTCCGGCCTGGATGCGGGCCACAAGCTGCTCGTTTGTCAATCCTGGCATCCCCCTTTCTAAAAATAGAAACCGATATCTCTATTTTAAAATGCCTATTGTTATATTTCAAGTATAACATTTATTTTCACCAATGGAAGCGATGTTTCAACACCTCCTGCCGGCGTTCTAATGTGCTCGACCTCAATTTTGGGTTCGTTAAGTTGTCGCACATATCTCTAGTTTTCCCTAGTTCGTCGGGCGTTCCGCATTCGTTTCGTTTTTTATTAGTAACGCTGCAACGCTGAAAGCTAGTAAAAATAAGGCTTCCAGGCTATTTTCGTTCGTATTCGTTTGTTTTCGTTCGGAACGCCACCAGGCTCTAACCCGCAGAAAATAAAGCTTCCTGCTGCCGTCTGGGGCGTATTCGTCGGTTTTATTTATTGCGATGTCGCAAACTGAAAAAAGGGTATAAAAATACCACCGGCCTGCTGACTGGTGGTATTAAATACGCCCTTCTTTTTTTAATTTTTCAATTTCTTTCTCTGTCAACTTCCTTGGTTTCATAGGTTGAGACATCTTCTCTTCCCAATCTTTATGTGCTTCCGCACTCATTTTTTTATTCATGGAATTACCTCCAATTCTATAATATCTTCTTTCTTTGATATTACTCTATATATGCTCCCTTTGTCAATGAGAACCTCTCTCTGTGTTGGAAATTGAAAGAAGGTGGTTATTTTAAGAAATTCAGATGTCAATAGTATTGACTTCCGAAAACTGAACAATACCGGAAAGAAATTTATTACAGAGAGAGCAAGATTGCGCTCACCGATTTCCCCCCTCTGGTGTATTTGATACTACTGTTACAAAAATGAAGTTTTATGAAGTAAAAACAAGGGATGCCCACTCAAGACACCCCTTCATATATTTTCTACCCCAGCAAATACCCCAGGGCCGCAGCCATTATGCAGTTGATTGTAATAGACATCATGCAGAGCCTATAAAGTAATGTTTCCACAGTGATTCCCCTTTCTGTTGCGACGTCGCAATTTTTCTTTAATGGCAAGCCCTGTTTGCAGCCAGGGCCTGCCGGCTGGATGAAATGACGTTGACACATCACTCCAGAAGTGTTCCGCACTCTCGCAGCGGCCAGCGGTTCAAGATGGGTATAGTTTATCTATGTAAAAGCCGTTCTAATGTTTCATGGACTTGTAAAGCTTGCGCCTGATTCTGGCAATGCGATTCAGAATAGCAAAATATTCTCGTATCGACCTGTTTTCAGTATGCTCTACAACCTCTTTCTTCTCCAAGTCCTCCAAATCCAAATAAAGCGCCATCAACTCAACAATCTCATCTATGTATGGAACATTTTCGTTTATTACAATCGCATCTCTTGACGGAGCATAGAAAAACAAAACCTTTCCCATCCTTTCCCCGTCTGCTGATAATATAAAATGCTCCTCGTTAAGAATCTTTGAATTTATGTTCTCATGCTGAGAGCCGCGCTGTTCTGTCTGCATATCAATAATCCTTTCTTTTGACAAGGGGCAACAGGTGTGTTATACTGCCTGCATACCCCTAATTGCTGATATTTCGGGTTACTTGCCCCTATCAGAGTTGCAGCTCTGGTAAGGGCTCTTTTTTATTCTGTTATGGCAACCTGGGATTTCCCGAAAAAACTCGCTGTATATGTCTTTCCGTCTCCCCTGCTGCCCCATATTAACTGACAGCTGAATAATGCCTTTGCTCCATGCACCACCTCATAGCCCAGCTGCTTCCAGGTGTTCCAGGTTTCGGCCTCTTCTGTGATGCCTGCTGCTGCCTTTGCATCCTCAACTCTCTGCTGGTTGATTTCCTCAGCCTTTGCAGATAACCAGGCTCTGTGAAGGGCTTCACCAAAGCTCAGGCCCTTGTACTTCCGGAAGTTCTTCCAGGCTTTCAGCATAATCTTTCTTAAATTGTACTTCATGCTACTTTTCTCCTTTCTATCATGTGTTGCATCCGGGCGAATCATCTTCCTGGCTATTGCTGGCAGCTCACAGGGATATGGATTTCGCCTTTACATCTTTTCGGGATGCTCGTTTGCTTTAAGGAAACCGGATAAAGTCATCTTCCTGGCTATTACTTCCGCTCAGTCCGTTCA
>OHAM01001867.1_pt1 | contig 12406 bp, 10 predicted proteins | sample 1577161 | NCBI WGS metagenome assembly OHAM01 (sample SAMEA3541583, study PRJEB24748) | human gut metagenome | biome: human gut; feature: human-associated habitat; material: faeces | place: China | collected 2012
TAAAAGGAGACCTATATCGTGGTTCGTTGCTCAATTTCTGGTGCGTCCGTCCTGTATTCATACAGTCTTACGAAAGCGTTGCTCCTCAAACATAACGCTGAGCAGTTTGGTTGGTCCCGGACTGTTCAATAGACAACTAAAAGCCGTCGAGAATCCTCGACGGCTTTTCCTTATATAGAAATTTTCTAGAAATTCTTTTTAAGCTGCTGTCATGCCAAATGAGGCCCGAAGGAGGCCAGCTAATGCCTGACATAGGTTTTCAAATAATTTTTGTTCGGGCATTCAGTTGAATCCCTGATAATTGAATTGAAAATATAGGTATAAAGCGGAGGTACTCCACTGTAAGTAATTTCCCTTAGTAAAACTCATATTATTTCATGAAGCTAGATAAATTTTAAACTGACACTATTTAATTAGGTTAAAACTGGTTTGTTCTACTAAATATAACGAAATAATATTCTTATTAAGAATAATTTCAAAAAATCGGTCTCAATAGAGGTTTTTGCGCGAATCTAAGACTGATGAGAAAAAGAAGAATAACTTTTTGAATTAAATCCAAAAACACAAAATTTACATTTTTGTTCTTACATACCTATTTTGAGTGATGAATTTTCGGAAGGGCTCAGGGGAAAAAAGATAGTTACAAAATCATCTCAAAAAAACGATTCTCAACCTATTGTGTTTTTTCGGTTTTGCGATTTTTCATGTGTTTCTCGCAGGTCCTTTTATCTACAAGGATTTTGATTTTTTGTTCTTGATTTTGACTATACAAGAGATTTTTGATAACCCCTCATATTTCCGTATATTGTTATCTTTTTCGAGTTCTAACACCATCCGTTGTATGAGATTATCATTTGGAGTAGATTAACTGGTCCGATGGTTCAAACTTCGTTTGAACCATCGGACCACCTTAAAAGTTTCAAATTGGAAAAAAGCAGTACATGACTATTTTTAAATTAATGTATTTGCGAATATGAATTAATTAGAGAAGGAGACTAGGCAGATGAGCCCTACGATGGAGACGCCGATGTACGTCATCAAGCGTGACGGCACGGTAAAAGACTTCGATATTTCAAAAATTGCAGCCGCCCTCGAAAAAGCCGGTAAAGCTACCGGTGAATTCGATGCAGCGACCGCAAACCGCATCACTCATATCGAAGTGATGAACCGTCTGGCTCAGCAGAATGTTGCGACTCCTACTATTGAACAGATTCAGGACGCCGTAGAAAACGCGCTCTTTGATACCGGATTCCGTAAGACTCTGCGTGCTTATATTGTTTATCGCGAACAGCGTGCAAAGGCTCGCGATGCCCGTCGCAGTCTCGTGGATGTCGAAAGCTCCATGAATGAGTATCTGCAGCATCTGGATTGGCGTGTGAATGCCAATGCCAACCAGGGCTATTCTTTGGGCGGTTTGATTCTTAACGTTTCCGGTAAAGTCGTGGCCAACTATTGGCTCAACTATATTTATCCTCCGGAAGTCGGCAACGCCCACAGACAAGCTGATATCCATATCCATGACTTGGATATGCTTTCCGGATACTGCGCAGGATGGTCTCTTAAGACACTTTTGAATGAAGGTCTGAACGGCGTTCCGGGCAAAGTTGAAGCCGGTGCTCCGAAACACTTAACCAGTGCTGTCGGACAGATCGTTAATTTCCTCGGCACCATGCAGAATGAATGGGCCGGTGCTCAGGCTTTCAGCTCTTTTGACACCTACCTCGCCCCTTTCATCCGCATCGACAACCTTGATTACAAGGAAGTCCGTCAGTGCATTCAGGAACTCATTTACAACCTGAATGTCCCGAGCCGCTGGGGTACACAGACTCCGTTTACAAACCTGACGTTTGACTGGGTCTGCCCGCAGGACCTTCGCGATCAGCATCCTTTGATCGGCGGAGAAGAAGTTGATTTCACGTACGGTGAGCTCCAGAAAGAAATGGACATGATCAACCGTGCGTATATTGAGGTCATGCTTGAAGGCGACGCTAAGGGCCGTGTATTTACATTCCCGATCCCAACATACAACATGACGCCGGATTTCAATTGGGACAGCCCCAACGCACATCTGCTTTTCAGCATGACAGCCCGCTATGGTCTGCCGTATTTCCAAAACTTCATCAACTCTGAACTCAAGCCGAACATGATTCGTTCGATGTGCTGCCGTCTGCAGCTTGACTTGAGAGAGCTGCTGAAACGCGGCAACGGACTTTTCGGCTCTGCCGAACAAACCGGTTCCTTAGGCGTTGTGACAATCAACTGCGCTCGTTTGGGTTATGTTTTTGCTCAGGACGAAGAGGGTTTGTTCAATCGTCTGAACTATCTGCTTGACTTGGCCCGCAACAGCCTGGAGATTAAGCGCAAGATCATTCAGCGCCATATGGATCAGGGCCTGTTCCCGTATACAAGACGTTATCTCGGCACGCTGCGTAATCACTTCTCTACGATCGGTGTGAACGGCATCAATGAAATGATCCGCAACTTCACACAGGACAAAGAAGATATTACGACGGAAGCTGGCCACGCCTTTGCCGCCAAAGTGCTTGATTTCATCCGCGACAAAATGGTCATGTTCCAGGAAGAAACAGGACACATGTACAACCTCGAAGCCACACCGGCTGAAGGTACAACTTATCGCTTTGCCAAAGAAGATAAGAAGCGCTTCCCGAAGATCCTTCAGGCCGGTACGCCGGATCATCCTTACTACACCAACAGCTCTCAGCTGCCGGTCTCCTATACGGACGATCCTTTCGAAGCTTTGGAAATGCAGGAAGATCTGCAGAAGAAATACACGGGCGGTACCGTACTGCATCTGTACATGAACGAAGCCATTTCGAGCCCCGAGCTCTGCCGCGACATCGTTCGCCGTGCTCTGACACGTTTCAGACTGCCGTACATCACCATCACACCGACGTTCTCAGTTTGTCCGAAACACGGTTATATTCCTGGCAACCATGAGTTCTGTCCGAAGTGCGACGCAGAATTGATTGCCAAGAAGAAGCTGGAAATGGCTTCCAACGGTTAAGAAACAGTAAAGATTAATTTTTTAGGATTGATTTATTCACACAGGAGACTGCAATGAATGAAAATGTTAAAGACACAAACATCGAACTGAAGGACGAAGAACGCACAAAATGCGAAATCTGGACCCGTGTAATGGGTTATCACCGTCCGATTTCTTCTTTCAATATCGGCAAGCAGGGTGAATTTGCAGAACGTAAATACTTCGACGAAAAGAAGTGCGGCTGTAGCAAGTAATCTTTGATTAAAGAAAATCCTCTCGTTGCTTCGCGCTTCGAGAGGTTTTTTGTTTTGATTTTTTCTTTATGACGGACGTTTTTATTCCTATCGAACCCGAAGTGACGGATAAACCTGCCGAGGAACTCTTGGTAGGAGGCTTAACACGTATGACAACCATCGACTTTCCGGATTACCTGTCTGCCGTGGTTTTCATCAAAGGGTGTCCTTGGAAGTGCGTTTATTGCCAGAACGAAGATCTCCAAAGTCGAGAGATGAACGAGGGGGACGGCTACGTTTCCTGGGCATACATCGACCATTTCCTCGATAGAAGAAAAGGTTTAATTGACGGCGTGGTTTTCAGCGGAGGAGAACCATGTGTTGATCCCGCGCTTCCCGATGCCGTTAAGAGAGTCAAAGAGAAGGGCTATAAGATCGGACTGCATACCGGAGGAATGTATCCGCGCAGACTGCGGGCGGTTCTTCCCTTTTTAGACTGGGTCGGGCTAGATATCAAGGCTCCTTTGTCTGATGAAGCCGCTTATGAAAAAGTTGTCCGCCGTAAAGGCGCAGCAGCAAAAGTTCGTTCCTCTCTGGAAATGCTGTTAGAAGCAGGTGTTTCATTAGAAACGCGTACAACCGTACATCCCGAATATCACACTGAAGAGCAGATCCTTCAGCTCGCACGAGAGCTTTCTGACGCAGGTGTTGAAACCTATGCGCTGCAGATTTATCGTCAGCCCAGAGGGCTTCCGGAAGAGCATCTTCTTGAACGAGTCGGAAGCGATTACCCGCATGAAGAGACTTTAAAAACGCTCGAATCATTGTTTAAGAAATTTATTTACCGCAGAAGTTAACGCTTTTCTTTTCAAACTTAATGGGACCGCCTCAAATAAAAAAGAGGCCGGTCTTCTTAAACTCGGAATAGAGAAGCACTGATCTCAACTTCGGCGGCATCTTTTCTCCGGGACAAATCTCCTTGCTAGACTTTGACCAATCTTTTTCGGAGCTTTTTCATGAAAAACAACGGCAGCTTCAAAAACGCCGGATCTTCCCGCGCCAAGATGTGGAGAAACATCCTCTTGATATTGGGAGCTGTCGCTCTTATCGCCAGCTATTTTGCTGATATTCGCGATCCGCATCCCGGGACCGAAACTCAGGACAATCGGCCGTACGTTGAACAAGCTCATAAAGACGGGTTTCAAACACTGCATGCCCGCGTTAATCGTGTTGCCGACGGGGATACTGTTTATATCAAGGATGACGAAGGAAAAGAAGCTCGCGTTCGACTTCTCGGGATCGATGCGCCGGAAAGCAAACAAGCCTATGGTGTCCAAAGTGCCGAACATTTGAAGCGCAATCTTCGGGATGCTGGGTATCACGTTCAAGTGATTTACCGCGGCAGAGATCAGTACGGCAGAATCATCGGTAAATTGGTTGCTGACGGAAAAGATCTGAATCTCGATCAAGTCAGAACCGGAAATGCCTGGGTCTATAGAAATTATTTGCGTGACCTTCAGCCCGGAGATAAAAATCTATATCTCAACGCAGAGGAAAACGCTCGTGCCAAGCGAATCGGTTTGTGGGCCGATCCGAATCCGCAGAATCCTCGGGATTGGCGAAGAGATCATCCGAGAAATTAGGATTTCAGTACAGAATACTGCCGAGCTGCAGGCAAACCAAAAGGCCGTTTCTTATGATGATTCGGCCTTTCTTGTCGGCTAGTTCAGCATTTGCTTGTCAGGAAAATCCGGATTTTTTTCGAAACACTGAGGAGCAACCAAAATCGCTACTTTCCCTTCGTCTCCGCGAATGGATTCGGTTAGGAAAGGAATGCTAAGAGGCGACTCTCCGCCGACAGGCTTCGGATCCTGCATGGAAACCAAGATTTCAGGAACACTGGTCAGGAGGGCCTCAGAGCCTTTCTTCAGCCAATATCTCGGAAATTCATTCGTGAAAAAGGATAAGGTCGATTCGGCAAGTTCCAGTTCTTCGACATTAGCCATTTTGCGGCTGCCGATATACTCTAGATTTGCTACCAAATTATCTAATCTGCTCGGGACAATGCAGTGCTTGAGCATATTCATCGCTACCGGCTTGAATCGGTAAACCGGAAACGGATCGTATTTCTCGTCCTCAAAGTCGATATCTTTGCCCTTGAAAGAGCAGAAGTCGTCAGGATTATCTATCGTCATTTTTTTGTCCGGTACTTCTAAAACTACTTACGTCCATATTATCAAAGAGATTCGACGCTTGGTTATTAGGAATAACTGAATTAGACGCGAAAATGAAAAACGCCCCGAAGGGCGTTTTGAGAGGGTTTTAAATCGGATTATCCGATATTGATCGGGCTATGAATGTTCTTTGCAAAAGCGCGAACATTAAAGCTTCGATTCCACATGAAGGCTAAGAAGCCGGCGAAGCAGACTGCTGTTGCGCCGAAGCTGATGATCCAGCTTCCTTTACTGAAGCCTGCAGCGACGTAACCAACGAAACAGCAGCAAGCCACGAACCATGCGTAAGGCAGCTGTGTTGACACGTGCGAAATATGACTGCATCCGCTGCCCGCACTCGAAAGAATCGTTGTATCTGAAATCGGTGAGCAGTGGTCGCCGAAAACAGAGCCGGCCAGCGTGGCAGACAAACAGACGATTGTCAGAGAGGGGTCGACGGCTGCAGCAACCGGCACAGCGATCGGGATCAGGATACCGAAAGTACCCCAGGCAGTACCTGTAGAGAAACTCAGGAATGCGGCAACGAGGAAGATCGCGGCAGGAAGGAAAAGGTCAAGACCGGAACCGCTGGAAACCATACCCTGAACAAATGTCTGGGTAGTAAGCAGGTCGCGGCAAACACCGGAAAGCGTCCAAGCTAAAACCAAAATTACGTTGGCAGGAAGCATGAGCTTCATACCCTCGATGGTACCTTCCATGAAGTTATGGAAAGAAACCACGCGGCGCGGAATGTACATGAGGAATGCAACGCCTAAAGCGCCGAAGGAAGCCCAAACTAGAGCTTTGGAAGCGGAGCAGTTGCCGAGCGCGGCAGCGATGGTGTGGTAGGCAGCATCTTTTCCCCAGTATCCGCCGTCATAAAGAAGGGCCAGAACAGCAAAAACGATCAAGGCAATGAGAGGAAGAAGCATGTCCCAAATCGTGCCTTTATCACTTTGCGCATGTTTGGGTTTCTCGGCGGTGGCTCCGCTGCCTTCATCCTCTACTGACTTAAGGAGAGCGTTTTCTTCTGCTTTTTTCATCGGACCGAAGTCACGATTGGTCCAGGAAAGATACAGAACCAAAAGCAGGCAGAAAATTGCGTAGAAGTTGTAGGGAATCGTCGAGACGAAAGCCTGGAAGTCGCTCTGGAAAGCGCCAGTTGATTTCAAAGAGCTTCCTACGGCGGCAGCCCAGGAAGAAACCGGAGCGATGATACACATCGGAGCTGCAGTCGAGTCGATGATGTATGCCAGCTTCTCGCGGGAGACACGATAAGAGTCGGTGAGCGGTTTCATGACTGTACCGACCGTCAGACAGTTAAAGTAGTCGTCAATAAAGATGAAGAAGCTCAGACCGCAAGTAGCGAGAACCGAAGTTTCGCGGTTTTTGATTTTCCTGCGGGCAATCTCACCGTACTTCTTAGTGCCGCCGGACATGTTCAGAACATAGACAAGCGCACCCAAAAGAGTACAGAAGAGAAGAATCTGGAAGTCTACTTTTTGGCCCATGAGCGAAAAAGTGACATCAAGCATCTTGATTAGCGGATCGGGTACGCCAGAGCCGAAAGTGTATATGGCGGCGCCGGAAAAGATACCGATTAACAGAGAAGAAAAGACTTCTTTGGTAATCAGAGCAAGGACGATAGCAATAATTGGGGGCAGGATTGATAACCAGCCGGCTGCATAAGGTTCCATGGTCGAAGGTTTAATTAAGTTATTAATGGATATAGGCGATTGTAATTGATTGTTTTCGATCAACCCCGCATTTGCGGAAAAATTACCGCACAATCCGAAAATAAACCGTGATTAAGCGATACCAGGAACCTGTTTGTCAGTGATTTCGATTAAGGATATGGAGCGCAAGCATTGTCGCTCAAGAGAATGATTAGAAAGAAAACTCGTTCTCTCGGGATTTTTAGGCAAGAAAAAAGCCAGACCCTAAAGCCTGGCTTTGGTTTTTCAATCTCTTGTTAAGTGAGATTGAAGACCGACAAATTACATAACGCGGCTGCGGTATTCGTCGGTTCTTGTGTCGATTTCGATCTTGTCGCCGGTGTTGACGAAAGCCGGAACCTGAACGATGTGGCCGGTAGCCAGTTTGGCAGGTTTCATGACTTTGCCGGAAGTATCACCCTTAACTGCAGGTTCGGTGTAAACAACTTCACGAACCAGGATTGTCGGGAGTTCGATGGAGATAGGACGGCCGTTGTAGAGAACAACTTCAGCCTTCATGCCGTCTTCAAGATACTTGAGGACGTCTTCCATCACTTCAGCTTCAACTTCGTACTGGTTGTATTCGTCGTCCATCCAAACATACAGAGGATCGCCGAAGTAAGAGTAAGAAACTTCCTTCTTGTCGAGGATAATGTCTTCGAAACGGTCATCAGCACGATAAACAGTTTCGGTACCGCCGTTGGAAAGAAGGTTCTTCATTTTGAGTTTGACAGTGGAGGCACCGCGGCCGCCCTTGCTGTATTCAGACTTCAAAATGACCATCGGAGTATTGTTGATCATCACGACGTTGCCGACGCGAAGTTCTTGTGCTGTTTTCATATTAATACTTAAAAATGAAAGGTTAATGTCTGCAGCCGTTGTGAATAACGGCCGATCTAAAATTTTTTAAAGCAAAGATTTTAGCTTTAAAAACAGTGCTTCGTCAAAATTTTGGTACCGTCTATTGCAACTTCTAACGATCTTTCAAGATTGTTCAACGGAGGACCGACGAAAGGCGAACCGGTCCGTCTTCGACCAAAAGTTTTCCTGAAGAAACAACGTTAAATTTTGCTTTTCACGAAGCGAAGCAGATTATCTGCGAGGGAACCCAGAGAAACTAGATGGTCTCTCCAGCGGAGGGCGGCTTCTTTAATGAGAGGCAGCTCCTCACACCATCGATTCCAGTAAGGAGCCAGATCACTCGAAGATTTATTCCAAGATAGATTCATGTCTATCCAGGCTTGATAGCTCGCTCCGTAAAAAGGACGGATTCTCTCGCCGAATGCTTCTAATTTCTTAATGTGCGTCTCTTCTGTTTGAGGATAGATGTTCCAAATGAATGGCTTTCCGGATAACTGAGCTCTGACGAAAGAGTCTTCTCCCCGAATGATTACAGCATCCGAAGCCCATAAAAATTTGTCAAATTCCGATTGAGGAACCATCTCTGAAATTCCTAAATGAATATTTCGAGAAGGATGTTCCTTATAAAGCTTGGACAAAATCTCAGTAGCCGCTCCTTTTGGAAGAAGCAAGTTGATATCTTTGCCGCGCTTCTGAAGTGCTTTATAAAATTTGGCCAGTGGTGCGCTTGGGTAGCAGAAGACAAAAGTTGTAAATACTTCGGGGTCTAGGTTAAAAGCCTCTAAAAATTTATTCCTATCCTTAGAAAAGTGTTTCTGTCTAATAAATAGGTCTTTCTCAATCATCAGGCCCCCGGTCTTCTTTGTGACGCCAGGAAAGAAATAATATTTATTGACGTTTAACGACGGATGAGGAGAGGGCAGGCTATGGCAGCCTTCTACCCAGTCTTCAGCAGATAAATATTCCAAATTGATCCAAATCGGCTGCGGACGTGCAGAGGCGATTTTTTGTTCGAATGCATAGGGAAGACGACAGCCGAATGTTTCTATGACAACTTGTGACGGCTCACTAGTTTCCGCGTCTTTCCAATCGTGAATCTCAATGCCGTCGACTAGGCAGGGCAAATTTTTCGGATCAAGCCCTGAAGTAATTTTCGACAGCGTCTGTGCATCATTAATGTAGAGCTTCACAGGAAAACCGTGCTCGCGGGAAAATATGGAGGCTAATCTCCAGCAGACACCGGCATCACCGAAGTTATCGATGACGTCACAGAAAATATCGATGGTCATACCTTTATAAGTCAATTGATTGGAAAAGATTCTGCAATCTTAATATCAGCCGACCGAAAACAAGAGGAAGGCTAAGCGTCGCAACGATTGGTTACGCCAAATTTTTGCGATGTTAGATACTATTTTGTCCTTTAGACCAAAGTGATACAACTCAGAGCACCAGCATCTGGCTGCTTCCTATAATTTAGAGAATGTTGATTGGCTGTCGACACGTATTTAATCAAATCCGTTTTCAAGTTCAAAAAAACCTACCAAAGGTATATGGAAACTGCTCTTAAAGAAACTGAAGGAAAACTCGTGAATCTGCCGGACAAGAAATTTGATTCGGCCGAGTTTTTAAAGAATCTGCCTCATTTGCCGGGCGTTTATCGATATTTTGATAAAGACGGAAATTTACTCTACGTCGGTAAGGCAAGAGATTTGAAACGCCGCGTCTCCAGTTACTTCCAAAAAACTTTGGTGCCGCGTACCAAATTGATGGTCGACCAGATTGCGAGCGCACAAATCACGGTTGTGAACAGTGAAGCTGAAGCTCTGATTCTTGAATCGAACCTCATTAAGACGCAGGATCCGCGGTTCAATATTCTTTTTCGTGACGATAAGTCCTATCCGTACCTGAAATTAAGTTCCGGAGAGTACCCGAGATTATCTTATTACCGAGGCGCACTCGATAAGCGAAATTCATATTTTGGTCCGTACCCAAATGCGAATGCGGCAAAAGACACCATGTTGTTGCTTCAGAAGGTTTTTCAGCTGAGAACCTGCGAGGCTTCCGTTTTCAATAACCGTTCCCGTCCTTGCCTGCTTTACCAGATCGGCCGCTGCAGCGGCGGATGCTGCAAAAAAGTTTCTCCCGAGGAATACGGGAAATCGGTGGATCTGGCAAAAGAATTTCTAAGGGGAGATTCTCAAAAGGTTCAGGAAGACTTAACCCGCAGAATGAACGAGTACTCGCAGAAACTCGATTTTGAACGGGCCGCAGTAATGAGAGACCACTTGGCTGCGATTTCCAGTGTCGTTCATCAGCAGTCTATGGAAGCTGCGCCGGATGCTAACGCAGATATCATTGCCGCTGTCGCCTCTCAAGGCGAAGTATGCGTGAACTTAGCGATGGTTCGCGGCGGCCGTCATCTCGGCGACAAGGCATCTTTCCCGTCCTTAGGCCGGAATGCTGAATTGCCGGAGCTTGAGGAAGTCCTTGAGGCCTTTATTACTCACCACTACACGCAGATGGATGTGCCGCCTGTTGTCATTATCAATTTGGAGGAGCGTTCTCCTCGAATTGAAGAGCTTCTCAATACGATTGCCGATAAGAAAGTTAATGTCATCTATCGGCCTCAAAATATTCGCAGAAAATGGCTCGAACTTGCCGTTACCAATGCCAAAGTCTCACTTGGACGCCGGGTTGCGGAAGAGGGCAGCCAAAAGAGAAGAATCGGGGCACTGGTTCAGGAATTGGGGCTGGATATCCCCGAGTCCGAATATGAAGATTTTCGTGTTGAGTGTTTCGATATTAGCCATAGTTCCGGCGAGGCTACCCAAGCTTCCTGTGTTGTATTTGCCGGGAACCGCATGGACAGTTCACAGTACAGAAGGTTCAACATCAAAGATGTCACGGCAGGCGATGACTATGCGGCTATGAAACAAGTCTTGACCCGCAGATACCAGAGAGTTGCAAACGGAGAGGCTACTCTGCCGAACATTGTTCTCGTAGACGGCGGCCGCGGACAAGTGAAAATGGCCTGTGAAGTTTTTGACGAGTTGGGTTTAGATAAAAACGTCATTGTCGGTGTTGCGAAAGGTGAGGGACGTAAAGTCGGTCTGGAAGAATTGGTGTTTCCAGATCCCGATAAAGAACCGCTCAAGCTCGGTCAGGAGTCTCCGGCTTTGATGCTGATTGCCCAAATTCGTGACGAAGCACACCGTTTTGCCATTACAGGCATGAGAGCGAAGCGGGCTAAGGCTAGAAATTATTCTAGAATTGAGGATCTTGAGGGAGTCGGACCGAAGAGAAGACAAAAACTTCTTGAGCGATTCGGCAGTCTGAAAGTGTTGTCCAACGCGTCTGTGGAGGACATCGCGAGTGTAGACGGCATCTCTCAAACATTAGCCAGACAAATTTACGCACAGTTGCATGGACAAATCAGTTAAAAAAGTACGAATCAATATTCCGATGGTCCTTACTTGGACACGTATTGCATTGATTCCTTTAATCGTCGGCGTCTTCATGATTCCGACTTCAATTCTTAGTATGCATTCGCAGAACTTACTCGGATGTGTCTTCTTTATCGTTGCAGCAGTCACGGATGCCTTGGACGGATTTATCGCCAGACGTTACGGAATGGGCACAACACTCGGGGCGTTTTTAGACCCGGTTGCTGACAAGCTTATGGTTAGCGCAGCGTTAATCGTCCTTCTTGCTTTCGGACGTGTAGATATGCTGGTTGCCCTGGTGATTATCGGAAGAGAAATTACCGTTTCGGCCCTGCGTGAGTGGATGGCCAGAGTAGGAGAGTCCGGCAAAGTGAAAGTCAACTGGCTCGGAAAGATCAAGGCAATTGCGCAGATGGTTTCTATTCCGATGCTTCTTTACTTTGATCCGATCGGGGCTTGGAATGTCTACCTGACAGGAACGATTTTGATTTATATCGCAGCAATCCTGACAATTTATTCCATGTTCGTTTATTTGAAAGCGGCCGCTCCGTTCTTTTCAAGCGAACCGAAACAAAAATAACATTCATTGAGAAATACCTAAGAGCCGAAGTCGAATAAGACTCCGGCTTTTATTTTAAGGGGAAAGGTTGCATACGAAATTTTACATTTAATGCAACATTATGAATTTAAAAGATAATGTTAACAAATTCTAGAAAAATGTAGTTATACCGCGTTGACAAGAATAATTTATGTCTGGATAATTCGTCCTCGTTCGAAACGACGAGTTTCGGATTATGAAATAAGATTTTACAGTTTGAAACGAACTGTCGAGTTGACAAGAAATTTTAAGTCTGTAGAATTTCAATTCTTCGCTCACGAAACTGAGCGGCGGCGAAAGCCGAAATGATCTTTAAAAATTTATCGACGACCGATAAGA
>OHAM01001883.1_pt1 | contig 12318 bp, 8 predicted proteins | sample 1577161 | NCBI WGS metagenome assembly OHAM01 (sample SAMEA3541583, study PRJEB24748) | human gut metagenome | biome: human gut; feature: human-associated habitat; material: faeces | place: China | collected 2012
TTTGATGACACTGCCCATATCGTGGGTAACCATAAGAATGGTGGTTCCGTTCTTCCGGATCTCCTCCATGCGGCGGTAGCACTTAGACTGGAAGAACACGTCTCCCACAGAAAGGGCCTCATCCACAATGAGGATTTCCGGCTCCACATTGATTGACAATGCAAAAGCCAGCCGTACAAACATACCGCTGGAATAAGTCTTTACCGGCTGGTACACGAAATCCCCGATTTCCGCAAATTCCAGGATATCCGGAAGCTTCTCGTCCATCTGTTTTTTGGAAAAGCCCATCATGGTTCCGTTCATGTAAATATTCTCAATGCCGGTGTAATCCATGTTGAAGCCCGCTCCCAGCTCCAGAAGCGCCGAGATAACTCCGCTCACCCGGACCTGTCCGCTTGTCGGGGTCAGCACTCCGGTGATGATTTTTAATATCGTTGATTTTCCGGAACCGTTGGTTCCGATGATGCCTACCGTCTCACCCTTCTTTACATTGAATGAAATATCACTCAGTGCAAAGAAGTCCTTATGGTAGTTTTTATGGGTTAAGCTGAGAGACTCCTTCAGCCGGTCGATCGGCTTGTCATACAGCTTATATATCTTGCTCACATCCTGTACCTGGATCGCGTATTCGTTATTTGAAGACATAGGATTCCTTTCATCCGTCCTTTTGACCCGAAAACCGCCCACAAACGGGGCATTTTATTGTTTTTCCGGCCCTGCTGGCCGCAATACGGGTAATTTACCACGACAGTATACCATTAAATTTCATCAGGTGCAAGGCACGTGAGGGTGCACACCATAATTTTCATAAAATCGTCAGAATTAGCCAAGAGAACAACAAAAACACGGCAGCCTGCATTTCACAGTCTGCCGTGTTTTTGCTATATGTTACATAAGAGAGAATTACAGCCCTTTTTCGTTTCTGTCTACGGTTACATGCATCAATGCATTGTCCATTGCGTCCTTGGTCATTTCCTGGCCAAGTCCCGGAAGCTCCGGAACGGTGTAAATACCTTTAACCGGCTGGTAATCGTACTTGCACAGTCTGGTCAAATCCGGCTGGGTGCTGCGGAAGTGATGCTCATGGATGCAGAAATTCGGAATTGCTGCCTCGATATGGAGTGCTGCTGCAGTAGAGATCGGGGAGCCTGCGCAGTGAGCCTGTACCGTTACATCAAATACCTGTGCCATATCGCAGATCTTCTTGGACTCGGTGAGACCGCCGCAATTACAGATATCCGGCTGTAACAGCTGTACATTGTTCTCCGCAAAATTGTTCATATAATGCCAGCGTCCATAGAGACGTTCACCGCTGGCGATCGGAGTTTTCACCTTGTCGTGAACCGCTTTCTGCATCATCGGATTCATCGGGATAACCGGCTCTTCCAGAGCCATAACTTTATACTTGTCACACAGCTCGCCGATCATAACCGCACTGACCGCATCGGTACGACAGTGGTTTTCCACAATCAGGTCAAAATCATATCCCAGATCACGGACTGCTTTCATACGATCCTCTACCATCTTCATGAAGGTTCTGGACGGAATGCCCTCGCACTCGCTCTTCGGAAGGTGGGTGCCGTCCGGTCCGATCTGGGTAAAATCGATCTTGATGGCATCGTAGCCGTCATCCAGAGCATATTTTGCAATCATGCGGTACTCTTCCGGTTTGCCATAAGGTCCGATTTTGTCACACCAGCCGAACTGCAGCTGGGAAGCGTAGGAACGCATCTGACTTCTGAACTTGCCGCCCATTAACTGATAGCATGGAACATTTAATGCCTTGCCCTTAATGTCCCACAGTGCAATATCAATCGCGCTGATACCAGCAAATACGATGGCACCTCCGCCCATGCCCCAGAAGCTGGACTTAAACATCTTATTCCAGATTACTTCAATATTCATCGGATCCATGCCAACAATCAGGCCGGCCAGGTCTTTTACCATGCCAAACGCTGCGGTGCTTCCGATTCCGAATGCGATACCGGCTTCGCCGTCACCGTAAATGCCTTCATCGGTATAAATACGGCACACGATCGGTTTTCTCTGCCATCTCTGAGAACCGGCATCCAGCATAAACACATCTACTTTTGTAATTTTCATCTGACAATCCTCCTGTACATTCGTTATTTCATACTGCGCCTTTTACGCTTTCTTTGTTCTTTTCTTAATCAGAGCTGCAATAAACGGGAAGAAGAAGCTTAACAGGGCAATGATTACGATGGTCAGGGTAAGCGGCTGGGTATAAAGGAAATTCCAAGAACCCTTGCTTGCGATCAGCGCCTGTCTTAAGTTGTTCTCCGTCATGGATCCCAGCACCATAGCCACAATCATCGGTGCGGTCGGAATCTTGAATTTGTAGCAGAAGTAGCCAATCAGGCCAAATACGATCAGCACGAGCACATCAAACGGGTTGGTGGCCAGTGCGAATACACCCGTTACACAAAATGCCAAGATAATTCCTGCCAGCAGTTCCTCCGGAACGGAAAGAATGGTCTTCATATAGCGAAGGGTAAAGATTCCGAGAGGCGCCATGATAATGTTCGCAATGATGATGGAAATGAACAGGCCATAAATGATATCCGGGTGCTCGGTAAAGAATACCGGGCCGGTTCTCATACCGTGAATCATGATTGCGCCAAGGAATAATGCAGAAGTGGAGTTTCCAGGAACGCCCAGTGCCAGAAGCGGTACAAGAGAACCGCCGGTTACTGCGTTGTTGGCTGCTTCCGGAGCTGCAACACCATTGACATTGCCTTTTCCGAAAGAATCCGGATCTCCCGACATTTTTTTCTCAATGTCGTATGCCATAAAGGTTGCTACGTTGGTTCCGGCACCCGGGATGATGCCGACGATGGTTCCGATTACGGAAGCTCTCAGCCATACCGGGAACTGACGCATACATTCTTTCCAGCCAATCCAGACATTATCGACTGTCGGCATAGTACTTGTTGTTTTCACATTTTTGCAGGCTTCCGCAGTCTTCATAACGGATACGATACCAAACAGACCGATCAGGGAAGCTACCAGGCTGATGCCACTTAACAGGTTTACATTGCCAAAGGTCAGACGCGGAGTACCATTCTGCGGATCCATACCGATGACTGCGATCAGAAGACCGATCATGCCGGAAAGAAGTCCTTTCGGAATGTTGTCACCGCTGATGCTGGTAATGCAGGCAATACCTAACAGAGAAATTGCAAAGTACTCACCAGGACCAAACTTTAACGCGAAATCTGCAAGTACCGGGGTTAAAAACATCAGCACCAGGGCACTGAACAGTCCGCCAAAGACACTGGCCATGGTGGAAGTTCCAAGGGCCAGGCCTGCCTTCCCCTGTTTCGCCAGTGGATAACCATCCAGTGTTGTCGCGAAACTGGAGATGGTTCCCGGAATACCAAGTAAAATTGCGGAAATCGAACCGCCATAAATGGAAGAACAGTAGATTGCTGCCAGAAACGCAAGCCCCACACTCGGCTGCATGCCAAAGGTCATCGGTACCATCAGCGCAATCGCCATATTACCGGTCAGACCCGGAAGAGCTCCGATTACCAGTCCGACTACACAGCCCAGAACCAGGAACAGCAGCACCATCGGTGAAGCTACCGTCTGAAATCCCAAGAAAATACTGGACATTTTCTCTCCACTCCTTTCTCACATGATTTTAGAAAAACAGACCCATGAATCTTACATGGAATAACTGTGTAAATGCCAGATACAAACCAATGCTGATCAACAGATCGGTTGGGATCAGAACCTTCCAGTTCCGGTATCCCAGTGTTACCGATGTGGCTAACATCATCAGAAACGTTGGGATTACATAGCCCACATACTGGAACAGGAAATAGTATGCAAACAGATACACTACAATCAAAGCCACGGTTTTATAGGAAATATTTTTCTTTTCCTTCTGAGCCGGTTCTTCCTGCTTTGCAGCCTTGAAAGAACCCGCCAGAATCAGAATTCCTAAAATTACAATAGCCGCGCTGACCAGCTTCGGGTATGATCCTGCAGCACCAGGAAGGCCCTGAAAATATACAAATACTGCAATACCTAAGACGATCGCGCCAATTCCAAGTCCACAGTCTTTCTTACCCACAGTGTACTCCCCCTTCTTATTCCTTCAAAAGATCCTGAATGGATTCCATATTCTTGTAGTCTTCATCCAGCATAGCCTTAAAGTCTGATGAATTTGCATAGGTAATCGGAAGTCCGCTGTTTGCAAACTGGTCTTTTACTTCGTCAGAGTTCATAACAGATTCCATGGTATCGGACAGGTACTGAACGATCTCATCCGGAGTGCCGGCTGGAACACCAATACCTCTGTAGGAACCATACGTGAAGTCAATACCACTTTCCTTTAAGGTAGGAACATCCGGAAGATTTTCACTTCTCTCATCGGAACAGATAGCCAGAACCTTGATCTTGCCCTGATCGATCAGAGAAGCTGCACCTGCGTAAGTAGTAAAGCCAACCTCAGCATGTCCGCCTGCCAGCTGTACAGTCTGCTCAGATGATCCGTTGGTATGCATATACTCAAACTGAACATCGGTCTTCTGGGAGAATAACAGGCTTGCAATGTGATGGGAGGTAGAGAAACCAGGTGTGGTATTCAGTAACTCTCTCTTCTTTCCTTCTTCTACGAACTGATCGATAGTCTCAATTCCGGAATCTGCGGATACTACGATAATCTCCGGGTCGAAGCAGTACTCTGCAACCGGGATAATGGAATCCATATCATAAGTAGTAGTTCCGCTCAGAACGTTGGTAACGAAGGATGAGGTCATAGCCAGAAGCGTGTAGCCGTCCGGTTTGGAGTTTGCTACATAAGTCTGTCCAATAACGGCACCGCCACCCTCTTTGTTCAGAACGCTGACCGGCTGTCCCAGTTCTTTCTCCATCTCCTGAGCCAGGATACGGCAGGAAAGGTCTACGTTGCCGCCTGCGGTAAACGGTACAACCAGGTCAATGGATTTGGTCGGGTAATTTGTGGGAGCTGCTGCTTTTCCGCTGTCGGCCGTTTTACTGTCATCGGCTGCCTTGGTATCTGCGGCTGCTTCTGTAGCAGCTGCGCTGCTGTCTGACTTCGGTGCCTCTGTCGCAGTGTTTCCCCCACCAGAACATCCGGATAATGCAAGAACTGCTGCTGCCATCATAGCCATTACCTTCAGATTTCTTTTTTTCATAGCGATCCCTCTCTTTTCTTAATGTTATTTTTTGCCGCTCAGGCTTTTGTTTGTTTTGTTTATTTTTTTCATTATTTTTATCTTTTTTTGTCTCTTTTAACTATCACCATTTTAACACACCGCGCTTTTATTGGGAAATATCCATAAACAATATACCTATAACATAAACTTATCGCAATAAAAAAGGAAATCTGAAAGGTTATCGCATTTTCCTTTCAGATTTCCTGTTATCCAGTAATCCTATTCTGTTTTTTGGCCATCTTCACAAACTCCTGTGCAGCCGCCGATAAGTTCTTCTCCAAATATCCGACCGCCAGTGTCCGGATTGCATCTGGGCTGTTGATGGAGTAATATACGATTTCTTCATGGTTCGCTGTTTTTTCTACTGAGGAAGGTACAAACCCGATTCCCATGCCATTTCCCACCATCGCATTCAGGCTTTCGCAGGAATTGGATAAAAATGCCGCCTTCGGAACAAATCCGGCACTTCTGCACAATTTCTGAGAACTTTCATACATGCAGCCCATTCCTCCCTTCACATTCGGTGCTCAGCCTGCTCTGTGCCTCCTGCTTAGCATGTTTTTAATGGATTTGAAATCAATAACAATGCCTCTTGCAGCTTCCGCAGATCTTCCGTCTCCAGTTCCCGTGATTCAGATCCCCCCAACTTCTGACATACATCCGAATGCTTCGGAACCGCCAGATAAATCTGCTCCCGGTAAAGCGGTTCATACCGAATCGTACCGCTGTGGAACGGCAGCATAACCAGTGCAAGATCCACTTCCCCGTTCATCAGCAGTTCCTCCGAGTAATTGGAAAACGCATCTACCACCTGCACCATGATTCCCGGATATTTTTTTCGGAATTCCGCCAGAAACGGAAGCAGAAAATTCTTCTGGTAAAATGGCGCAATGGCAATTGACAATTTTCCCTGGGTCAGCTCTTTAAATTCCCGCATCCGGCTAATCAGATGCTGACTGCGATTCAGGATTTCCCGCCCCTCTTCGCAGAAAATAGCACCCTCCTCTGTGAGGATTACTTTGTTGCTCTTCCTTATAAAAAGCTTCACCCCAAGCTCATCCTCCAGACGCTGAATCATCTGGCTCAACGCAGGCTGGCTTACGTGCACCACAAGCGCTGCCTTAGAAAAGCTGCCAGCTTCCGCAGCCGCAATTACATACTGGATATCACGTAGCTGCATTGTATCCCCTCCCCAATTATGTCGATTCTCTCTCGCATGACGTCTATTTTACCACAAAATCAACAAAATATGACCGTTATCTTTCGCAAAAAATGTGAAGAGGCGAACAGAAAAACAACTGCTATGTTTTTCTGTCCGCCTGGCATACAATATATTATTTCCGTTTTTACAGATGCAGCACGCGGTCGCGGATTTCCTGCGTCCGTCCCTGGTTCCAGAACTGGGTTCCGATATAGCCGCAGGTACGGCGTGCAACAGACATCTTGTCCTGGTCACGGTTGCCGCAGTTCGGGCACTCCCAGATCAGCTTACCTGCCTCATCCTCGACGATTTTGATCTCACCATCGTAGCCGCAGCACTCGCAGTAATCGCTCTTGGTATTCAGCTCTGCATACATGATGTTCTCATAGATGAACTTCATGACAGACAGGACTGCCGGGATATTCTGCTGCATGTTCGGTACTTCCACATAGCTGATCGCACCGCCCGGAGACAGCTTCTGGAAATCGGACTCAAATTTCAGCTTGCTGAAGGCATCGATTTCCTCACTGACATGAACATGATAGCTGTTGGTGATGTAGTTCTTATCGGTTACGCCCGGAATAATACCGAAACGTTTCTGTAAGCATTTCGCGAACTTATAGGTGGTGGACTCCATCGGGGTTCCGTATACGGAGTAGCTGATGTTCTCGGCCTCTTTCCACTCCCTGCACTTGTCGTTCATCTTCTGCATAACAGCCAGGGCAAACGGCTTTGCAGACGGATCTGTATGGGACTTGCCGGTCATGCGTACGCACATCTCATGCAGACCGCAGTAGCCCAGAGAGATGGTGGAATAGCCGTTAAACAAAAGCTTGTCGATGGTCTCACCCTTTTTCAGTCTTGCCAGGGCACCGTTCTGCCACAGGATCGGGGCTACATCGGAGATGGTTCCAAGCAGACGCTCATGACGGCAGCGCAGCGCGCGGTGGCAGAGCTCCAGGCGCTCCTCAAAAATCTCCCAGAAGCGGTCCATATCACCTTCCGAAGAGCAGGCTACATCCACCAGGTTGATGGTGACAACACCCTGATTGAAACGTCCGTAGAACTTGTGGCTTCCGTCTGCGTTTCTCTGGGAATCCTCCACAGTCAGGAAAGAACGGCAGCCCATACAGGTATATACGTTTCCGCCCTTTAATTCCTTCATGATCTTTGCGGAAATATAATCCGGAACCATACGCTTTGCAGTACACTTTGCAGCCAGCTCCGTCAGATACCAGTATTTGGAATCCTCTGTAATATTATCTTCATCCAGAACGTAGATCAGCTTCGGGAAGGCCGGAGTGATCCAGACGCCCTTTTCATTTTTTACACCCTGCATTCTCTGGATCAGAACCTCTTCGATGATCATAGCCAGATCATCACGGGTGCGTCCCTCCGGGACCTCGTCCAGATACATGAACATGGTCACAAACGGTGCCTGTCCGTTACAGGTCATCAGAGTGATCAGCTGATACTGGATCGTCTGGATACCGCTCTTGACCTCCTCACGCAGTCTGCGTTCTACTACACGGTTGATGATGGTCTCATCCAGAGCCTCTCCGCACTCCTTGCGCTCCTCGATCACGTTTTTGCGCAGCTTCTGGCGGCTGATATCCACAAACGGTGCCAGATGAGCCAGGGAGAAGGACTGTCCGCCGTACTGGTTGCTGGCCACCTGCGCCACGATCTGGGTGGTAACATTGCAGGCAGTAAAGAAGCTGTGCGGCTTCTCGATCATGGTCTCACTGATAACTGTACCGTTCTGGAGCATATCTTCCAGATTGATCAGGTCGCAGTTATGCTCCTTCTGCGCAAAATAATCGGTATCGTGGAAATGGATGATACCGGCCTCATGCGCGCGCACAATCTCTTCCGGAAGCAGGACACGGCGGCTTAAGTCCTTGCTGACCTCGCCGGCCATGTAATCACGCTGGGTAGAGTTGATGACCGGATTCTTATTGGAGTTTTCCTGCTTTACTTCCTCATTCAGATGCTCGATCAGAGCAAGAATGCCATTGTCCGTGGTATTGGACTTTCTGGTCAGCTCTCTCTTATAACGGTAACGCACATATTTCTGTGCCACCTCATAACCGCGCATCTCCATGATACCGGTCTCTACCATATCCTGAATATCTTCTACATTTACCGCATGCGTAGCCTCTTCCACCTGCTTAGCGATCATATCTGCCACTGCATTGATCTGATATTCATTCAGCTGATGAAGATGATCCACACTGGCATTTGCCTTTGTGATCGCATTCACGATTTTAGAGACATCAAAAGAAACTTCCTTGCCGTTTCTCTTGATGACATTTGTCTTAACATCCGTAGTCATGCCTAAACCCCTCTCAAATATACTATATCTTGTATTTTTATCATTTATAAACAACTATATATCGTAGCAGAGACTATGATACTACAAATACAGGGAAAATGGAAGTGGCAATTTCACGAATATTTCATGGAATATTTGGTTGAATATTTATTTTACATAAGGTATGATTAGACAGGTCCGGTTTGCCAAAATACGGATATTTCCGCAGAGTTCCTTGCTTTTCACTCAAACCGGCAAACGGAAAAAAAACACGGGAGGTTTGCACATTGCTAAATAAATGGAAACAAACGATATCAAAATTTGTATGTTTTGTCCTAACATGCCAGTTGTTCATTCTGACAGTCTGGGCAAAACCGGACTGGCCTTCCGATACCGGCATCATGGCTGAGGCAGGCATTGTCATGGATATGGATTCCGGTGCCATTCTGTATGGTCAGAATATCCACCTGACCTACCCGCCGGCCAGTATCACCAAAATCCTCACAGCACTCATCGTCCTGGAAAATTGCAATCTGGATGATACTGTAACATTTTCTACAACGGCTGTCAACCAGGTTGAGGCCGACAGCGGAAATAAAATCAGCGTTGTGGCAGGTGACCAGCTGTCCGTAGAAGACTGTCTCTACTCCATGCTGCTGGTATCCTGCAACCAGGCCGCCAATGCTCTGGCCGAGCATACGGCAGGCAGTATTTCTGCCTTTGTGGACATGATGAATGAAAAGTTGGCGGAGCTTGGATGTCAGGAAAGCCACTTCGAAAACCCATCCGGCTTAAATGGGGATAATCAGTATGTTTCCGCTTACGATATGGCCCTGATCGCCCAGGCTGCCTACGACAATGAAACCCTGGTAGAGATCAGCTCTGCCACCACCCACAGGATCGCGCCGACCACCCAGAACCCGGATGGCTTTACCATCCGCGGAGAGCACCGGCTCTGCGTGACCGAGGATTCCAGCAGCCCGTATTACTATCCGGAGGCAATCGCCGGAAAAACCGGGTATCTGATCAAGGCCGGGAACACGCTGGTCACCTACGCCGTCAAGGATAACCGCCGTCTGGTGTCCGTTATCCTGAAAGGTCAGCCAAGACAGTATTTTGTAGACGGAAAGGCACTTCTGGAATTCGGCTTCCGGTCTTTCCAGAACTATACCATTGCGGATTGCGAGAGCCGGTATGTCACCGGTGACGAGACCATCCGCCTTGATAAGGGTTCCTTCCGGGCATCCGACCTGATGATCGACCCGGACAGCGTTATTACGCTGCCAAATGGTGCCTCCTTTGAGGATGCTGACATCTCCCTCGGTGCCCTGCCGGAAATCAGCCCCGAAAACGCGGTAGCCCTCCTCACATACAGCTACAACGACCGGGTAGTGGGAACTGCCTATCTGCTGGCGAAAGATGGTGTCACCATCGACAGCGATGATTCTGCTGCAGATGCCCCGTCTTCCACGGATATTTCGACTCCGTCTGAACCGTCAGCCGGTGCTGACACAGACACCCCCCGTCCTGCCCGCAGCAATTTTTCCCTAGCAGGGGTTCTGGTCACAATCCTCATAGTTCTGCTCGTTCTTGCAGTGATCAGTCTGATCAGCTGGCTTATCTATTCGAAAAAGAAAGAAGCCAGGGCACTTGCCGAGCGCCGCGAACGCCGCAGACAGAGACTTCAGCGCTCTGGTGACGAAGAAGAGTTTGAGCGTCTTCTGTCTGAATACAAAAACAAAACCAGAAAGAAATAACCCGGATCTGGCAGGTTTTACCACAGATCGCAATCAAATAAGCCCATGAAAACTGTTTCGTTGTTTTCATGGGCTTTTCTGATACTTTTCTAATGCTCTTCTGACATAAGCGCTTACTTTCTGACACGCTTACCACCCCAGGCTGACCGGTTCTCCGCCTCCCGCTGTAATTGTTTTGGAGGCAGCAGATGCTGTGCCCTGTCCGGTCGCCGGATCCTGTTCTGCATCCTGGTCACCTGCCGCAGTCTGCTCTGTATCCTGCCTGTCTTGTGCATTCTGACCACCTGCCGCAGTCTGCTCTGTATCCTGCCTGTCTTGTGCATTCTGTCCATCTGCTGCAGTCCGCTCGCTGTCCGCTGTCTCTGTTGTTCTTCCATAGTTCAGCGCTGCGTACAGGTCCAGCATGCCATTGCTGCTGAGCTTTCCATTCAGGGTCGGAAGCTTCCTTGCTGTTTCCAGAAGAACCTTCCGAATATCGGAAAGCTGCAGATCCGTGCGATAGGAATACAGCATTGCCGCCGCACCGGTCACCATGGGGGCCGACATGGAGGTGCCGGTCATGAAGCCGTATCCGCTATCTGCGATGGTGCTGACGATATAAGTACCCGGTGCTGCGATATCCACACTCTTTGCCCCATAATTGGAGCTCTCTGCCAGATTTCCGTCAAACATCAGGTTCGCTGCCGAAATCACATTATCCAGGTCGAAGGAAGAGGGATAATCCGGTTTCTGATCCGTATCCTCCCCGATTCCTTTTGCATTTCCGTTTCCGGCCGATACCACAAACAGCATTTTGGAATCCCGCATCACCTTCTCCAGCTCCGGATAATACTCCGTGGTGCCAAAACTGAGATTGCAGATGGAGGCTCCATTGGCTTCCGCATAGCGGATGGCCTCGATAATAGCCTTTTCCTCTCCCACACCGTACCGGGTTCCAAGTGCCTTGAGCACCATAATCTTAACATAGTTGTTGTCCGTGATACCTGCAATACCGCCATTTCCGCGGGCCGCAGCGATGGTGCCTGCCGCATGGGTGCCATGGTCATCCTCTCTGCCCTTGCAGAGTTCATTGTTTCCGTCAAAAAAATTCCAGCCGTGAACATCATCTATATAACCGTTCCCGTCATTGTCAATGCCATCTCCCGGAATCTCGTCTTCGTTGGTCCAGATTGCATTTTTCAGATCCGGATGACTGATATCAATTCCGGTATCAATCACTGCAACGACCACGTGACGGTGTTCCTCCGTGCTGGAGTCGTAAAGGTTCCACGCTGGCAGAATATTAATATCTACACCTCTTCGCGCCCGTGTCTCCTTAATACGATAAGCATCCGGTCCGGCTACCGGAGCTGGCATGCCAAAATAATTTGCCAGATCAATGTAGTTTGCCAGCTTCGGATTACTGTCGCGGAAGCGGTTTGTAATCTCACTGTACTGCAGCTCCGCATCATTTTTCAGTCCCCACTGGTATCTGGAATAGCTGTCTGAAGCAGAAAGGTTTATCACCCCCGGCCCATATACATCCGCATGGAAGGTATAACGGGCACCAAGCATTGCCGATGCGGCAATGTGAAGACCTGCTCCGCAGAACAACGCCATCAGAGCAGTAACCGCCTGCTGTTTCCATTTCATTTTCATAATCACTTCCTCCGTTCACCGCAACCGTGCGAGCACGCTTTCGGTTCTCTTGCACTCGCTACATTATAGCATATCTGCCAGCACTTTAGTTTGAACTTTGTGTGAAATTCCAAAAATCCACACAACAGAAAAACCCGTGGAGAAAATCTCCACGGGTCATCTTACGTTTGGACACGTCCCAGCTATTCAGGAGGCTGAGGT
>OHAM01001897.1_pt1 | contig 12268 bp, 8 predicted proteins | sample 1577161 | NCBI WGS metagenome assembly OHAM01 (sample SAMEA3541583, study PRJEB24748) | human gut metagenome | biome: human gut; feature: human-associated habitat; material: faeces | place: China | collected 2012
ACGGCTCCAAACCGTCCTTCCCGATAAACATCAAAATAAATCAACCATTCATCACTGAATAAACTCACCAAATGCGGTCAATTGCCCGGTCAGGTGGTCCAGCGTACCCTGATCAATCACTTCTCCGGTTTGCGGATCAACTTTGTTCTGAATCACGCCGCCCATAAATTCCGGCTTGTTCATCACCATTGCATCGAGGAAAACCAGAATCTGGCGCAGGTGATACTGACAGCGCGCGCCGCCAATCACGCCCATTGAGCTGGTCTGAATCAATACCGGTTTACCGGCCAGCGGTTGATCCGGCAGGCGGGAAAGCCAGTCGATGGCATTTTTCAGCCCACCCGGTACCGAGTAGTTATATTCCGGCGTGACGATCACCACACCGTCAGCCTGACGGATCTGTTCCGCCAGAGCTTCAACCGTTGCTGGAAAACCTTCTTCCTGCTGTACGTCAGCGTCATACAAGGGAATGTCGGCAATGGATGGTAACGCATTGACTTCCATGCTCGCCGGAGCAATTTTCGGCAGGGTACGTGCAACCATGCCATTAAATGAGCCTTTGCGCAGGCTCCCCAGTAACGTAACCACCTGCAATTTTTCAGACATGATGACTCCTGTGGTTGTCTATCAATTTGGCGAAAAAGCCTTCACGGTAGAGAGTTGGGCAAAACGCATCATCCGGCTGGTAGGATTGTTGGCGCGGCTGTGAATATCCGGCAGGCTTTTCCAGCCGTGTTTGCCATCTAACTCCCAGACACTGAGCTTTTCAATCGTGGGCGTGACCGCCACGGACCACACCAGCACGTCTTCCGCGTCGCATAACGCTTCTACATGATTTACATGAGCACATTTCAGGCGTCCGGCAATGGGCAGCAGCTGCAGATCGCGCGGATCGTCATTCAAAACATCACCGGTTAGTTTTAGCACGCTTCGGCGCAGCGTGATGAGCTGCGCCCGCGCTTCGTTAGGATCGTTTTGTTTACTGATCCATAGCGATTCATTGCTGGAAAAGGTGTGGTTATCGGGCGCGTGTGGGCTATGAAACCCGCGCGTCGCACGCTGTAGTTCCATATCGAGGCCACATTCACCTTCGGTTGTTAACGCCACGCCAACCATATTCCCGGCATAGGAAATGGAAAACGAAGGCAAATTTTTATCACTGAAAACCGGTTTACCTTTCGGCAGGGTGACGATTTCCGGCAATTCGCCAATGCCATACAGCATGAACATCAGTTCTGCGAGTAAACCTCTGGACGCCAGAAAACGGCTTTGACGATGAGGGGGAATGGTTCGGGCTTCTTGATGACACTGGGAGGGGAGACGAACAGAAATCAGATGTCCTTCCGTTAAAATCCCTCGGGCAAAGTGAGTCGCCATTTTTCGCTCCATGCTTAATGGTCCATTATGAATACAAGAGTAATCATTTACTGGAATGATGGACAGACTAAAGCGGCTAAAAGTTCGATTCAGACAAGCTTATTACAACTTTTTTACATTTTATTGTGAAATTGGGTCGCGTTTCATACGATTCGGTTATGCCATCGACGCGTAAAGGTTTTTAATGGTTTCCCGTAACCAGACGATCTTCGGATTATGGCTGTTCCGTTTATGCCACAGCAGGGTAAAAGGAACTTCCAGCTTTTTTTGCTGGCTTTCGTCAAACGGGAGAGGAAGAGCAACCAACGGCAGTTGATGGAGTTGATTGTAGTACTGACAGTAGCGCGGCGCGGTCGCCAGTAGCAGATTGTCGGGTTGCGCTGCCATAAACAGTGACTGCTCGAATTCCGGCAGGCTCATAGCAATCGTGCGTTCGCGTCCCAGCTCCTGTAACACATTGTCCAGCGCCCAGGTGTCGCTCTGTTCCCAGCAAATGCTGATATGCGGATAACGTAAGAAGGTGTCCAGATTCCACGTTTGATGCAGTGCCGGATGATCTTTGCGTAACCAGACGCAGGGCACATCACTAAACAGCACTTCATAATCAATGGCTAACGGTAGCGAGCTTAACAGCTCCCGCGAGCGAGGATGGCTTTCGCGACCGGAAAAACCGATATCCACTTCACCACGAGTAATGGCATCTAAGGAATCGTAATCCCAGTTACGTAATTTGATGGTCGCCTGCGGGTAACGTTGGTAGATCTGTTTCGACAGCGCATTAAGCATGATCATCATCAGCGGTGATTCCGCCGCCAGCTCAAACTTCAGGCCGCGCGGTGTCTGGTGGTGCGGTTTATCCAGCAGCAGGTTGCTCATTTGCATCCACTCCGCCAGATTTTGCTCCATGCTGACCATCAGCGGTGTGGGCGACAGACCCAGCGGTGAGTTCACAAAGAGCGGGTCGTCAAACCACGCTCTTAACTTTGCCAGCGACTTACTCACCGCCGAAGGTGTCACGTTTATCCGCTTCGCCGCTTTGGTTACGCTGCGCTCCTGCATCAGCAGTTGCAGACAAAGCAGCAGATTGAGATCAAGCGTGGTGATGGATTTCTTCATGAGCGGCAACGGGGCGTCCAGGCGCGACGAACATAATCAGCAACAGGCTCACTATGCTACAGGCAATCAGAATCCCGATCAGCATATTCCATGCGCCGATACCAACCACCGCTGCCAGCCAAATCCACAGTGACGAACCGCAAACCTGCGCAATACCTAAGGTCGAGCTGGCTACGCCCGCGCGTAATGAAAACGGCCCTAACGCCTGACTCATCGCCACACCAAAACCTACCGAGAAACCGGCGCAAATCAGCGTGATACCAAACAGAGAAACCGCATGGGAAGGTGAAACGGCAAGAGTGATCCCCGCCGCCAGGAATAACACCTGCGAGGTGATCATCAACGTACGTGGCTTAAAAATTCCCAGCGCAAATGGCGTGGAGAATGAAACGGTCATGCTGACGCCAGCGGTCAGCGCCATAATGGTGGCGTATTCACCGCGCTCAAACCCCATGATTTCCATCAGCAATACCGGTGACGTGTTGACGAAAGTGAGGATCACCGAAACGCTGAGGGTGGTGATAACAACACGGCTGAGGAAAAAACGGTTAAGCAGCGACTCGCTATTTTCTCGTGGTTTATCCGAAGCTGCGGGGGCCGCTGGGCGCGTTTCTTTTAAAATAAACAAAGACAACATCAGTACCGCGATGCCCATCATTGCCATCGCCCAGAACAGACTCTGCCACGGGAATTTAAGCATAATCAGATGTCCGAGCACTGGCGCTAACACCGGAATGATGCAGGTAATACCGTTGAGTAATGACAGCACTTTAGCCCGACGTCGATCATCCAGCGTGTCGCGCAAAATAGCGAACGCCACTACGTAACAACAGCCTGCGCCCAACCCCTGTAGAAATCGGCCTGCAAGAAATAACGTGCTGGTTTCAGCCAGTGAACAGAACACCGAGGCAATAATAAATAGCGCCGCGCCGGGTATGGCGACCGGCTTTCTCCCTGAACGATCGGCCACTTTACCGGCAAATAACATCGCAGCTGCCATCCCCGCCAGATATACGCAATATGCAACTGCGCTTCGCTGGCATTGAGATCGGCGGCGATGCGCGGTAAACCAACGAGGTACATATCAATCCCGGCGGGATAAAGTAAAACCAGGGCAAAACTACAAATCAAAAAGCGGGACATGGGCTAAAGCGTCCTGATAGTAAGGTGACGCAAAGCATACGTGGTGAAGGAGGATCAGGCGAGTTGCCATTTGGACATAAGTGATTTCCTGAGAGGCAAGAAGCCAGCGAATGGCTGGCTTCTTGAAGGATTTAGCCAAATTTAGGTAACACGTTAAAGACGTTGCCGAACCAGCACAAAATCACGGTTATACCAAAGAGAATGACAATCGCCGGAATAAGATTGCCGCCCCAGACCGTGAACATCTGATTGGGAAACTTCTTGCGAGCTTTGATTGCAAGCACTGCGGGAATAATGACCGCCCAGATGGTGGCGCACAGCCCGGCACCGCCGATCCCGTAAATAAAGCCGTTCGGGAAGATCAGATACAACAACGCAGGTGGCAGGAAGGTTAACAGCACGGTTTTGAAACGCCCGCCGTGGGAGTTATCAATCTTAAACAGGTCCGCCAGATAATCGAACAACCCCAGCGTGACACCAAAGAACGAACTGGCAACAGCTAAGTTAGAGAACACCAGCAGGCAAAACTCGATAATGCCGTGCTGTTTGGTGCCGAGGAACGATTTCACCAGCGAATCAACGTTGCCGCCTGAGGAGATAATCGCCTTAAAGCTTTCTCGCGGAATATTCCCCATGGTGCAATAGAGCCAGAAGAGATAAATCACCAGCGCCAGCAGCGAACCAAATACCACGCTTTTGATTAACTTATCTTTGCGTTTTCCATAGCAAATAATCAGGCTGGGAATATTGCCGTGGAAACCAAATGACGCCAGACACACCGGCAAAGCCATAAAGATATACGGGAAGTAAGACGTTCCCGCAGTGGAGCTGGTGGCGTCGCGCAGAATGGAGTAATCGACCTGGAAGAAAAAAGAACCAAACACGATCACAAAGGAGATAATCTTCAGCCCGAGGAACAATGAGGTAATACGACTGGCGGCTAACGAACTTAACCACAATACGCTGGCAACGAAAATGGCTGTGCAGATCCCGACAATACGTGGATTAGCGTGATAACCCAAATTCATTGATATCGTTTCACTAATGATCGCACCATTAGCAGAGATATAGGCATAAGTGAGGATATAGAGAACGAAGGCAACGGTAATACCGCTGATAATGTTCCAGGTGTTACCGATTAAATCTTTGGTGATGGTGTTAAAACTGGAGCCGACGGGATAATTTAAATTTGCTTCTAATAACAATAACCCGGAATGAAGCATTGAAAACCAGGCAATGATAAGGATAAAGGCACCCCAGAAAAACCAGGCACCGGCAAGATCAACAGGTAAAGCAAACATACCTCCACCAATTACTGTACCTGCTATAACCATAACACCCCAAAATGCAGAGTGCTTTTTTTCAGCTTGATCAGTCATGATGCCACCTTTAGAGGAAGGCTATTTTTGTTATTGAGGATGTAGGGTAAGAGAGTGGCTAACATCCTTATAGCCACTCTGTAGTATTAATTAAACTTCTTTAAGTTTTGCGGTGAAGTGACGCAATACTTTCGGTTCGTACGTAAAGGTTAATCCTTTAATATTCGCCGCGTTCTCTTTCACATGTTTAAAGGCTTCAATAATGAAGTCCATATGTGTTTGAGTATATGTTGCGCGCGGAATGGTTAAACGCAGCAGTTCAGCCGGGCATGGCAGTTGTTTACCGGTTTTCGGATCGCGGCCTAACAGGAAAGAGCCAATTTCTACCGCACGGATACCGGCGACTTTATACAGCTCGCAGGCCAGCGCCTGTGCCGGGAACTGGTCTGCCGGGATATGCGGCAACAGTTTACCGGCATCAACGAATGCCGCGTGACCGCCCGCCTGCTGGCAGACAACGCCAATCTCTTCCAGACCATCGACCAGATACTGTACCTGCGCGATACGATAAGCCAGCCAGTCGAGATTCATGCCGTCATACAGACCTACCGCCAGACGCTCCATCGCGCCGCCTTCCAGGCCGCCATATGTCGGGAAGCCTTCCTGCACCACGCAAAGGGTTCTGCACTCGGTGTACACATCAAAGAAGCTGTCGTCTTTCATGCACAGCAGGCCGCCCATCGGCACCATCGCATCTTTCTTGGCGGACATCGCCAGCATATCGGCATATTTGTAGGTTTCGCGGGTGATCTGCTCGATGGTCCAGTCTTTGTATTCTGCTTCACGCTGCTTGATGAAATAGGCGTTTTCAGCAAAGCGCGCGGAGTCCATTACCACCGGAATATCGTATTTCTTCGCGATGCTGTACATCGCTTTTAAGTTTGCCAGTGAAACCGGCTGACCACCTGCAGAGTTACTGGTGATGGTTGCAACGATATACGGCACGTTATTCGGACCAACTTCTTCAATACCGCGTTCTAATCCCTCAAGGTCAAAGTTGCCTTTAAAGTCGTAACGCACGCCAGTATCGAAGGCTTCTTTGATATAGACGTTACGCACGGTACAGCCGTTGATCTGGCTATGGCCCTGCGTGGTATCAAAGAAATAGTTAGAGAACGCCACCATTTTGCTGCGATCCAGGCCTTTTTCCTGCTCGCGTTTTTTAATCAGTACCGGAATATAGATTTGCTCTGCGCCACGGCCCTGGTGAGTCGGAATGGTGTATTGATAACCAAAGATATTTTTCACTGACTCGGCTAACGCATAGTAGCTACGACTGCCGCTGTAGGCTTCGTCGCCGCGCATCATCGCAGCCTGCATGCTCTGCGTCACCGCCCCGGTGCCGCTGTCGGTCAGTAAATCGATAAACACATCTTCGCTATCCAGCAGGAACGGGTTCATACCGGATTTAATAATTGCCTCTTCACGATAAGCGCGAGTGGTACGTTTTACTGGCTCAATAACACGAATGCGGAACGGTTCAGGGAGATGTTTAAAGTTTTCCATTACATAATCCTTCATTTATTTTAATTACAGTGATCCCTGTGAATATTACATCTGCTATACCGATTAATTCGCCAGATATATATGCAAGCACCATCATTTACTAAAACAAGTAAATAAACGAGAGATGACCTTTGCAAAAGGCAAAATTAAGATATAGCAAACAAATAGATCACATTGAATCTAATCGGTTTGGCTCTGGTGATGGCTACAGAAGGGCAAATCAAGGGCGGTGATCGACAATTTTGTTGTCAATATTGAACCATTTTGAGGTCACACATATATGTAAGATATTCATAATGCACTTATCCTCGCAAGACACGAGGCTACATTATTACACTCAGAGTTTTTGTCTATTCTGAAATTGTTTAAATGTGAATCGAATCACAATCGTTCGGGGAGCAATATTAAATGCTTTTTTTAAAGATTATAAATTACGTAAGAATTTTAATGTTTAAAAAAAGGGTTGAGGAATAACAGGAGTGGTAACAATGAAGCGAAGCCGCATCTGACAGTCAGAATGCGGCTTCGTAAGCGCGGTTACTTACCAATACAGAAGCTGGAGAAAATCCGCCCCAGCAGGTCGTCTGAAGTAAATTCCCCGGTGATTTCGCTTAAGTTCTGCTGTGCCAGACGCAACTCTTCCGCCAGCAGTTCACCTGCCCAGGCTCCCAACAGTTGCGCTTTGCCCTGTTGTAGATGTTCCGCTGCCTGTTCCAGCGCCTGTAGGTGGCGACGACGCGCCAGGAAGCCGCCTTCCATGTTGGTGTCAAAGCCCATGCTCTGTTTGAGATGGTTACGCAGCACGTCCACGCCTTCACCAGTCCTTGCCGAGAGACGAATTAACGCGTGACCGTTCACTTCACTCATTCCCAGCGTTTCGCCGGTGATATCGGCTTTATTACGCACCACGGTGATCGGCAGTTTCGCTGGCAGACGGGCAATAAATTCCGGCCAGATCTCTGCCGGATCCACGGCGTCTGTTGTGGTGCCATCGACCATAAACAGCACGCGGTCGGCCTGTTCAATTTCCTGCCACGCGCGCTCGATACCAATACGTTCTACTTCGTCACTGGCTTCACGTAGCCCGGCGGTATCGATGATATGCAGCGGCATTCCGTCAATGTGGATATGCTCACGCAGCACGTCACGCGTAGTTCCGGCGATATCGGTTACGATTGCCGCTTCACGCCCCGCCAGCGCGTTTAACAGGCTCGATTTACCGGCGTTAGGACGTCCGGCAATCACCACTTTCATCCCTTCGCGCAACAAACTACCCTGACGTGCTTCAGCACGCACTGCATCAAGATCGGCAATAACGTCATTGAGCTGGGCTTCAATTTTTCCGTCGGAGAGGAAATCGATCTCTTCATCGGGGAAATCAATTGCCGCTTCGACGTAAATGCGCAAGTGGGTGAGGGCTTCTACCAGATGATTAACCCGTGCGGAGAATGCGCCTTGCAGCGAGTTAAGTGCCGAACGGGCCGCCTGTTCCGAACTGGCGTCGATAAGATCGGCAATCGCCTCGGCCTGGGCTAAGTCAAGTTTATCGTTAAGAAACGCGCGTTCGGAAAACTCACCAGGGCGAGCAATCCGCAGGCCGGGAATGGTCAGAATGCGTTTTAACAGCAGGTCGAGGATCACCGGACCGCCATGACCTTGCAGTTCCAGCACATCTTCGCCGGTGAACGAGTTCGGGCCAGGGAACCATAGCGCAATCCCCTGATCGAGCACGCTGCCGTCGGCGTCTTTAAACGGAAGATAATCGGCGTAGCGCGGCTTAGGCAGTTTACCCAGCACGGTTTCGGCAACTTCACGGGCTTTGAAGCCGGAGATGCGCAGGATGCCAACGCCGCCACGTCCCGGAGGCGTGGCCTGGGCTACGATAGTGTCATTATCGCTCATGATGTTCCTGTTGCTTTGTGTGGCGGATGCGCGGTGCTTATCCGCCCTACGAAAAGAAAAAAGGCGGTCAACTGACCGCCCTTATTTTAGCGAAAACTCACCGAATCAGGATTTTTTCTTCTCGCGGCTATGCAGGCCACGTTTTTCCAGACCACGGTAAATCAGCTGCTGCTGAATAATGGTTACCAGGTTGCTGACGATATAGTACAGCACCAGACCTGACGGGAACCACAGGAAGAACACGGTGAAGATGACCGGCATAAAGGTCATGATCTTCTGCTGCATCGGGTCGGTCACTGTGGTCGGCGACATCTTCTGAATGAAGAACATCGTTACGCCCATCAGGATCGGCAGGATGTAGTACGGGTCCTGTGCCGACAGGTCGTGGATCCACAGTGCAAACGGTGCCTGACGCAGTTCAACGGAACCCATCAGCATGTAGTACAACGCCAGGAAGATTGGCATCTGGATCAGCAGCGGGAAGCAGCCGCCCAGCGGGTTAACCTTCTCAGCTTTGTACAGCGCCATCATTTCCTGGCTGATACGCTGTTTGTCATCGCCCAGACGCTCACGCATTGCCTGAATCTTCGGCTGCAACATACGCATCTTCGCCATGGAGGTGTACTGCGCTTTGGTCAGCGGGTACATGATGCCACGAACGATAAAGGTGATGATGATAATGGAGAAGCCCCAGTTACCCACAAAGCTATGGATCCATTTCAGCAGTTTGAACAGCGGCTGAGAGATGAACCACAACCAACCGTAATCAACGGTCAGATCCAGGTGCGGAGCAACAGCTGCCATTTTGTCCTGGATTTCCGGGCCAACCCACAGGGTGCTGTTCATCGCGCCAGTCTGACCAGGCTGAACCAGTACCGGCTGAGATTTATAGCCGATAGCGGCGATGCCGTTACCCAGATTAGCGGTATAGAAGTTGTTGGTACCGTCGTTATGCGGGATCCACGCCGTCGCGAAATACTGTTGCAGCATCGCCACCCAACCACCTTTCGAAGAGATGTTCAGGTTTTCGTTATCGGCAATGGTATCGAACTTGTATTTCTCATACTTCTCGTCAGGCGTGGAGTACGCCGCGCCACGGAAGGTGTGCAGTGCGAAGTTGCTGCTTCCGGTATCGAGATGCGGTGGCAGAGTGATGGATTGCTTCAACTGACCAAACGAGGAGATTTCCAGCGGTTTCTCGCCAGCGTTCTGCACGTTGTAGTTGACGTTGACAGCGTAATCACCACGTTTCAGGACAAACGTTTTGGTAAACGTGTTGCCTGCCGCGTCGGTATACGTCATCGGCACCTGCAGTTCGTTTTGACCTTCAGCCAGCACATAAGCGTCTTTTTCAACGTTATACAGCGGACGCGGGCCGTTAGCCGGGTTATCCGGGCCATCACGACCGGTCAGACCGCTCTGTGCCTGATAAATAAACTGCGGTGAAGTTTCCAACAGCTGGAACGGCTGGGTAGAGTTCAGCTCTTTCGGGTAAGCAGGCAGCAGAGCTTGCTCAACATCACCACCACGGGTGTTGATGGTCAGATCAAGCACGTCGGTCTTAACCGAGATCAGTTTCCCCTGGCCACTGGCCGGTACGCCCTGGTCGGCGGCGCTACCCGCTGCGGTGGTCGTTGTCTGCGTGGTCTGTTGGGCCTGAGGTTGCGGGTTTTTATCCTGCTCCCAGGCTTGCCAGATCATGAAAGACACGAACAGCAAAGCGATGACTAAAAGATTGCGTTGCGAATCCATCGTTAGTGTTCTCTGGTATCAAATGGTCCGGGCGGGACGGGATCGTCACCACCAGGGTGTAAAGGGTGGCATTTTAATACGCGTTTCACCGTCAACCAACTGCCTTTTATCACTCCAAACCTGCGCAATGCCTCAATTCCGTAGCTTGAACAGGTTGGAGTGAAACGACAATGCGGCCCGAGTAGCGGACTAATCAGGCGTTGATAGACCCGAATGAGGGCTATCAGGACCCGCGAGCCAGGCGACAGTGGCGGCGCCATAATTTTTCCAACGCTTCCGAGAGAGCACGGTTATCGAGGTCGGCAACCCCTTTTTTCGCCACCACCACGAAATCCATAGCCGGGAGTTCATGTTGGCGCAGACGGAAGCTTTCACGCGTCAGACGTTTAATCCGATTGCGTGCATGGGCGCGTCGAACGTTTTTCTTGGCGACTGTAAGACCGATACGGGGATGCCCCAGCGAATTCAGGCGGCCGAGAATGGTAATTTGCGGCGTGCCAGCCCGTTGTGGCTGCTGGAAGACGAATGTGAATTGACTGGGAGTTAACAAGCGTAACTCCCTGGGAAATGCGAGCTTAACCACTCAGGGGTTAGCTTTATTACTTAGAAACGGTCAGACGAGCGCGGCCTTTAGCACGACGACGTGCCAGAACCTGACGACCATTTTTAGTAGCCATACGAGCACGGAAGCCGTGAGAACGGTTGCGCTTCAGTACAGACGGTTGAAAAGTGCGTTTCATGGCGATTTCTACCTAAACTTGAATAAATTCAATGGCTTTATTGGATATCCGCCGAAAAATGAAACGATGGACACCGAAGCCATGGGTGATTAAAGAGGCCGGATTGTAATAATTGTACACTCCGGAGTCAATTCTCTTTCCTTATTTACCGCGCTTTTCCGCACCTTTTCGCAGGGAAAATGTACGACCTCACACCAGTGGAAACCAGCATGGCGCGCCGGGTGGAGGATTATACGGGCTGATGGGTAAAGCGCAAGGATCGTCCTGGATCTTTATTAGATCGATTAAGCCAATTTTTGTCTATGGTCATTAAATTTTCCAATATGCGGCGTAAATCGTGCCCGCCTCGCGGCAGGATCGTTTACACTTAGCGAGTTCTGGAAAGTCCTGTGGATAAATCGGGAAAATCTGTGAGAAACAGAAGATCTCTTGCGCAGTTTAGGCTATGATCCGCGGTCCCGATCGTTTTGCAGGATCTTGATCGGGCATATAACCGCAGACAGCGGTTCGTGCGTCACCCTCAAGCAGGGTCTTTTCGACGTACGTCAACAATCATGAATGTTTCAGCCTTAGTCATTATCGACTTTTGTTCGAGTGGAGTCCGCCGTGTCACTTTCGCTTTGGCAGCAGTGTCTTGCCCGATTGCAGGATGAGTTACCAGCCACAGAATTCAGTATGTGGATACGCCCATTGCAGGCGGAACTGAGCGATAACACGCTGGCCCTGTACGCGCCAAACCGTTTTGTCCTCGATTGGGTACGGGACAAGTACCTTAATAATATCAATGGACTGCTAACCAGTTTCTGCGGAGCGGATGCCCCACAGCTGCGTTTTGAAGTCGGCACCAAACCGGTGACGCAAACGCCACAAGCGGCAGTGACGAGCAACGTCGCGGCCCCTGCACAGGTGGCGCAAACGCAGCCGCAACGTGCTGCGCCTTCTACGCGCTCAGGTTGGGATAACGTCCCGGCCCCGGCAGAACCGACCTATCGTTCTAACGTAAACGTCAAACACACGTTTGATAACTTCGTTGAAGGTAAATCTAACCAACTGGCGCGCGCGGCGGCTCGCCAGGTGGCGGATAACCCTGGCGGTGCCTATAACCCGTTGTTCCTTTATGGCGGCACGGGTCTGGGTAAAACTCACCTGCTGCATGCGGTGGGTAACGGCATTATGGCGCGCAAGCCGAATGCCAAAGTGGTTTATATGCACTCCGAGCGCTTTGTTCAGGACATGGTTAAAGCCCTGCAAAACAACGCGATCGAAGAGTTTAAACGCTACTACCGTTCCGTAGATGCACTGCTGATCGACGATATTCAGTTTTTTGCTAATAAAGAACGATCTCAGGAAGAG
>OHAM01001907.1_pt1 | contig 12244 bp, 10 predicted proteins | sample 1577161 | NCBI WGS metagenome assembly OHAM01 (sample SAMEA3541583, study PRJEB24748) | human gut metagenome | biome: human gut; feature: human-associated habitat; material: faeces | place: China | collected 2012
GGATGATCCGTCGGGTGATCAGATCCAGTTCAGAGGTAGAACGGGAAAAGTTCAAATACGGGCAGCCAAAGAGCAGCGGCGGGCAGGCAGGACGGATATGTACCTCTTTTGCTCCGCTCTGGTAGAGAAATTCTGTGGTTTCTCCTAATTGTGTACCCCGGACAATGGAATCGTCAATCAGCAGAAGCTTGTTTCCTCGGATCAGAGCATCTACGGGGATCAGCTTCATTCTGGCAATCAGGTTTCGCTGGCTCTGATTCTGAGGCATAAAGGATCTGGGCCAGGTAGGTGTATATTTGATAAAGGGACGGGCAAAGGGAACGCCGGATTCATTGGCATAGCCGATAGCGTGGGCAATGCCGGAATCGGGAACTCCGGCCACAATGTCCGGATGAATCGGAGCTTCCCCGCTGTCTGCCGCCGGCTGTCTGTGTCCCGGACAGCCGGAGCAGCCGCCTTTACAGCCCAGATCCCGGTCAGCCAGAATCCGTCCGCAGTTGTAACGCATCTGCTCCACATTGATCCCCTCATAGCTGGAGGTGGGGTAGCCGTAGTAAACCCATAAAAAGGAGCACATTTTCATTTCTCTGCGAGGGGCGCTTAAAGACTGTACACCGCCTGCATTTACTAAAACCACCTCGCCGGGGCCCAGCTCATAGTAATCATGATAGCCCAGATTAATATATGCAAAGCTTTCAAAGGAAACGCAGCAGGCATCATCCTTCTTTCCTACGACAACCGGAGTTCGTCCGTACCGGTCACGGGAAGCATAAATGCCCTCCGGAGTCAGCAGGAGAATGGTCATGGAGCCTTCAATCATTTCCTGGGCATAAACAAGCCCTTCCACCAGACTCTGCTTCTGGTTGATAATAGCAGCAGTCAGTTCGGTGGCATTGATGCGTCCGCCGCTCATTTCCATAAAGTGAATATGACCATTTTCAAAAGCAAGCTTTACCAGCTCCTGTTCATTGTTGATCTTTCCCACAGTTACAATGGCATAGCTGCCTAAGTGAGACTGAATCAGAAGCGGCTGAGGCTCATTATCAGAAATAGAACCGACTCCGGAATTTCCCTTCAGTTCTTCTACATCGCGTTCAAATTTTGTTCTAAACGGAGAATTTTCAATATTGTGGATGCTTCGCTGGAATCCAGACGGTCCATAAACCGCCATACCTCCCCGCCGTGTTCCCAGATGGGAATGATAGTCCGTACCAAAAAATAAATCCATAACACAGTCATTTCTTGAGACAACTCCAAAAAATCCGCCCATGTATCATGTCCTCCATATAATATGTAAATAGCATACCTTAATAGTGTAACATATATTACACATGTAATACAATCAGTCTTATTTATTAAAAATACTTATATATAATCTCGAAAATCACCTTTTGGCAAAACGATTGACGAACCAGTATTATAAATGTAAAATGGGATCAGAAAATTCCGCAGAAAGGGTGGGGAGAAAGATGACAGGATATGAACTTTTGTGGCTGATTTACCTGTACTCCTTTTTTGGCTGGTGTCTGGAGGTATGTCTGGCTACATTCCGACGAAAAACCTTTGTAAACAGGGGAATTTTAAACGCTCCGTTTTGTATGCTGTACGGTTTTTCTGCTGCAGCCTTTGCATTGTTTCTTCCAGAGCTGAGAGAGCGTCCTGTTTTTCTGTTTCTGGGAGGCGCGGTACTGGCCAGCTTTCTGGAATACTGGTCCGGGCGGATCATTGAACGGATTTTTCACCGGAAATGGTGGGATTACTCCAGTCACAGATTCCATCTGGACGGTTATGTCTGCCTGACCTATTCAGCGATATGGGGTCTGGGAGCAGTTCTGATGATGAAAGGGCTTAACTCCCTTTTGCTGGCGGCAGTGGGGCTGATTCCTCATACCATAGGCGTGGTTCTTCTCTGGATTTTAACTCTGGCGCTGGCCGCAGATGCCTTGGGAAGTGCGGCAGCTCTTTTGGAGCTGCGTCAGGAGCTGCGCAGAGATATAACGCCGGAGGAGCTTTTAGAAGCCTCGTCGAGACAGACAATGGGACCTGTCCGCAGAAAACTTCTGGAGCTGTCGGTATTTTTAAACAGCAGGATTGCCCGCAGGATTCAGCAGCGCATGATGAAGGCCTATCCCAATATCTCTTTAAAAATTTTGAGGGAGGAGCAGAAACGGGAGAGAGCCCGCAGCAGGGTGGCTGAGGCCTTTGTTTTTGGATATGGGTGCAGCTTTTATAAGCTGGTTTCTCTGTTTTTCATTGGTGCATTTCTGGGAGATGTGGTAGAAACTATTTTTGTATATTTTACTGCCGGGGTTCTTATGAGCCGGAGCAGTGTGGTTTATGGCCCCTTCAGCATTGTGTGGGGGCTGGGCTGTGTGATGCTGACTGCTGTGCTTTATCGGGTCAGAAATACGGCGGATCGCCATATCTTTTTGGCGGGAACCATTCTTGGCGGTGCTTATGAATATTTTTGCAGTGTTTTTACAGAACTGGTTTTTGGAACGGTATTCTGGGATTACAGTAAGATTCCTTTTAATCTGGGGGGCAGGATCAATCTGCTGTACTGTTTTTTCTGGGGAATTGTAGCCGTGGTCTGGCTGAAGGGGATCTATCCATTTCTTTCCCGCTGGATTGAAAAGATTCCAGTGAGGGCTGGAAAAATTGTAACCAATCTGCTGATCGTTTTCATGCTGTACAATATGCTTTTGTCAGGAATGGCCCTGGCGCGGTATACACAGAGACAGGCAGGAGAGGAGCCAATGGGGATTTTTCTGCAAAAAACGGCAGAGGCGCTTGATGAGCATTTTCCAGATGAAAGGATTGAGAAAATTTACCCTAATCTGGTTATTGTTGATTGACAATTCAGATTCCATCTCCTATAATAGTAACCACGTTACCAAATTATCACTCTACCGTGCGAAAGCAAAACGGCAATCTGTGAATTTCGGGAGGGAAAGGAGTATTTATGAATCATCAGCTGCTTCACACCCCGGAGGGGGTTCGGGATATCTATGGACCAGAGTGTGCCAGGAAACTGGCGGTTCAGGAGAAAATTCTTCAGGTGTTCCGCCTGTATGGTTATGAAGCCATCGAGACGCCTGTATTTGAATACTTTGATATTTTCAGTAAGGAGCGCGGAAGCGTCAGAGCCCAGGAAATGTACAAATTTTTTGACCGGGATAACAATACACTGGTGCTCCGGCCGGATATGACGCCATCCATTGCCCGGTGTGCGGCCAAATATTTTATGGAAGAGGAAAATCCCATTCGCCTGTGCTATGTAGGTCCTTCTTTTATTAACAGCTCCAGTTATCAGGGACGTTTAAAGGAAGCAACCCAGACGGGAGTTGAGCTGATTGGAGATGATACCTGCCAGGGGGATGCGGAAATGATCGCCATGGTGATCCAGTCTCTGAAGGAGGCCGGACTGACGGAATTCCAGGTGGAGCTGGGGCAGGTGGAATTTTACCGGAGTCTGACCGAGGAAGTGGGGATGGATGAGGAAACCCGGGAAAAGCTTCGCATTCTGATTGAAAATAAAAATTATTTCGGCGTAGAGGAGCTTTTGTCTGAGCAGATCATGACTCCGGAGCAAAAGCAGCTTTTTTTAAAGCTTCCGGAGCTGTTTGGAGATATTGATCAGATTCGCGCGGCAAGATGCATGACCTCCAATCCCCGCGCACTTCGGGCGATTGACCGGTTAGAGCGGGTTCAGGAGCTGGTGGATGCCTATGGACTGGGAGACTATGTTTCCTATGATTTGGGTATGCTGAGCAAATATTCCTATTATACTGGTATTATTTTTAAGGCCTACACCTACGGTACAGGAGAGTATATTGTGACAGGAGGACGCTATGACCGGCTGTTGGAGCAGTTTGGAAAAAAGGCTCCGGCTGTTGGCTTTGCCATTGTGGTAGATCAGCTGATGCTGGCGCTGTTCCGCCAGAAAATTCAGGTTCCCGTTTCTTCCGTCTGTACGGCCCTGGTTTACGAGCCAGAGATGGCAATGGAAGCCATCCCCATGGCCTGCAGTCTCCGGAGCCAGGGAGAAACTTTGCAGATGGTGTGCCGGAAAGAAGGAAAACCGGTGGAAGCCTATGAGGAGTGGGCGGCGGCACAGGGAATCGGCCGGCTGCTGTTTTTATCTGTCGAAGAGAAGGATGTTTTGGAAGTGAATCTGGAAACCGGGCAGAGGAAGAGTCTGACCAGGCGGGAACTGATTCTAGCTGAAAAAAAGGAGGTGGCGCAACCGTGAGATATCTGACCTTTGCTCTGGCTAAGGGACGGCTGGCAGATAAAACGCTGTCTCTTTTTGAACAGATTGGCATTACCTGCGAGGAAATGAAGGATAAAAGTTCCAGAAAACTGATTTTTACGAATGAGGAGCTGGGCTTCCGATTTTTTCTGGCCAAGGCAGGCGATGTGCCTACTTATGTGGAATACGGGGCTGCCGATATTGGAGTTGTAGGGAAAGATACGCTTCTGGAGGAGGGCAGAAGGCTGTATGAGGTTCTGGATCTGAAAATGGGACAGTGCAGGATGTGTGTCTGCGGACCGGAGTCAGCCAGAGCTTATTTGAATAACCATGAACAGATCCGTGTGGCAACCAAGTATCCCGCTATCGCAAAAGATTATTTTTATAATAAAAAGCACCAGACAGTAGAGATTATCAAGCTGGGCGGTTCTATAGAGCTGGCGCCGATTGTAGGTCTTTCCGAGGTGATTGTAGATATTGTGGAAACGGGATCGACTCTTCGGGAAAATGGATTAAGCGTGCTGGAGGAGGTTTGTCCCCTGTCTGCCCGCATGGTAGTCAATCAGGTTAGTATGAAAATGGAAAATGAACGGATTACCAGACTGATTCAGCAGCTTCGACCTCTGATTCAGAACCGGTAGCTGGTCGTTCTTTGATAAGAGAAGCAGCCCGCTTTGCGTGTCTGTTATAAAAGATACGTCTCGACAGGCGGAGAAATGGAGAAAACATAATGAGAATCGTTCAACTGAATGAAGAAACCAGAAAAAATATTCTGGAAGATCTGTTAAAGCGAGATCCAAATAATTATACTGCCTACGAAAGCACAGTGCAGGAAATTGTGGAGGACGTAAGAAAAAACAGAGATCAGGCTCTGTTTGCCTATACAAAGAAATTTGACGGAGCAGATTTGGACAGCTCCAATATCCGCGTTACGGAAGCAGAGATTCAGGAGGCTATGTCCCAGGTAGATCCGGAGCTGCTGACAGTTATGAAGCGGGCTATGAAAAATATTCGGGAATATCACGAAAAACAGAAGCAGTACAGCTGGTTTGATTCCCGTCCAGACGGAACTCTTCTGGGACAGAAGGTAACGCCTCTTTCCAGTGTGGGCGTTTATGTTCCTGGAGGCAAGGCAGCATATCCCTCCTCCGTTTTGATGAATATTATCCCGGCTGAGGTTGCAGGGGTTCCGCGAATTGTAATGGTAACTCCCCCGGACAAAAACGGAAAAGTCAATCCGGTTACACTGATTGCGGCCCATCTGGCAGGTGCTACAGAGGTGTACAAGGCAGGCGGAGCTCAGGCAGTGGCGGCCCTTGCTTTTGGAACAGAATCCATTCCCCGGGTCAATAAGATCGTAGGACCGGGCAATATTTTTGTGGCTCTGGCAAAGAAGGCTGTGTATGGACATGTGAGCATTGACAGCATTGCCGGTCCCAGCGAGATTCTGGTTCTGGCAGACGAAACGGCCAATCCCCGGTATGTGGCAGCAGATCTTTTGTCCCAGGCAGAGCATGACGAGCTGGCCAGCGCTATTCTGGTGACCACCAGCATGGAACTGGCCGAAGAAGTATCCCGCCAGATTGAGGTTTTCCTGCAGACTCTTTCCAGAAGGGATATTCTGGAGAAATCTCTGGAAAACTATGGGTATATTCTGGTTGCCGATTCTATGGAGGATGCCATTTCCACAGCCAATGAGATTGCATCGGAGCATCTGGAAATTGTAACCCGCAATCCCTTTGAGGTTATGACGAAAATTCAGAATGCAGGAGCTATTTTTATGGGCGAATATAGCTCTGAGCCCCTGGGTGATTATTTTGCAGGTCCTAACCATGTGCTTCCTACGAACGGAACTGCAAAGTTCTTCTCACCTCTGGGGGTAGATGACTACATTAAGAAATCCAGCATTATTTACTACTCCAGAGAGGCTTTGGAGCCTATTCATAAGGATATTGAGACATTTGCAGAGGCAGAGCATCTGACAGCCCATGCCAATTCCATTCGTGTCCGTTTTGAGTAGAAGGAGGAGCTATGGAACGCACTGCAGTGATGGAACGAACCACAAAAGAAACAAAGATACGTCTGAGCCTTTGTCTGGACGGTACCGGGAAAGGAGATATCCATACGGGAATCGGTTTTTTTGACCACATGCTGGAGGGCTTTGCTCGCCACGGACTCTTTGATCTCAGCCTTTCGGTGGAAGGGGATCTGCAGGTGGATACTCACCATACCATCGAAGATACGGGAATTGTACTGGGCAAAGCCATTAAGGAGGCAGTAGGAGATAAGAAGGGAATGGTACGCTATGGCTCCATGATTCTTCCCATGGACGAGGCTCTGATTCTCTGTGCCCTGGATCTGTGCGGACGGCCATATCTGGTATACGATTTGAAGCTGGATCGGGAGTTTGTAGGAGATTTGGAGACAGAAATGATTCGTGAATTCTTTTATGCGGTTTCTTATGGAGCAGAGATGAATCTCCATTTAAAACAGCTGAGCGGCAGCAACAATCATCATATTATAGAGGGAGCTTTTAAGGCCTTTGCCAAGGCCTTAGACAGTGCGACCCGGCTGGATGGCCGGATTACAGACGTGCTGTCTACCAAAGGTGTACTCTGACAGAAAGACGAGGATGAAAAGTCATGCAGTTATATCCGGCGATTGATATGAAGGATGGGAAATGTGTCCGCCTTACAAAGGGACTTTTTGATAATATTACGGTATATTCCGACACGCCTGCTGATATGGCAAAGCTATGGGTCAGCCAGGGAGCAACCTTTCTTCATCTGGTGGATTTGGACGGAGCTTTGGCCGGTCACTCCGTCAATGCTCCGGCGATTCGAGAGGTTCTTTCCCAGGTTTCCGTTCCGGTTCAGCTGGGCGGCGGAATTCGAAGTGCCGAGGATGTCAAAGCGATGCTGGATTTGGGAATATCCCGGTGCATCATTGGCACAAAGGCGGCAGAGCGTCCTGAATTTATGCGGGAGCTGGTGGAAGCCTTTGGACCGGAGCGGATTGTGGCAGGAGTGGATGCAAAGGATGGAATGGCGGCAGTGGCCGGCTGGGAGAAAACCAGTTCCGTGACTGCGCTGGAGCTTTGTATGAAAATGAAGGAATACGGAGTTCGGCATATTGTATACACGGATATTTCCAGAGATGGAACGCTGACAGGCCCCAATATTCCATATACCAGAATGCTGGCAGAAAAAACAGGACTGAATGTGATTGCTTCCGGCGGCGTGTCTTCTATGGAAGATTTGGAAACCCTCAGCGAAAACAGGATTCCGGGGGTAATTATCGGAAAAGCCCTTTATGAAAAACGAATCAGTCTTCCGGATGCGGTAGCCAGATTTCAGTAAGGAGGAAAAATCGTATGGCAGGTGATAAATATTTGATGGCAGCAGTGGGCTGCCGGAATCAAAAGGCGGTACTGCCGGTTTCGGGAAAGGGCTTTGCTTATGGAAATGGAGAGGAGCTTCCCTTTCTTTCTTTTACAGAAGCGTGCAGCCACAGTGGGCTGGATGGACTTTGTGTATTTGATCTATCGGAATCAGAGGAAGACCATGAGAAAACCATCCATGCAGTCAAGGAAGCAGTAAGACTTCTTGATATTCCTGTTTTTCTTGGCGGACGGATCAAACGACTGGAGGATGTAAAAAAATATCTCTATGCAGGTGCAGAGGCGGTATTTTTAGACGGAGGAAATGAAGATAATATTGATTTAATTAAGGAGGCTGCGGACCGGTTCGGAACGGAAAAAATATGGGTTCAGATTTCTTCTGCAGAGCAGATGAAGCGAGTGGCGGAATTTCATCAGCTGGGCGCTGGTAAAATTTTTGCAGAAAAACAGGCATTTCTGGCAGGAGAGACATTTCTTACAGAAGAGACTCCGGTACCAGTTCTGATTCTGACCGAAAACCAGGATGCGGCAGAGCTGCTGAGGCAAAAGAACATAGAAGGTGTGGTTTACCCGGCCGGAGAGCCGGAAAGCGGCTGGTATATGAGGCAAAAGAAGAAGCTGTCAGAGCAGGGGATTTCCGTAGATATCTTAAACAGTCAGATTCCGTGGAGTCAGTTTCGTACCAATCAGGACGGCCTGATTCCTGTCATTGTTCAGGACTACAAAACCTCGGAGGTGCTGATGCTGGCTTATATGAATGAGCAGGCATTTGAGGATACTCTTAGCACCGGAAAGATGCATTATTTCAGCAGAAGCCGTCAGAGTCAGTGGGAAAAAGGAGAAACCTCCGGTCATTTTCAGTATGTGAAGGCCCTGTTTCTGGACTGTGATAATGATACCCTTCTGGCAAAGGTTCATCAGATTGGAGCAGCCTGTCATACAGGAAGCCGCAGCTGTTTTTTCCAGACTCTGGCCCAAAAGGAATATCAGACATCCAATCCGCTGAAGGTTTTTGAGGATGTATTTGCAGTGATTCAGGATCGGAAGATTCATCCGAAGGAAGGGTCTTATACCAATTATCTGTTTGACAAGGGTATTGATAAAATCCTCAAAAAGGTAGGAGAGGAAGCAACAGAGATTGTCATTGCGGCAAAGAATCCGGATCCGGAAGAGGTGAAGTATGAGATTTCAGATTTTCTGTACCATGTCATGGTGTTAATGGCAGAGAAGGGGGTAACCTGGGAAGAAATTACACAGGAGCTGGCCAATCGATGAAGCAGCAGGAAAAAATATCAGTTTACATAATTGAGTTATGTAAACTGATGCAAAATATGCGGCAGTTTATGGATAAGCGCAGGAAAGAGAGAAAATATGGATAAGGAAGAGCGGCTTTCCCGCCAGATGGAGTTCTGCCGGGAAATTGATAAAGAAAAACAGATTCTGCGTCAGACAATTCTGAGCAATGGAATCCAGAGAGAGGATGATTCTCAGCATGCTTGGCATATGGCAGTGATGACTCTTCTGCTCAGTGAATACTCCAATGAGCCGATAGATGTACTGAAAACCATTTCCATGCTGTTAATCCACGATCTGGTGGAAATTGATGCAGGAGATACGTTTGCCTATGACGAGGAAGGAAAGAAAACGCAGAGAGAAAGAGAACTTCGGGCAGCAGATCGGATTTTCTCTATTCTGCCAGAGGATCAGCGGGATAAATTCCGCAGTTTGTGGGATGAGTTTGAGGAGGGAACTTCTCCGGAGGCATTATTTGCCCATACTATGGACAATTTACAGCCTACGATGCTGAATGCAGCAACCAATGGAAAAATGTGGAAGGAAAAACAGGTGCGCCTCAGCGGAATTCTCAACCGAAACAAAACAACGGCCTTAGGGTCGGAAACCCTGTGGAAGTATTCTCTGGAGCAGCTGATACGCCCTCACGTAGAAGGCGGGAAGATTATCGATGATACAGAAGGGAGACACAATTGATATGTCATCAGTAACAGAACGATTTTTAAGGTATGTATCCGTAGATACTCAGTCTAAAGATGATGAAGAGGCTTTCCCCAGCACGGAAAAGCAGAAAAATCTTGGAAACATGTTAAAAGCTGAGCTGGAAGCAATGGGACTTTCCAACGTAAGGATGGATTCCTATGGTTATGTATACGGAGAAATTCCGTCCAACCTGGAGGGGGAAGCAGCGAAGGCAGACCTTCCTGTTCTTGGCTTTATTTCACATATGGATACAGCACCTGCAAGTCCAGGAACAGATATTAAGCCGCAGATTATCAGAAATTATGACGGCGGCCGGATTGTAATGAACCGGGAACTGGGAATCTCTATGGGGCCGGAGGATTATGAGGAACTGGCAGATTATGTGGGTCAGGATCTGATTACAACAGACGGTACTACGCTTTTAGGGGCTGATGATAAAGCAGGCGTTGCTGAGATTATGGAAATGGCCGCTTATTTGATGGCTCACCCGGAATTCAAACACGGAAAAATCTGCGTTGCCTTTACTCCAGACGAAGAAGTTGGACGGGGAACGGACTTCTTTGATGTGGAAGGATTTGGGGCAGATATTGCCTACACGGTAGACGGCGGCGCTCTGGGAGAGCTGGAATACGAAAATTTCAATGCAGCATCTGCCTTTATTACCATTCACGGTGTGAGTATTCATACAGGAACAGCCCGTGGAAAAATGAAAAATGCTATTTTAATGGGTATGGAGCTGCAGTCTCTTCTTCCCGTATTTGAAAATCCTGCATGTACAGACGGATATGAAGGATTCTTCCACCTGGACGATATGAAAGGTTCCGTAGAAGCCTGCACCATGAAATACATTATCCGCGATCATGATCGGACAAAATTTGAAGAGAAGAAGGCGCTGATGGAACAGGCCGTGGCTTATTTAAATGCCAAATATGGCAGCAATACCGTAGAGCTTACGCTGAAGGACAGCTATTATAATATGCTGGAAAAGATCAAACCGCATTTTGAACTGATTGAAACAGCAAAGGAAGCAATGGGAGAGCTGGATATTCAGCCAATCATTCGTCCTATTCGCGGAGGTACGGATGGAGCAAGACTGTCCTTTAAGGGACTGCCTTGTCCGAACCTGTGTACCGGAGGACACAACTTCCACGGAAGGTATGAGTATATTTGTATTCAGTCTATGGAAAAAATTGTAGAACTGCTTTTGAAACTGGCAGAAAAAATCACTACCCCGTAAGAAACGGGAAATTTTCTGCTGCAGCTGTATGAAGCAGAATAGTAAAAAGGAGGGGTACCCTGGGGGCCCTCCTTTTTAAGTGGAATGAAAACAATGTCTTTTACAAAAATTTAAAAAAACCTGTGGACTGGAGAAAGAGAACCGTCATCATAATCGGTGTTACATAGCGAATCGTAAAGGAATACATTTTTTTTCGCCGGAAGAGATGACCGCTGGCTTCCATTTCCTCGCAGATCCATTCCGGTTTCATAATCCATCCTACAAAAATACAGGTAAGGAGAGAGATAAACGGCATCAGGAAGCTGTTGCTGATATAATCCATAAGATCCAGAAGCTGAGCAGTCGCTCCATTAGGCAGCTTCAGTTCAAAGTAAAAGATATTATATCCCAGACAGATCAGGATGGAAGCGGCTGCAGAGACAAGGCTGATTATCAGGCTCATTTTTTTTCTTGAGGTATGGAAAATATCCATGCAGTTGGCGACCAGAGTTTCCATAATCGATACGGAAGAGGTCAGAGCAGCAAACAAAACCATCAGGAAAAAAACAAGTCCCAGAATCCCCCCGGCTGCCCCCATAGCTTCAAAAACCTTTGGAAGTGAAACAAACATCAGGCTGGGACCGGAAGCCATACCCTCTGTTCCGAAAAAGACGAACACAGAAGGTATGATCATCAATCCGGCTAAAAAAGCAACTATCGTATCAAAAATTTCGATTTGGCTTAAGGAACGGCTTAAATCAATTTCTTTTTTTACATAGGAGCCATATGTAATCATAATGCCCATAGATACGCTGAGGGAGAAAAACAGCTGACTCATGGCATCTAAAAGAATTTCCAGGAAACGTCCGGGAGTCAGGCCTTCAAAATTTGGAATCAGATAGACTGCCAGCCCGTCCAGACCAGTGCGAACCACTCCGTCAGCGCCTTTGTGGGAAAGCGTAAGTGAAAATATTCCGATTCCGATGACCATCAGAAGCAGACCAGGCATAACAATTCTGGAAAAACGTTCAATTCCCTTTTCAACTCCCCGGTATACAATCAACGCTGTTAAAGAAAGAAAAATCAGCATGAATACGATGGGGGAAGCTTTTGACGTAATAAAAGAAGTAAAATATCCGTCAGCAGCGGCAGCCTGTCCGTTTCCGCTGAAAAAGGTAACCAGATATTTTAAAATCCATCCTCCGATTACGGAGTAGTAGGTCATGATGAATGCAGGAACCAGGAAAGTCAGATATCCGAGAAACTTCCATTTTTGATTCATGCTTTCAAATGCGTGAAGCGCATTTTCTTTTGTTCTTCTTCCAATGGCTACGTCCGTAACCAGAAGGGTAAAGCCAAAGGTTACCACAAGCCCCAGATA
>OHAM01001909.1_pt1 | contig 12241 bp, 17 predicted proteins | sample 1577161 | NCBI WGS metagenome assembly OHAM01 (sample SAMEA3541583, study PRJEB24748) | human gut metagenome | biome: human gut; feature: human-associated habitat; material: faeces | place: China | collected 2012
TGTGCAGAGATAGTGGAATCATAGGAAATGGAAGATATACATATGAAAACAATACGTGAATGGAAACAGGTTACCATAACCAAAAAAGGAACAAAAAAGCTGCAGAGCGGGCATCCTTGGGTATATGAAGGGGAAGTTTTGGCTCAGGAGCGTGATATACAAAACGGAGACATTGTGGATGTGTTTTCAGAAAAGGGCAGTTATCAGGGAAGCGGATTTTACAATGCTTCATCCCGTATCCGCATCCGTCTGATTTCCCGCAATACCAATGACAATTTTGATGCGGATTTCTTTTACCGCCGTCTGCAGCATGCAATCAGCTATCGTGCAACAGTCATGGGGGAGGATTTTGATTCCTGCCGGCTGATATTTGGAACGCGGTCAGTAAGGCCAGCGGCGTGAAGCTGGCACTGGACGGTGATTTAATTCGTTACGACAGTAAAGAACCCGGGAAAACCGAACTGGCAACGCGCAAACTGGCTGCAAAACTGGGGATGAGCGACAGCGAAATTCGCCGTCAGTTAGAGAAAGGTGACAGCTTCTCTTTTGAGGAGACGGCGCTGTACAAGAAAGTTTATCAACTTGCCGAAACGAAAACGGGTAAATCACTCCCCCGCGAAATGTTGCCTGGCATTCAACTGGAAAGCCCGAAAATCACCCGCAACCTGACTACGGCCTGGTTTGCGAAGCGCGTAGACGAACGGCGGGCGCGTTGTATGAAACAGTGATCAAACAGGAATGTCATGCCAGATAAGGCGTTTTAGGCCGTATCTGGCAACGTAAATCTTACTGGCGGCGATGTCGCCAGTGCAGCCATAGCGCCACCACTGCAAAAATGAGGCAGCCTACTAAAAACGGGATCAGCCCGAAAATGGTGCCGACACCTAAACCAATTTCCACCCGTGGGCGACCTGTTTCCTGGACCTGCATTAAACGCTCATAGACGCCGGGCGCATGCACTAACAGGTTCAGCAATTGCGCCCCAGCCCAAAAGCAAAACAGCACAAACAACGCATAGGCAATGTTGCCAGGCGTTGAAGAGGCATTGCGATATTTTCCGCTAAACAGCGATTTTGACAGGGTGAAATCAGCCATAAAAACCTCCGGAAGTCATCTGCTTCTCTTCTGGTGTGATACCAGCGGCTTATGGCAAGTCTGACAGGTCATTTAGATTGTCAATATCAGAATCATGGTAAATTGATGTTGGGAATATTCCCGAAGCGTGAATCTTCGTTGTGAGTCACAAAATGGCAACCTTAAGTTAAATTTATTAACAATTACGAAAGTGTTGTCTACACCACAGACGGTTGTTGCAGAATATGCAAGGATGTTGTTTTTCGTTAACGGAGCTGCCATGAATCTGCCTGTAAAAATCCGCCGTGACTGGCACTACTATGCGTTCGCCATTGGCCTTATATTCATTCTTAATGGCGTGGTGGGGTTACTGGGATTTGAAGCAAAAGGTTGGCAGACCTATGCCGTCGGTCTGGTGACGTGGGTGATTAGTTTCTGGCTGGCGGGGTTGATTATTCGTCGTCGCGATGAAGAAACTGAAAACGCCCAATAAGAATATTATCGGGCGTTAAAATATTACATTGTGGTTTTCAATGCGTTATCCGCAGCGTGACGCTCCAGCGCCAGTTCAATCAAACGTGTGATCAGATCGGTGTAACCCAGACCGCTGGCTTGCCACAGCTTCGGATACATACTGATATTAGTGAAGCCAGGCAGGGTGTTGATCTCGTTGATCACCACTTCGTTCTCTGGGGTTAAAAACACGTCTACACGCGCCATGCCTGCGCATCCCAACGTTTGATAAGCCTGAACGGCAATCGCCCGGATCTTATCGTTGATTTCTGGCGCAATGGCTGCCGGAACTACCACTTTCGCGCCATCTTCGTCAATGTACTTGGTGTCGTAGGCATAGAAATCGCTGGTGAGTACGATCTCTCCACAGGTGCTGGCTTGCGGATTGTCGTTGCCCAGAACTGCGCATTCGATCTCACGACCTTTGATCCCTTGCTCAACGATCACTTTATGATCGAACTCGAACGCCAGATCGACGGCAATTGCGTACTGTTCTTCACTGGTTACTTTGCTGACACCAACAGAAGAGCCCTGATTAGCCGGTTTTACAAACAGTGGTAACCCCAGTTTAGACTCCACTTCGGCAAAACTAATGTTGTGACGATTGGCGCGCGTCAGGGTAATAAATGGCGCAATGTTCAGCCCGGCATCGCGTAGCAGACGTTTGGTGACATCTTTGTCCATACAGGCTGCTGAAGCCAGAACATCAGAACCTACAAACGGTAAATTGGCGACCCGCAGCATTCCCTGCAAGGAACCATCTTCGCCCAGCGTACCGTGGACAATCGGGAAAATGACATCCACCGTCGGCAACGGCTGACCGTTTTGCGCGTCGATAAGCTGATGCTCATGTTTACCTGGCACCTGCGCAAGGCTGGTCGCCGAAGGGCGCAACGCAATATGGGCAGGATCGTCTGCATTTAGCAGATAATTGCTGGCATCGCTGACGTGCCATTGCCCTTGTTTATCAATGCCCAGCAGCACAACGTCGAAGCGACTTTTATCAATGGCATCGACAATGTTTTTTGCCGATTGCAGAGACACTTCATGTTCCGCTGATTTACCACCAAAAACGATTCCTACCCGCAGTTTTTCCATCTTAAAAACCTATCCCGTCTAACACAAAGTGCATACATTACCACGACAAAACGGGGGATTCGCGGCCTTCTGAAAGATTGTTGCAATCTTCTGCTGACAAAGCGTGCAACGTACTGGTGAAGAAAGTGCGTTATCTCAAAGATGTGCGCAAGATCACAAAAATGATGAACGGGAAGCTAATTTATTCCTGGCTTAAATGGCCATGCGGTGAGTTTTTTTCTCTTAATTATAAGTTAACGAAGAGAATATATTTCATAACTTTTATTTATAATAAAGGTTGATAATTAAAAGCCTATATTTTGTGTGGGTAATTATTTAAATAAGAGAAACGTTTCGCTGGTAATCAAACAAAAAATATTTGCGCAAAGTATTTCCTTTGTCATAAAAATAATACTTCCAGACACTATGAAGTTGTGAAACATAATGTTAACTTCTCCATACTTTGGATAAGGAAATACAGACATGAAAAATCTCATTGCTGAGTTGTTATTTAAGCTTGCCCAAAAAGAAGAAGAGTCGAAAGAACTGTGTGCGCAGGTAGAAGCTTTGGAGATTATCGTCACTGCAATGCTTCGCAATATGGCGCAAAATGACCAACAGCGGTTGATTGATCAGGTAGAGGGGGCGCTGTACGAGGTAAAGCCCGATGCCAGCATTCCTGACGACGATACGGAGCTGCTGCGCGATTACGTAAAGAAGTTATTGAAGCATCCTCGTCAGTAAAAAGTTAATCTTTTCAACAGCTGTCATAAAGTTGTCACGGCCGAGACTTATAGTCGCTTTGTTTTTATTTTTTAATGTATTTGTACATGGAGAAAATAAAGTGAAACAAAGCACTATTGCACTGGCACTCTTACCGTTACTGTTTACCCCTGTGACAAAAGCCCGGACACCAGAAATGCCTGTTCTGGAAAACCGGGCTGCTCAGGGCGATATTACTGCACCCGGCGGTGCTCGCCGTTTAACGGGTGATCAGACTGCCGCTCTGCGTGATTCTCTTAGCGATAAACCTGCAAAAAATATTATTTTGCTGATTGGCGATGGGATGGGGGACTCGGAAATTACTGCCGCACGTAATTATGCCGAAGGTGCGGGCGGCTTTTTTAAAGGTATAGATGCCTTACCGCTTACCGGGCAATACACTCACTATGCGCTGAATAAAAAAACCGGCAAACCGGACTACGTCACCGACTCGGCTGCATCAGCAACCGCCTGGTCAACCGGTGTCAAAACCTATAACGGCGCGCTGGGCGTCGATATTCACGAAAAAGATCACCCAACGATTCTGGAAATGGCAAAAGCCGCAGGTCTGGCGACCGGTAACGTTTCTACCGCAGAGTTGCAGGATGCCACGCCCGCTGCGCTGGTGGCACATGTGACCTCGCGCAAATGCTACGGTCCGAGCGCGACCAGTGAAAAATGTCCGGGTAACGCTCTGGAAAAAGGCGGAAAAGGATCGATTACCGAACAGCTGCTTAACGCTCGTGCCGACGTTACGCTTGGCGGCGGCGCAAAAACCTTTGCTGAAACGGCAACCGCTGGTGAATGGCAGGGAAAAACGCTGCGTGAACAGGCACAGGCGCGTGGTTATCAGTTGGTGAGCGATGCTGCCTCACTGAATTCGGTGACGGAAGCGAATCAGCAAAAACCCCTGCTTGGCCTGTTTGCTGACGGCAATATGCCAGTGCGCTGGCTAGGACCGAAAGCAACGTACCATGGCAATATCGATAAGCCCGCAGTCACCTGTACGCCAAATCCGCAACGTAATGACAGTGTACCAACCCTGGCCAGATGACCGACAAAGCCATTGAATTGTTGAGTAAAAATGAGAAAGGCTTTTTCCTGCAAGTTGAAGGTGCGTCAATCGATAAACAGGATCATGCTGCGAATCCTTGTGGGCAAATTGGCGAGACGGTCGATCTCGATGAAGCCGTACAACGGGCGCTGGAATTCGCTAAAAAGGAGGGTAACACGCTGGTCATAGTCACCGCTGATCACGCCCACGCCAGCCAGATTGTTGCGCCGGATACCAAAGCTCCGGGCCTCACCCAGGCGCTAAATACCAAAGATGGCGCAGTGATGGTGATGAGTTACGGGAACTCCGAAGAGGATTCACAAGAACATACCGGCAGTCAGTTGCGTATTGCGGCGTATGGCCCGCATGCCGCCAATGTTGTTGGACTGACCGACCAGACCGATCTCTTCTACACCATGAAAGCCGCTCTGGGGCTGAAATAAAACCGCGCCCGGCAGTGAATTTTCGCTGCCGGGTGGTTTTTTTGCTGTTAGCAACCAGACTTAATGGCAGATCACGGGCGCATACGCTCATGGTTAAAACATGAAGAGGGATGGTGCTATGAAAATAACATTACTGGTTACCTTGCTTTTCGGTCTGGTTTTTTTAACCACCGTCGGCGCTGCCGAGAGAACTTTAACCCCACAACAACAGCGTATGACCTCCTGTAATCAGCAGGCGACGGCGCAGGCGTTGAAAGGGGATGCTCGTAAGACCTACATGAGTGATTGCCTGAAGAACAGCAAGTCTGCGCCTGGCGAAAAAAGTTTGACGCCACAGCAGCAAAAGATGCGCGAATGCAATAATCAAGCAACACAACAATCTCTGAAAGGTGATGATCGTAATAAGTTTATGAGTGCCTGCCTCAAGAAAGCCGCCTGATACCTGATAGTGCTAACGGGTGAGCTACGAAAGTGGCTCACCCGAAATTTCATACTTCTGCCTTTAGCCCCGTCTCTATAATTTGGGAAAATTGTTTCTGAATGTTCCCAAAAATAATGAATGATGAAAACTTTTTCAAAAAAGCGGCGGCGCACGGGGAGGAACCTCCTTTAACTCCTCAAAACGAACATCAGCGGTCCGGGCTGCGCTTCGCCCGTCGCGTCAGACTACCCCGTGCGGTTGGCCTGGCTGGCATGTTCTTACCGATTGCTTCAACGCTGGTTTCACACCCGCCGCCGGGCTGGTGGTGGCTGGTGTTGGTCGGCTGGGCGTTCGTCTGGCCGCATTTAGCCTGGCAGATAGCGAGCAGGGCCGTCGATCCGCTTAGCCGGGAAATTTACAACTTAAAAACCGATGCAGTATTAGCGGGAATGTGGGTAGGCGTAATGGGCGTAAACGTGCTGCCTTCCACCGCGATGTTGATGATTATGTGTCTGAATTTGATGGGGGCAGGCGGCCCCCGTCTGTTTGTCGCGGGTCTGGTGTTGATGGTGGTTTCCTGCCTTGTCACCCTCGAGCTGACGGGCATTACCGTGTCGTTCAATAGTGCGCCGCTGGAATGGTGGCTCTCCCTTCCCATTATTGTCATTTATCCTCTGCTGTTTGGCTGGGTCAGCTACCAGACGGCAACCAAACTGGCGGAACATAAACGCAGGTTGCAGGTCATGAGTACCCGCGACGGCATGACGGGCGTGTATAACCGACGTCATTGGGAAACTATGTTACGCAATGAATTTGATAACTGTCGGCGGCATAATCGCGATGCAACGTTACTGATTATCGATATCGACCATTTCAAGAGCATCAACGATACCTGGGGCCATGATGTGGGCGATGAAGCGATTGTGGCGCTTACCCGACAGTTACAAATTACCCTGCGCGGTAGCGATGTGATTGGTCGGTTTGGCGGCGATGAGTTTGCAGTAATCATGTCCGGTACGCCAGCTGAGAGCGCCATTACCGCCATGTTACGGGTGCATGAAGGGCTAAATACATTACGTTTGCCGAATACGCCACAGGTAACTTTACGGATTAGTGTGGGGGTTGCGCCGCTGAACCCACAAATGAGTCACTATCGTGAGTGGTTGAAATCGGCAGATTTGGCGCTTTACAAAGCAAAGAAAGCCGGACGTAACCGCACCGAAGTGGCGGCCTGACGTCCGGCGAAAGTCATCAGGATTTGCTGAGTTTTTCTGATTTTTCCATACACTTCGTCATCGCTTCGATCACTGCAGCACGGAAGCCTTTCTCTTCCAGTACGCGTACCGCTTCAATGGTGGTGCCTCCCGGTGAGCAGACCATATCTTTCAGTGCCCCCGGATGTTCTCCCGTTTCCAGCACCATTTTTGCGGAACCCATTACTGCCTGAGCGGCAAATTTATACGCCTGGGCGCGTGGCATCCCGCCCAGCACGGCGGCGTCGGCCATCGCTTCGATAAACATAAATACGTAGGCTGGCGAAGAACCGCTCACACCGACCACCGGGTGGATCATCGGCTCAGCAATTACTTCCGCTTCGCCAAAGCAGCGGAAAATATTCAGCACATCAGCGGTATCTTCTGGGGTTACCAGCGCGTTTGGCGTTACGGAGGTCATCCCGGCATTAACCGGTGCGGGAGTGTTCGGCATGGCGCGGATAATTTTCCGGTCATGGCCCAGCGCGCGGGCAAGCTGGTCGAGCGTGACACCTGCAGCAATAGAAACGACCAGAGAGTCTTTATTCAGGCTGGAGGTGATTTCGCTAAGCACTTTAATCATGATGCCAGGTTTAACGGCAGCAAAAATGATGTCGGCGATTTGCGCCACTTCTTGCGCCGATTCTGCGGCGTTGATGCCGAACTGGTCATGCAGGGCGGCGACTTTATCCGGGGAGGGGGTGTATACCCAGATTTGCCCTGGAAGCACCTGACCGCTGGCAATCAGACCGCCGAGAATGGCTTTTCCCATATTGCCGCAGCCAATAAAACCGATTTTCTTTTCCATTGCCTCACTCCTGCCGTGAAATTCATTGTTTTGATAATCGCTGGCAGAAGCATAAACAGAACTATGCCGGAAGGCAAAAGCGCGACACAATAGAGGATTACCCAACAAAGGATGACTTTATGACAATTTGGGTGGATGCCGACGCGTGTCCCAATGTAATTAAAGAGATTTTGTATCGCGCGGCGGAACGTATGCAGATGCCGCTGGTACTGGTAGCAAACCAGAGTTTACGCGTGCCGCCATCGCGATTTATTCGTACGCTGCGCGTCGCGGCAGGTTTCGACGTTGCCGATAACGAAATTGTCCGGCAGTGTGAAGCGGGCGATTTGGTGATCACCGCAGATATACCTTTGGCTGCTGAAGCCATCGAGAAAGGCGCTGCGGCGCTTAATCCGCGCGGCGAACGTTACACGCCAGCGACCATTCGTGAGCGCCTGACGATGCGCGATTTTATGGATACCTTACGTGCCAGTGGGATCCAGACCGGCGGACCAGATAGCCTTTCACAACGTGACCGCCAGGCCTTTGCCGCGGAGCTGGAGAAGTGGTGGCTGGAAGTGCAACGTAGTCGTGGCTAAATGTGATTTATTATTTACACTTCATTCTTGAATATTTATTGGTATAGTAAGGGGTGTATTGAGATTTTCACTTTAAGTGGAATTTTTTCTTTACAATCGAAATTGTACTAGTTTGATGGTATGATCGCTATTCTCATGACACCGGCTTTCGCCGCATTGCGACCTATTGGGGAAAACCCACGATGACACAACCTCTTTTTCTGATCGGGCCTCGGGGCTGTGGTAAAACAACGGTCGGAATGGCCCTTGCCGATTCGCTTAACCGTCGGTTTGTCGATACCGATCAGTGGTTGCAATCACAGCTCAATATGACGGTCGCGGAGATCGTCGAAAGGGAAGAGTGGGCGGGATTTCGCGCCAGAGAAACGGCGGCGCTGGAAGCGGTAACTGCGCCATCCACCGTTATCGCTACAGGCGGCGGCATTATTCTGACGGAATTTAATCGTCACTTCATGCAAAATAACGGGATCGTGGTTTATTTGTGTGCGCCAGTATCAGTCCTGGTTAACCGACTGCAAGCTGCACCGGAAGAAGATTTACGGCCAACCTTAACGGGAAAACCGCTGAGCGAAGAAGTTCAGGAAGTGCTGGAAGAACGCGATGCGCTATATCGCGAAGTTGCGCATATTATCATCGACGCAACAAACGAACCCAGCCAGGTGATTTCTGAAATTCGCAGCGCCCTGGCACAGACGATCAATTGTTGATTTTCGAGCGCCTATACTTAACGTTCATCCCGTGAAATAAGGAAGAACGATGCCAACGAAACCGCCTTATCCTCGTGAAGCATATATAGTGACGATTGAAAAAGGAAAGCCAGGACAGACGGTAACCTGGTACCAACTCAGAGCCGATCATCCTAAACCAGACTCGTTGATCAGTGAACATCCGACCGCTCAGGAAGCGATGGATGCGAAAAAACGCTATGAGGACCCTGACAAAGAGTGACCGCATCAGACTGCTCGGAAGGGATTCTGAGTGCCACTACAAGGGATCTGCGTCACATTTTTCATAATTCATGTTTTTCTAATAATTAGAATATTAAACAATAACAATCCATTACTGGAATCATTTGGAATCTTTACATTATGCCGTGCACGTCTGCTGCTACGCTTTTTGTCATTTGTAGCACAAGTAAGTGTCAGCAGTGGTGCTTCACACTTGCCCGGTAATTAACGACGAAAGAAAAGTAAGGTGGATGAACAATGAGTGCGTCGTTGGCGATCCTGACCATCGGCATTGTACCTATGCAGGAAGTTTTGCCGCTCCTGACGGAATACATTGACGAAGATAATATTTCCCATCATAGCCTGCTGGGGAAGTTAAGTCGTGAAGAAGTGATGGCGGAGTACGCGCCAGAAGCAGGCGAAGACACCATTCTCACATTATTAAATGACAACCAGCTGGCCCATGTTTCGCGTCGCAAAGTGGAGCGTGACCTGCAAGGTGTGGTTGAAGTGCTCGATAATCAGGGTTATGACGTCATTTTATTAATGAGTACAGCAAACATTAGTAGTATGACTGCGCGTAATACGATCTTTCTTGAGCCGTCGCGAATATTGCCTCCACTGGTTTCCTCTATTGTTGAAGATCATCAGGTGGGGGTTATCGTTCCGGTTGAGGAGATGCTGCCCGTTCAGGCGCAAAAATGGCAAATTTTGCAGAAATCGCCGGTATTTTCATTGGGTAACCCCATTCATGATTCAGAACAAAAAATCATTGATGCCGGGAAAGAATTACTGGCAAAAGGGGCTGATGTCATCATGCTGGATTGTTTAGGATTTCACCAACGTCATCGCGATTTACTGCAAAAACAGCTCGATGTTCCTGTCTTGCTGTCTAACGTATTGATTGCACGGCTGGCTGCGGAATTACTGGTGTAATTTTGCGTGACAGCCAGCGCCTCTGGCCCCTATAGTGAAGTAGATGTTCAACTACCAAACAGGGCCAGTTTATGCTTCAAAGTAATGAGTACTTTTCCGGCAAAGTGAAATCAATCGGCTTTTCCAGCAGCAGCACTGGTCGCGCCAGCGTGGGTGTTATGGTTGAAGGCGAATACACCTTCAGCACCGCTGAGCCGGAAGAGATGACGGTAATCAGTGGCGCGCTGAATGTGTTACTGCCTGACGCGACCGACTGGCAGGTGTATGAAGCCGGTTCGGTGTTTAATGTTCCCGGTCACAGTGAGTTTCATCTGCAAGTTGCCGAACCCACCTCTTATCTGTGCCGCTATCTGTAATTCCTCGCCTTCCCCTTGAACGGGAGGGCATTTTTCTGAAATATCCTTTCTTTAGCCCATAATAATATTTCCTTTGCTGCGATTTTTTCAATTTCCGATATATTCATAATTTATCAAGGTTGATATAAATATCAGTGAAGATCTCCAGATATTGTTGCGGAACTGGCTACGATAAAAGATAAATCAGATGATGAATGGTGGCGTGCATTGCTGCAAAGTCGCAATGATCATTTACGCCAAACGGCATTGCGCAACGCACATACCCCGGCGTTGTTGTTAACGACATTGACTGAGCCTCAGGATCGGTCGCTGGCTATTAATAATCCACAGCTGGCTGCCGATGTGAAAACGGCGTGGTTAAAAGAGGATCCATCATTACTCTTATTTGTCGAACAACCCGATCTTTCGCTGTTACGTGATTTAGTGAAAACCGGGGCAACGCGGAAAATTCGCAGTGAAGCGCGTCACCGGCTTGAGGAAAAACAATGACACAACGTCCATGGAGCAAGTTACAGCGTAAAACGCATAATATTGCTGCGCTAAAAATTATTGCTCGCCGTAGCGAATAATTATATGCCTGGTGTGGCTTCGTACGCCGGATAAGACGCGGCAGGCGTCGCATCCGGCATTAAAGGAAAATCAGCAATTAACGTTGTGCTTCGCCACCTAATCCTTCAATCAGGTTTTGAATTAACGCTGCCAGTTCACCAGTCATCAGGATGAAATCGGCATCAAAACGCTGGGCGAAATCTTCACGGTCGATATCTTCGTTTTGATCGCGCAGCTCGTCGCAGAACTTCAGACGCTTGAGCGAACCATCGTCGCACATCACAAACTGAATGCGCTGCTGCCAGTCGAGCGCCAGTTTAGTCACCACTTTTCCGGCTTCAATGTGATTGGTGATCTCTTCGCTGGTCAGATCTTGTTTCTTCGCGCGGATCACGCCGCCATCTTCCAGCAACGATTTCAGCTCGGCTTCATCAAGCAGCTGGAAGCCCTGTGCCGCACTACCGGAGCGAACCCATTCGGTCAGCGTCAGTTCAATCGGGTTTTCCATGCTCAATGGTACAACCGGTAACGACCCCAGGCTTTTACGCAGTAATGCCAGCGTATCTTCCGCTTTTTTGGCACTGGCGCAGTCCACCATAATCAAACCGTTAACCGTGTCGATCCACATCATTGTCTGGCTAAAACGGCTGAAAGCACGCGGCAGCAGAGAGTGCAGCACTTCGTCTTTCAGCGAATCTTTTTCGGTTTTCTTCAGCTTACGCGCCTGTTCCGCTTCCAGTTTGGCGATTTTCGCTTCCAGCGCCTGTTTAATCACCGGAGACGGGAGGATTTTTTCTTCTTTGCGCGCGCAGATAACAATTTGACCATTGGCAACGTGCGTTAACGCATCGCTGTGCGATCCCATCGGAGGAACCCAGCCCATCTTCGCCATGTCCTGGCTGCCGCATGGGGTAAATGCCATCGAGGCTAGCTGTTTTTCCATCTCTTCTGCACGCAGCGAAATCTCGCGGCTAAGACGGTAAACCATTAAATTTTTGAACCACAGCATGATAATTTCCACGGCCTTGTCGTTAAATTTAGCGGGCATGATAACGAATTGTCGGCGGCCTTGCATTGCCAATCCGGTTGTCCGTCTCTACGCTATTGATATTGAAAAAAATAAGGAGAGTACCGTGCGTATAGGTATCGATTTAGGCGGCACCAAAACTGAAGTGATTGCACTGGGCGATGCAGGGGAGCAGTTGTACCGCCATCGTCTGCCCACGCCGCGTGATGATTACCGGCAGACTATTGAAACGATCGCCACGTTGGTTGATATGGCGGAGCAGGCGACGGGGCAGCGCGGAACGGTAGGTATGGGCATTCCTGGCTCAATTTCGCCTTACACCGGTGTGGTGAAGAATGCCAATTCAACCTGGCTCAACGGTCAGCCATTCGATAAAGACTTAAGCGCGAGGTTGCAGCGGGAAGAGCGGCTGGCAAATGACGCTAACTGTCTGGCGGTTTCAG
>OHAM01001914.1_pt1 | contig 12213 bp, 10 predicted proteins | sample 1577161 | NCBI WGS metagenome assembly OHAM01 (sample SAMEA3541583, study PRJEB24748) | human gut metagenome | biome: human gut; feature: human-associated habitat; material: faeces | place: China | collected 2012
CGCCATCAACAAAGACGCGGACCGGAATGGACAAATATAGAGGAAGAAAAAGAGCTAAGCCGTCATCAATTAATCGGAAGGACTGTCCTGATAGACTGTGTTACTTTATGGTGTACCAACTTCTTCTTTGATGTAAATGCAGATACAGATAGTGCTCTGACAGCTGCCAAAGAAGAATTCGACCGTTTTACAGCGCAAGATGCTACCTTCATCTTTGTTACCAATGAAATAGGTATGGGAGCTACTTCAGAAAATGAAATTCAGCGTAAGTTCACAGACATGCAAGGCTGGATGAACCAGTACATCGCCGAACACGCTGATGAAGTATGGTTGATGGTATCGGGGATTCCGGTAAAAGTGAAATAGAGAGAGGGAAAGATGATAGAATGGTAAGATGATAAGATTCAAAGTTATAAATATTGCATATGAAAACATTTAAGATAATACGTCCGGACGAGAATATCCGTCCAGCATTGATTGATAAAATTAATAATCTGACTAAACCCAAAGGTTCATTAGGTACTCTTGAAGAGCTGGCCTTGCAAATAGGCTGGATACAACAAACTCTGTCTCCTACCCTGCAACATCCACAGAATATAATCTTTGCCGCTGATCATGGCATTGTAGACGAAGGTGTCAGCCTTTCGCCCAAAGAAGTTACCTGGCAACAGATTAGTAATTTCTTACATGGAGGTGCCGGAGTGAATTTCCTTTGCCGACAGCATGGGTTTACCTTGAAAATAGTAGATGCCGGTGTAGATTATAATTTACCTTATGATACAGGTATCATCGACATGAAAGTACGGAAAAGTACTCGAAATTATCTGCATGAAGCTGCAATGACAGAAGAGGAAATGGAACTATGTCTGGAGCGCGGTGCAGAAGTGGTACGCAATTGCCATAAAGAAGGTAGCAATATACTCAGTTTTGGGGAAATGGGTATTGGAAATACATCTTCCTCATCCCTGTGGATGACTTGCTTTACAAATATTCCTCTGGAACAATGTGTAGGTGCGGGAAGCGGACTGGATAATGTTGGTATCCGTCATAAATATGAAGTATTAAAACAGTCATTAGATAACTACAAAGGAGATCGTTCTCCCCATGATATCATCCGCTATTTTGGAGGCCTGGAAATGGTGATGGTAATAGGTGCTATGCTTCAAGCAGCCGAACTTGGAATAGTTATTATGGTAGATGGATTCATTATGACAAACTGTATTCTGGCTGCCAGCAAATTATATCCGGAAGTACTGCATTATGCTATTTTCGGACATTGTGGAGATGAAACAGGTCATAAACTACTACTCGATCACATGAAAGCCAGACCGCTTTTAAATTTAGGTCTGCGTTTGGGTGAAGGGACAGGTGCCATCTGTGCATATCCCATTGTGCAGTCCGCCATACGTATGATTAATGAAATGGATAACTTCGCGCATGCTTCTATAACAAAGTATTTCTAAACGTATGAAAGTCCTAGCAGCATTCATCTTCTTCACCCGGCTTCCTTTTTGGAGAATCAAAGAAGTCCCGGCTAAATACTTCAAACGTATTGTTCCATACTGGCCATTAGCCGGATGGCTGACGGGTGGTATTACGGTTGGAGTACTGTGGATAGCAGCTCAGATACTTCCCATTTCCATCGCATGGGTACTTGCCATCCTCTCCCGATTGCTTATCACAGGCTGTCTGCACGAAGACGGACTGGCTGATTTTTTTGATGGCTTTGGTGGAGGCACCACCAAAGAACGGACACTTGCCATTATGAAAGATTCCCAGATAGGAAGTTATGGTGTCATAGGATTAATAGTCTATTTCTTGCTATTATTCTTACTTCTGGAAAATCTACCTTTGAAACTGATTTGTGTACTCGTAATTTGTGGCGACTGCTGGTCTAAATTCTGTGCTTCACAGATCATCAATTATTTGCCTTATGCACGGAAAGAAGAAGAAAGCAAGGCAAAAAATGTATATGACCGCATGACCTGGCAAGAATTACTGACGGGATTCATCTGTGGATTTTTACCTATTATATTATTCTTACCGATAGATTTCTGGCCGGTTATGATCTGCCCCATTTTGACATTCACCCTATTGTATCGGTTGATGAAACGTCGTCTTCAAGGTTATACAGGAGATTGCTGCGGAGCTACATTCCTGCTTTGTGAGCTTTCATTCTATTTGGGTGCATTAATCTTGCTGTATGCACACATCAAATACGGTAACCCGAATTTTATTAATGTTTATTTAAAATAATAATTATATGGAAGTTATTTTTATCAGACATACCTCGGTAGATGTCCCTCCCGGAGTGTGCTACGGACAAACAGATGTTCCTTTGCGAAACAGTTTCGAACAAGAAGCTGCCGTCACATCCGGAAATTTAAAATCTTACCGTCCAAAAGGGAGAGATTTCGATTATGTATATACTAGTCCGCTATCCCGTTGTGTACGTCTTGCTACCTACTGCGGATATCCTGATGCCGAACGTGACAACCGAATTATGGAAATGAACTTCGGGGATTGGGAAATGAAGAGTTTTGATGAAATAAGTGATCCAAGACTGAAAGAATGGTATGCTGACTACATAAACGTACCTGCTACAAACGGTGAATCATTCGCCATACAGTATCAACGTGTCGCCAGTTTTTTGGATGAACTGAAAGAAAAGAATTATGAGAAAGTAGCCATATTTGCACATGGAGGCGTATTGATTTGCGCCCAACTTTATGCAGGAGCTATAAAACAGGAAGAGGCATTCAGTGCTTTGACTCCCTATGGAGGAATCATTCAGTTAAGACTTGATTAGATATCCGAATACTAAACAAGACCAATGGTCCTTCTGAAGCCCCTTCCTGCACCTTATAAGTACCATTAAAGGCATGAATGAAGTGCGCATTGATTTCATGACGGATCAATGCTGTCTTGTTTTCAAAGCGTGCTTTGGCCAAAGGCGTACCTGTCACTTTAAAGAACAACATATTCTTTTCTTTATCGTGTCTGATCCGAATAGTAATATTGTATATATTCTCATCATTCTCCGATGGTATCAACAGACTAGACAACAAGGAAGAAAACCTGTTTTTATCTATACTTATCGCCATACTTTCTATATCCGTCTTCAAACGAATACTCACTCGCCCATTATCGGTATGTTCTGCAATGGCTATTTCTTGCCGACACAAGGCCATCACTTCACACTCCTCCTGTACATACTGTGTCTTACCGGATTCCAAACGAGAAAGTTCCAGGATACTATTGACATACTCCAACAGATTTTCCGCATTTTCCTGAATCATTTTACCATATTCCACCTTCGCTTCCGCAGTGAGTTCTTTCGATTCCGTCAAAAGTTCGGCAAACCCTACCACCACATTCAGCGGAGTACGTATGTCATGGCTGATTTCAGATTGCAAGCGATCTTTAGTAACATTATCCGCTTCTGCCTGCATAGCCGCATTTGCCGTTACTTTTTCAGCCACAGCAATCTTCCGGGACAAATAACGAGTATAAAGATAGAACAAAAGCACTAACACTAACAATGTGATAAGAAACAGGAAACCACGCTGATAATTGGTATCCTTTATTTTCTGCTTTTCCAGAAGAAGATCATCAATATGATAAATTTCCTTCATTTGTCGTAACTGATTTGCTGAAAAAACATTATCCAATGAATCCTGAGTCCGTATCAGGTAACGCCTGGTTTCAATAGCTCCGTCAATATCACCCTTATCAATCTGTGTAGATGCTTTATAATTAATGAAAGTAGCGAATATGGAAGCATCATGATTCAGCACCACGGAAGTCACCTCATCTATCAACGCAATACTTTTATCATATTCCTTCGTACGAGTATAATACTGTAACTGAACTAACTGAACATTCAGCCAAAACGCTATATCGACATGACTGTCCAGTAATGCTTTAGCCTTATCCATATGTTCCAATGCCACAGGAAAATTCCCCTGTTCCATAAAAAGGAACACATATTTAAGTTGGCAGTCGATTTCAAAGTTTGTCCAATTCTTACGGGCTTCGGGTTCACGGGAAATGATTTCCTGCAAAGTCTCATCCATCTGTTTGAGATAAAAATGTTTCAGACTATCCTGCCCGGCATTGCTATACATTCGGATAATGCGTGAAAGGATATCCACACGCAAAGCAGCCTTAGTCTGTGGGGTCAAACGCTGACAAGCTTTCTGGAAGATCTTCAAGGCTTCATCTCCTCTACTGGATATTCCATAAGCACACCCCAGACTATTGTACGATGCAATTTCTCCATTATTACAATGATGTTCCAAAGATTCTTTTAATGCTTCCTTAGCTATATATACAGCCTTCTCTACCTGTCTCTTGGAAGCCAATGCGCGACTGATAGCGGCCTTCTGCTCCAGATAATAGTCATAAGTGCCTACTTCCGGAGCATACTTTTTCAGTTCATTCACCCAATAAGTCAGGCTGTCCGGATCATGTAGTTTATCATAGCAGGAAGCTAGATAATACGCTCCCTGATTTTCATACGTCACATTCTTCTGGGCACAGGCCTCCTCGTACAAAGCGGTAGAAAAAGTTTTGTTATAAGGGGGATATTGATGCCTGTAAGCCATATCACGTAAATAAGTAAGTCTGACAAGTGTTATTCGGCATCGCATGTGCTATTTTCAGAATACTATCCTGATATTGCTGTGCATTGGCATCTTCTGCATACAGCACACAAGAATATAGCATACTCAGCAAACAAAACCATATTACTACGATATATCTCATCATACAGCATCCTCCCCTTTTGATTTATACTTCAACGGATGTGTAAAGCAGAAACGTGCACCTTGCGTATAGTTGCTGTCCACCCATATTCGTCCCCTCATATAGGTCACAATCAGTTGACATATAGAGAGCCCCAAACCACTACCCTGTGCAAAGTCATTCAGTTTCTCAAAACGCTCAAAAATCAAGCCCTGTTTCTCAAGCGGGATACCGCAACCGGTATCGGTTACAGAGAAGAAAGCCGTATTAGGATCGGATAATTCCAACTTCAATACGATAGAACCTTTTTTAGTAAATTTAGTGGCATTCACCAACAGATTAATCAAGACCTGGCGAAGACGGGCATCATCCGTATCTATCATTAGTTCAGAAAGCTCGGTATCATAACGTAGTTCCACTTCAAGTTTACGAGAAGCAGACACTGTTTCCGAAGCCTCTCTACAAAGTTTCACGGCATCATAAGGACGTATATTGAACGTTATATTATCATTCTCAAAATCAGAAAAATCAAGAATATCATTAATCAGTTTCAAAAGCTGAAAAGAGTTAACTTTAATGATTTCACAAAACTCTTTACGAGACTCTTCGTCGAAAGAGTCATCATCTGAAGCCAATACAGCCGAGAAGCCGACAATGGCATTAAGCGGGGTACGCACTTCATGGCTCATATTAGACAGGAACATATTCTTCTTCTGGATAGCCCGTTCCGCCTTCCGTATCATTACTTCCTGCGAATGCTTCGATTCCTGCAGACGGAATATCTTCTTCCAACTGAGATACAGGAAAAGAAATAAGACCAACGTGCAAACAATAATACCTCCCAAGTAAAAACGATAGGAAAACAAGCGGTCACGCTCGTTCTGATAAGTCAGCCGGTCGGCTTGGAAGCGGGTGGTCAACTGATCTATCTCTTTAGGATAATTTTTCTCAAAAGACGATTTAATGTATGAAAAGACCAAACCGTATTGCTTATATGCTTCTTCCTTACGCCCCATTTTCACAAGCAGGTCAGCCTTGTCTTGCAGGACTTCCTTGTACAAGCTACTGTTGATTTCAGCATAGTCCGTATGTAAAAAAGCATCATAAGTTGTCAGAGATTTCTCATATTCACCGATACGTTCCCAATACATAGCCTCGGCTATCAAGAAATGTTGCATAATACCCGGAATCAGTTTTTCCCTCAAATGCTCCACTTCATCCAAGTGTTGGCGAGCTGTCTTCACAGAACCCTTAAACAGTTGACAATAGGCATTGAAAATATGTCGGACAGCTTGCTCCTGTTCGGAAAGACTATCTGCGGGAAAACGATTCAGGCGGGTCATGAAATATGCTGCCTCCGTAAAATTACGAATACGAAGATTGTGCTCTACTAATTCCAACAATAACATCCGGACATGTATTCCCTCACCGGACATTTGATCGAACATCTCTAATGCCTGTACATGAGCACTTCCTGCTTCCTGGTTTCGTCCGGTATAAGAATACACCTCACTAATGGCATTCAGTGCAAGAGCTGTTCCCAAAGCATGCGAGAGTGCACTTGCTTTTGAATACATCTGCTCACTCCAATCAATGGCCAGGCGTATTTCTCCACGAAAAAGATATGATTTTATAAGTATACGTTCCAGTTCAAAGTACGTATTATATTGCTTGGTAGATTCCAGATAATTGAGGATACTATCCAGATTGATAGCCGAGCTTTCTTCCTTTGTCAGATAATCAAAGCCCATACTGTTGTGAAAAGCAGATATCACTTCATCTTGAATGGTAGCACGCTCGACTTCTGCCAGGCTATCCTCCCCTGCTGATAATGGGAAAACGCATCCAAAGCATACTATATGGAGAACGAAATATTTCAGTAAGTTTCTCATGAAGTTTGTTTGTTTCGTGCTGTGTGGTGTTTGTGCTGCCATTCACCGCATACGCTGGCAAATATATTCAATATTTCCCAAGAAGCCAAAAATTGTGAATGACTAAATGAAAAAAGAAATCAAAGTAGTAGTTATTATCAGAATTACTATCATTATTCCTTCGGCACGGCGATTGATACGAACAGCTACTTTCATGTCTTCCGTGGTTAAAAGACGATCATTGCTACCAATGTAAGGCTTCCAGACTTCTTCACCGAAATAATTGTGCGGACCTCCGAAACGGCAATCCAGAATACCGGCAAGAGCAGCCTCGGGATAACCGGAATTCGGGCTGGCATGTTGACTGCCATATATTCCAACGAATCTCAACAGAGCCCCAAACCGGCCTCGAGGAAGAAAAGCAAGTATCATGAGAAAAGCTGTCAAACGGGCAGGAATATAATTGGAGACATCATCCAGGCGAGCGGCAAAACAGCCGAAAGCACGGTAACGCTCGTTACGATAGCCAATCATGGAATCCAGAGTATTCACCATCTTATAGGCAAGCATACCGGGAATACCTAATAACATATACCAAAATAGGGGAGCAATTACTCCATCACTCAGATTCTCTGCAAGCGTTTCAAGTGCTGCCGTACGTACTTCCTGCGCAGAAAGTCCGGAAGTATCACGACCGACTATACGAGCTACCTGCTTCCTGCCTTCTTCCAACGAACGATCTACAGCTTCGAATACCATACGAACTTCACGGATAAGTGTGGTACCCGCCAGACAGAAAAAAATGGTAAGTATCTGTAGTGCCAGAAGTAGTCCCGGAGAAAATGACGCTATCCAGTGAAATAGATAGTATGCCGCAAAATAAACGGCAAGAACAAGAACAATAGCTACGAAAGCACCTTTTAGTCCTCGTCTTGAACCTTTATTCAACAGATGTTCGCAGAATGAAATCATCTTTCCGAATGCAACTACAGGATGAGGCAACCAAGCAGGATCTCCCAGCCAGCGATCAAGCAACCAGGCAGCAAGCAAGGGCAGGCTGAGGACAAATACGGTGTTTAAGATAAGAAGAATATTTTCCATTGTGATAACATGTAATTGGGGGCTTTTCTATACGGTTATGAATAAGACTCACCACAGATTACACAGATTGACACAGATTCTATTTTACTGATTATTAGATTAATAAATCTGTGTCAATCTGTGTAATCTGTGGTGAGTCTTATTCATTCCTATGCCGATATGTATTATCAATAAGTCGCAAACCATTGTTCTATAGCCTGTACGAGCCGATCATTTTCCTCAGTTGTCTGGGCAGCGATACGAAAGAAATGTTCATCCAGACCTTCAAAATTAGAAGCATCGCGAATTAGTATGCCATGTTCATTGGCGAGGTAATTCTTGAGAGCAGAAGCCTTGCCAATGCGAAGACGAACCAACATAAAATGAGTTTCCGTCTCCCATACCTCAAGACCGCCCAAGCTCTCCAAAGCATGACGTAAACGAGCCGTCTCCTGCAAATAAACAGAAATATTCAAGGGATTAGGCACATCGTAAGCCAGCAGATAGATTCCGGCCTCAATAGCTAACTGATTGACAGACCAAGGCATACGATGAGTACGCAAACGACTGAGCAAGCCTTCGTCAGCAGTTATATATCCCAGTCGTAAACCCGGAACAGCATAGCGTTTCGTCATGGAATGAAGCAGCAGGACATTCGGAAAGTTGACTGCTTCATCCGGTGAAAACAAAGGCTGTACAGTAAAGAACTCGTAAGACTGGTCGATAACAAAACAAACCTGCGGATTACGGGTAATCAATTCTTTCAGATAAGCTTTCTCTATGACCGTACCGGTAGGATTGTTAGGATTACAAAGCCATAGCATACGGATATCAGGCGGTAAGAGATAATTGGTTTCTGCTGTCGGAAGCTTATAGAGTGACGTCACCCGATGACCATGCATGCGGCAAGCGTCAGCATACTCACTGAATGTAGGTTGAAAAATGGCTGTATTAGTACCACGAAAAGTTTGTGCTATAAGATAAATAGCTTCTGTAGCACCATTCGTCACACAAACAGAGGCAGCAGTAAGGTGATACTTCTCTGCCAGACGACCTTCCAGAGTATAAGGTTCCGGTTCCGGATAAGAAGAAATACCGCTGATACAGCTACACAAATGAGCCTGAAGTCCGGATAAATCTACACGATTATACACATTGGAACTGAAATTGGCCGTTATAGGCCGCTCGAATTTATAGGAATCATCTCCGTGTCCTTCAATCATGAGTTGTCAGTATTTTATAAATAAGTAGCAGATCAACATGACTACGCACATGGTCGGCCAGTTTATTGTATTGTTCTTCTTTGAATTGATGATAATCGAAAGATTTTCCCGCATCGGCAATCTTGTCGGCAAAAGGTTCCAGAAGGAAGTCGATGAATGAGGGATTGTCAAGAATACCGTGGATATAAGTTCCTATACAGGTACGATCCAGGAAATAACCGTCTGCACCGCCATCTTCCAAAAGATTCAGAGGGGAAACCGGTGCATCATAAACAGGAACGGTGGTACCCATGTGGATTTCATAACCTTCCAAATTTGCCTGCATTCCGTCAGTAGACAAATGGCTGTTTTCCCTTGCAACAGCGGAAAGGCGGAATTTTATTTGCCGGGTAATCTTCTCTCCCGTCATATGTGTACTGACAGGTAAAAGCCCTAAACCGGGTAAACGTTCTATTTCTCCTTCCACATGGTCAGGATCACACACTTCCTGTCCCATAATCTGATAGCCGCCACAAATGCCCATAACGGTGGCGCCTTCACGATGGGCACGTATCACAGCTTGTGCCACACCATTACGACGCAATTCGTGCAAATCGGCAAGGGTACTCTTGCTGCCGGGTAATAAGATGATATCGGCTTTCGCCAATTCATCTACATTATTCGTATAGAAAAGATGTACCCGGGGATCGCGCTCCAACACATTAAAGTCGGTAAAGTTACTGAGATGGCGCAGCAATACAACCGCTATGTTTACTTTACCCTGCTCTGTCTGCACGGATTTCGTGGCAAGGGCCAGCGAATCTTCTTCCTCGATATAAATATCTTTATAATAAGGAACAACGCCTACCACAGGGATACCACAAAGTTCTTCAAGCATCTTTACTCCGGATTCGAACAAACGGATATCACCACGAAATTTATTGATTAGTATGCCCTTGATCCGCTCCCTTTCGTAAGGACGCAGCAACATTAACGAACCATAGACACTGGCAAAAACCCCTCCCCGGTCAATGTCTCCTACGAGGATCACATCTGCTCCGGCATGTAAGGCCATAGGTAGGTTTACCAGATCCGTATCCCGAAGATTTATCTCGGAAATACTTCCGGCACCTTCCATCACAATGGGGTTATATCGGGAAGCAAGACGGTCGAAAGCTGAACAGACCTCGTGACGCAACTCTTCACGACCTTCAACACGGAAATACTCATAGGCACTACGGTTACCGATGGGACGTCCGTTAAGTACCACTTGCGAGGTATGATCAGAAGAGGGCTTCAACAACAACGGATTCATATCTGTATGGCAGGGAACTCCTGCCGCTTCGGCCTGAACAGCCTGGGCACGACCTATTTCCAGCCCTTCAGGTGTAGCATAGGAATTAAGTGCCATATTCTGTGCCTTAAATGGTGCCGGATGATAGCCATCCTGACGGAAAATACGGCAGAAAGCCGCGGCAATAATGCTTTTACCTACATCACTGCCGGTACCGGCAAACATAATAGGATGAAGTTTCTCCATAAGAAAATGTTTTTTAGAGAGGGCAAAGATAATGCAAATCGAGTGCAGAACTTTCATGCTTGCATGAAAAAGTTATGCTGAGGTATTGGTAATAGGTATTAAACGCTCCTTGTAATAGGTATTAAACAATCTATTCAATAGGTATTAAACGATCTCTTTAATAGATATTAAATGGTCTCTTTAATAGGTATTAAACGGTCTTGGTAATTATCCGAACAAAAAGAAGCTTTCATTTTCATGCCGCCATTGAACAATAGAAACGAACGAGTGTTTGAGATAAACGAACCTAAACCAACAACTTGACGTATGAAACATATTTTATTGATCGTTCTGTTGGGAGCAAGCCTATCTGTGACGGCGCAAACGAAACTCTCCCTCAGCTACGACGACGCCCTACAAATGCTGCAAAAAGGCAATCAAAGCCTGAAGATTGCGGACAAAGGTATTGAAACAGCCCGCACAGAGCGGGATAAACTGAATGCTTTGTGGTATCCGAGCCTACAGGGAGCCGGTACGTATGTCCACATGTCCGAAAAGATAGAAGTGAAACAACCCCTATCCCAATTCACAGATCCGGCAAAGGATTTTGTACACGACATCATACCGGACGATAAATTCATTAGCGGAATACTGGATCAGATAGGTAGCTACACTCTGGCTTTTCCTCTTGCTCCCCGCAATTTGACCACTGTAGGCTTAACTGCTGAATGGGTGGTCTTTTCCGGTGGAAAGCGTATACGGGCAGGCAAAATCGGAAATCGGTTGATTGACCTTGCCCGGGAAAACCGTGCACAGACAGATGCCACACAACGAACCCTATTGGCAGAAAGCTATTACGGTCTCAGCCTCGCCAAAGAAGTTGCAGTAGTCCGCCAAGACACTTATAATGGTTTGAAACAGCATTATGAAAATGCCCTTAAACTTGAAGCTGCCGGAATGATTGACAAGGCCGGACGCCTCTTTGCACAAGTGAATATGGACGAAGCCTGGCGGGCACTGGAAGCCGCACAGAAAGAAGTAACAGTCGTGGAAAGTGCTTTACGTACCTTGCTCAATCTGGAGGACACCTGCAAAATTGAACCTACGTCTCCTCTCTTTATCAATTCCACACTCCCGGCAAAAGAGGAGTTTCAGCAGACTATGCGTTCGGGAAACTATATCCTGAACCAATTGTCACTACAACAGAGCATTGCTAAACAACAATTACGTATAGACCAAAGTGGTTATCTGCCTGACATTGCCCTGTTCGGCAAACAAACGCTTTACGCCCACGGGATACAAAGCAACCTCGTGCCACGCACGATTGTCGGAGTAGGTTTCACCTGGAACCTTTTCGACGGATTGGCAAGGGAGAAACGTATCCGCCAGTCGAAAATTACCGAGCAAACTCTTGCTTTGGGAAAAGATAAGGCACAAGATGACCTTTCAGTAGGCATAGACAAACTATACACAGGATTACAAAAGGCACAGGATAATGTACAGGCACTCAACTCAACCATTGCCCTGAGTGAAGAACTTGTACGAATTCGTAAGAAATCCTTTGCCGAAGGCATGGCAACCAGTACCGAGGTAATAGATGCTGAAACCATGCTTGCCACCGTTAAAGTAGCCCGCTTGGCGGCTTATTATGAATATGATGTAACACTAATGAACCTGTTGGCACTTTGTGGTACACCGGAACAATTCAGAAACTATGCTGTTAAATGATAATTTATCGGCGAGGGAATGGGTACGCGGACTACGCGGATAAGGCGGACGAACGCGGACTTTAATC
>OHAM01001921.1_pt1 | contig 12188 bp, 10 predicted proteins | sample 1577161 | NCBI WGS metagenome assembly OHAM01 (sample SAMEA3541583, study PRJEB24748) | human gut metagenome | biome: human gut; feature: human-associated habitat; material: faeces | place: China | collected 2012
TGTAGTATTCAGCTTTAACGAGTGTCTTGAAAATGGTAAAGGAAACCAGCATACAGCATTGACCGGTTCCCTTGTATCAATTGAAAAGACCGGCGATTATACAGTAAAACTTGTGTGCAATAGTGAGGCAGCAGGAGAAGTTGAGAATATGCTGACTCAGGTTATGATCGTTTCAGAGAAAGCATACAAGGACAGCGGAGACTGCATGAGAACCATGCCGGTTGCAACCGGCCCATACAAGGTTGAGTCCTGGGTAACAGGTTCTTCCCTTACACTTGTAAAGAATGAAGACTACTGGCAGAAGGAAGATCTTCGTGTTGAGTGTCAGGAGCAGAATGTCGATAAGATCGAATATTATTTCGTTACAGAGTCTTCTCAGATCGCAATCGGACTTGAGACCGGTATTTATGATGTTGCGACCTCTCTGAACTATTCAAATGCAAGCCGCTTTATGGAGGGCGGAGAGAGTGCTGCGAACTTTAATGTAGAAGAAGCCCGCGATAACTATATTCAGCAGATGTGGATCAACCGTTCTACAGAAAGTCCGTTAAACGATCTTAAAATTGCGCAGGCTGTTCTTTACGCGATTGACCAGCAGGGACTGATCAATGTGGTTATGGAAGGCCATGGTGAGCCGGTTTACTGCTATGGCAGTGATTTAAACATTGGATTCCAGGAAAAATGGAAAACAGAGGATTATTATAACTATAATCCGGAAAAAGCAAAAGAACTCTTAAAGGAAGCCGGAGTTGCTGATGGAAGTCTGAAACTTACAATTCTTTGCGATACAGATGAGGTTCGTGTAAAGACTGCACAGATCATTCAGGCATACTTAAAAGAAGTTGGAATTGACAGTGAGGTTACATCCTTTGAACAGGCTCTCTGGAATACATACCAGACAGACCCGACTAAGTTCGATCTTAATATTTCTTATAACTCCGCATACGGTTATATTACCCGTATCTGGAACCAGTTAAACAGCACACGTTACGCAGAGCATAACATGGCAATGGTAAGAGATGACAAACTGGACAATCTCCTGATGACAGCGGCTGTTTCTCAGGACGATGCGGACATTGATGCTGCAAAGCAGTACATGGTTGAAGAAGCTTATCATTATGGTCTCTTCCATAAAGACAACTACTATATTACAAACAAGAATAAGATTACAAGTGCAAAATACAGCATCCGTTCCAACTTCCTTCCGGGCGCATCTACTTACGTTTGGAACTAAGCTTATGGAATAAAAATGAATGAAAATTGCAATGCAGTTTTTATAGTTACATGACAACAATCATCGGCGTGCAGGAACCATATATTTGGATTCGGCACGCCGATTCCTAAAAACAGAGGTATTTGGGAGGAAGAAGAATGATCAGATTTATTGGCAAACGAATTCTGCAGATGATACCTGTAGTGCTGCTCGTTGCGACATTGATCTTCGGTATTCTGTACCTGGTTCCCGGTGATCCGGCGCAGATCATGCTGGGGAGTACAGCGTCGGAATATGAACTTGCGGAGATGAGAGAACAGCTTGGTTTAAACAGACCATTTATTGTGCAGCTTGGAGAGTTCTTATCAGACGTATTTCTTCATTTTGATCTGGGTGAATCTTATCTGACAGGTGCTCCGGTTGCGGGAGAAATTATGCAGAGACTTCCAAGAACACTGATTCTGGGAATTGCCTCAATGGTATTAGCGTTTGGTATCGGAATCCCGCTTGGCGTAACGGCAGCGGTTCACCAGAATGGCTGGGGAGACAGAATCAGCATGATCATTGCGCTTCTCGGCGTTTCGATTCCGACATTCTGGCTTGCAATGCTGTTTGTACTCTTATTTTCATTAAAACTTGGCTGGTTCCCAGCAAGCGGAATCGGCGGTTGGGAGTATTATGTGCTTCCGACAGTTTCGCTTTGTTTCGGTGGTCTTGCCACTCAGGCACGACAGGCGAGATCAAGTATGCTTGAGGTCATCCGTGCGGATTATGTTGTCACAGCGCGTTCAAAGGGACTGACCCAGCGAGAAGTTATCTTAAAACATGCACTTCCGAATGCATTGAACCCGATCATTACACTGGCAGGAACAAACCTTGCGGTTATTTTCGGCGGTTCCATTGTTATCGAAAACGTATTCTCATTTCCGGGAATCGGCCAGTATATGATTACGGCGATCAATCAGCGTGACTATCCGATCGTTCGTGGATGCGTTGTCATGCTTGCAGTAGTATTCGCGGTAATTATGCTGTTAGTTGATCTCTGTTACGCGTTTAATGATCCGCGAATTAAGGCGCGTTACGAGAATCAGGGCAAAAAGAAGAAACCGAGCAAGGAGGGAAAATGATGGCGAAGGACAATACATATAAAAAAGAAAATGCGTTTCTGGTCCTCGCAAAACGGATGTCCAGAAACAAAAACGCAATGTTTGGTCTGACATTATTTGTGATCCTGGTTCTGGCGATTATCATTGTCCCGATCGTTTCTCCGTATCAGTATGATAAGATGGACGTCATGGCAATCAAGCAGGGACCGTCATCTGCGCACCTGTTTGGCACAGATGATCTCGGAAGAGATATTTTTACCAGAGTCTTTTACGGCGGAAGATATTCCTTAAGTATCAGTATTGCGGCAGTATTATTTTCAACCGCTATCGGTACAGTCGTTGGAGCGATCGCAGGATATTTCGGTGGTGCAGCCGATACGGTCATTATGAGACTTCTGGATGTTATCCAGGCAATTCCGTCGATGCTTTTAACGATCATTATTTCCGCGGCTCTCGGTGTTGGAATTGATAAAACAATTATTGCGATTGCAGTCGGAACGATTCCTGGCAATGTCCGCCTCTTAAGAGGAACGGTTATGCAGACACGTGAAAACCAGTATCTGGAAGCTGCAGAAGCAATCGGATGCAGTACCGCAAGAAGAATTATGAAGTATGTTATTCCCAACAGCTGGTCTCCGTTGATTGTCTCTGCGACAATGGGCGTTGCAAAAGCGATCCTGGAACTGGCAGCTTTGAGTTACATAGGTCTTGGCGTACAGCCGCCGACTCCTGAATGGGGAGCAATGCTGGCAGGCGCAAGAGGATTCCTTCGTGATTATCCGTATATGCTGATTTTCCCTGGATTATTTATCGCAATTTCAGTTCTCTGCCTGAACATGTTTGGTGATGGACTGCGCGATGCACTTGATCCGAAGTTAAAGGACTAAAGAGGGGGACATGTTATGAGCGAAAAATTTTTAAAGGTGGAGGATCTCGTTGTTGAGTATCGTACAGGTGGAAAAGTTGTACATGCGGTCAACAATGTTTCCTTTGAATTGGAAAGAGGAAAAACTTTAGGACTTGTGGGCGAGACCGGCGCAGGAAAGACAACCATTGCGAAAACGATTCTTCGTGTTCTTCCGGACGCTCAGGCGAAGGTCAAGAGTGGAAAGGTCATTCTGGATGGTGTGGATCTTTTATCTCTCGGCGAGGCAGCAATGAGAAAGGTCCGCGGCGGACAGGTCACGATGGTATTTCAGGATCCGATGACAGCGTTAAACCCGATCATGAAGGTTGGAGAGCAGATTGCGGAAGTAATTCGAAAACATCAGACAAGAGAAGATAAAACCGCAAGAGAGATGGCCGAAGATATGCTTGCTATGGTTGGTATTCCGAGAGAACGTTATGGAGAATACCCGCATCAGTTTTCAGGTGGAATGAAGCAGCGAGTTGTTATCGCAATGGCACTGGCCTGCAATCCGCATCTTCTTCTGGCAGATGAACCGACGACCGCGTTGGATGTAACGATTCAGGCTCAGGTTCTCGATATGATGGATGACCTGAAGAAGAAATACAATACAGCCATGATCCTGATCACTCATGATCTCGGTGTTGTTGGAAGAATGTGCGACAATGTGGCAGTGATCTATGCCGGTGAAGTTTTGGAATATGGTTCAAAAGAGGAGATATTCCTTCACCCGCAGCATCCATACACCATCGGTCTTTTCGGAGCCATTCCGGATCTTTCTGTAGATACGCGGAGACTTGCCAATATTGAAGGACTCCCACCGGATCCGACAGATCTTCCGACAGGATGCTGTTTTAATCCGAGATGTCCGCATGCGACGGATAAATGCAGAACGATAAAATTCCCGCTGACAGAAGTAAGGCCGGGGCATTTCTGCAGCTGCCCATATTGTGAAGCAGCAGAAAAGGAGGATTAGTATGGCACTTGTAGAGGTAAAAAACTTAAAAAAATATTTCTATGGTCCCAAAGGTGCTGTTCATGCGGTAGACGACGTAACGATGAATATTGATGCCGGAGAGACAATGGGTGTTGTAGGAGAATCCGGCTGTGGAAAATCAACTCTTGGAAGAACGATCATCCATCTTCAGAAGAGTACGGGGGGATCTGTTCATTTTAATGGAAAAGATATTACAAATCCGACACCGCAGGAACTGAAAAAATTGAGAAGTGATGTTCAGATCATTTTCCAGGATCCGTATTCATCCCTGAATCCTCGAATGACAGTCGAGGATACGATTAAGGAACCGCTCTTAATTAGTGGAAAATGCGACAAGCAGAATGTAGACGCAGAGACAGAACGTCTGATGGATATGGTGGGTATTGCGAGACGAATCAAGATGAGCTACCCACACGAACTGGATGGCGGAAGAAGACAGAGAGTAGGAATTGCGAGAGCGCTGGCTCTGGATCCAAAGTTCATCGTATGTGATGAGCCGGTATCCGCACTGGATGTTTCCATTCAGGCACAAATTTTGAATCTTTTGATGGATCTGCAGGAAGAACATGGACTTGCGTATATGTTTATTACGCATAATATGTCTGTAGTACGCCATATTTCACATAATATTTCTGTTATGTATCTGGGGCAGCTGGTAGAGACAAGTCCGACGAAAGAATTGTTTGCGGAGCCGCTTCACCCGTATACAAAAGCTCTTTTGTCCGCAATTCCGACAACAGATATTCTGCATCCAAAGGAAAGAATCGTATTAAAGGGAGAGATCACATCACCGATCGATCCGCCGCCGGGATGCCGGTTTGCAGATCGCTGCGTTTATGCGACAGAAAACTGCAGAAAGCCACAGAAACTTGAGGAGATCAAACCAGGACATTTTGTATCCTGCTGCAGAGTACGTGAGATCAATTCTCTTTAGGAGTTGTGAGTTGAGATAAACAGGGAGGTCATCATGGAAAAATATCAGAGCTTTCATTTCAGCCCGCTTAATAACCGTTCGATGCTGATGCCCAGAATTCCAAAAGGAACAGAGTATCATGTGGACAGCAGCAGGCTTGTAAACCCGTTTGAACCGATTCCGGAGGAAGTGCTGAAGGGAAGAGCTCCATATAGCCTGTTGAATTCTGGATTTTTCAAGAAGGAGATAGAACTGGAAGGCGCAAAGCGGCCGTATGGACTTTATGCACCGCAGAATCTTTGGTCAAAAGGTGCCTGCGCAGTGATCTTTGCGGAAAGTGGTGTTACAGCAGAAGAATTTATAAAGACAGGAAACTGGAAACAACTGGCAGATAAATATCTTGTCTCGCTGCTGATCCTGGAGAGCCCGAAGTGGGAAAAAGAACAGATTGAAAGAGAATTTGACTATGCATGGACGACTGTTTATCACGAATTCAGTAAGAGACCAACGGTCGATATCTGTGAGTCGTTTTTCTATCCGATCGGTTTGGGGGACGCCGCTGGCATAGCTGCCGCGTTTGCGCTTACATATAGTGCGACATTTCCGGCATTTGCGGTATGCGGAGACTGCAGCGTGGATCCAGAACTCCTTAATGTGTTGAGAAAATTACCGTCCGATGGAATTGATACATGGAAGAAAACAGAAATTGCAATGCCGGGATTCCTCATTGATAAGAAGGGAAATGCTGAAGCTGTATTCGAGTATATAAAAGAGATCAACCGCGTGAAAGAAGAAAATCTGATCAATCAGTATGGAAGCGTATATCTGGAGCAGCCGAGACGCGGTGCTTATTATGTAAACGAGCAGCCGATTTCGCAGGTATGGCTTGCGGATGAAAATAGTACAAAGAAATTTGACCAGAATGAAATAAATGAAGCGATGCTTCGGTTTGTCCTTCGTTTTTCCCTGTGGGGCGGATCTGGAAATAACCATCTGCGGCCGAAGAGAAGCTGGGAGGAAATCGGAGTAATAAGAGTAGAGAAAGAAATCGCAGGACTGCCAAGGTACTGGGATATCTATGTACCTTCCTGCTATAGGCCGGATGACAAAAAGGAATATCCGCTTGTTGTAGCAATTCATGGATTTTCCTGCAGCCCGGAATATTTTGAACAGACAAGTGACTGGCACCGGCTTGCCGAGGAACGTGGATTTTTTGTAGTTTATCCAGCCGCGTATCCGAGAAATGTAGGGAGAAGCAGATTTCCACTTCCAGGCTGGTGTGTTTGGCCGATTGATCAGGAAGGTGTGAACGAATCCGAATATTTCAAGGTAATGCTGGATGATATGGAAGAAAAGTATCCGATCGATAAGAAACGGATTTATGCAGTTGGACATTCTAATGGCGGCCGGATGACACAGAGGCTTTCAAGGACAATGCCGGAACGATTTGCGGCATTTGGGCCGACGGGTGCACTGGGCGGCAAGTCGGCGGACGCAATCGAACCGATCGATGATCATATGAAATGCCCAATTGCGTTTATGATGGGCGAGTATGATATGGCTTCTCCGTCAGTGGAGGAAGGAAGTATTGCCCGAGAGACTTTGAAAGCATACTGCCGTGCAAACCATATGACGCCGCAATTTGAAAACTGGTATGATAATGGAATTTATCATACGTTGGTGATGTATGATAAGGATCATGTTCCTATGATCCGATATACGATCATGAAAGGCTGCCCGCATACCTATACCGGAGAGATGGCACAGCTTACCTGGGATACATTCTTATGTCATTTTACAAGAGAGGCTGACGGAAGTATTCAATATCATGGATAATGACTGCTGCAATGCAGGAAGAGGTAAAGATTATGGGAAAATATGAGAGCTTTCATTTTAGCCCGGAAAATAACCGATCGATCTTAATGCCACGGGCACCAAGAGGAACAGAATATCACCCGCCGAAACGGAACAGACACAGAGAATTGTTTCCGCCGATCCCGGAAGATAAATTAAATCATAGCAGCCCGTATTATCAGTGTAATCTTGGAATTACAGAAAAAACGATCGTGATAAATGGCCAGGAGCGGAAATATGCAATCTATGTGCCGGATGGAATGATCTCAAAGGGAGCAGGGATTTTTGTATTCCCGGAAAATGGGACGAACGCGGAAGCATTTATTCATTCTGAAAACTGGATCGCACTGGCGGAAAAATATCATACAGCTTTGGTAGTATTTGAAAGCAGCCAATGGGACAGAGAACAGATTGATAAAGAATTTGATTATGCGTGGGAGATCATCACATTAGAGTTTGTGCAGCGGCTGACAGTCGATATCTGTGAATCCTATATGTATGTTATGGGATTCGGTGCCGGTGCGGAAATTGCCGCGGCATTTGCACTGACGTACAGTGCGACGTTCGCAGCTTTTGCGGCTGATGGAAACTGTGCGGTAGATCCTGAATTGCTGGAGATACTCGGAAAACTTCCATCGGATGGAGATTTGACATTAAAGAAAACAGATATTGCGATTCCCGGATTCCTGATTGACCGAAGTGGAAAAGCAAAGGAAACATTCGAATATATGAAGACGATTCTTCGGGCTAAAGAAGAAGGTCTGGCAAATGCATATGGAGAAGTTTATCTGGAGCAGCCGGAGCGCGGACAGTATTATGTTAATGCACAGCCTGTTGCACAGGCATGGCTTGGAAATTCTGAGAGTGTGAGTGAGGTATCACGGGAAACACTTAATGAAGAAATGATAAAATTTGTCCTGCGGTTTTCACGCTGGGGCAGTTTTGGAAATAACTGTTTAAGGCCTATGAGAACGCAGGAGGAGATTGGGGTTGTACGAGTAGAACAAATCGTAGAAGGTCTGCCAAGATATTGGGATATCTATGTTCCGTCCGGATATCGATCTGGAGATGGAAAAAAGTATCCTCTCGTTGTGGCGATTCACGGCATGTCCTGCAATGCAGAATATTTTGAACGTACCAGTGACTGGTATCGCCTTGCGGAAGAGAGAGATTTCTTTGTATGCTTTGCGTCGGCATATCCTTATAATGACGGACTGGCAAAATTTCCGGTTCCGCACTGGGCGTTGAAATCAATGGGAGTTCCGCTTCATGATGAGGTGCCTTATTTTGAGAAAATGCTGGATTACATGGAAAAGACATATTCGATTGATCCATCCAGGATCTATGTGACAGGACATTCTAACGGTTCACATATGACGCAGGAACTGGCGCGGAGGATCCCGGAACGGTTTGCAGCTTTTGCACCAACCGGAGCAATGGACGGTTGGGCTCCACAGGTACGGCCATTGGAAGGCTGCGCACAGAGACCGGTATGGTTTATGCTTGGAGAATATGACATCGCTTCCGTATCGCTGGATCCGGGTACAATTGCGAGAGCAACACTTGAAAATTACTGCCACAGCAACGGAGTAGAACCGGGGTTTGAGAATTGGTACGATAATGGAAAATATCATACATTGGTAATGTATGATCAAAATCATGCTCCGATGGTGTGCTTTACAGTCATTCGAAGCTGCCCGCATACCTACACAGCAGAAATGGCGCAGCTTACGTGGGATCACTTTATGTGCCATTTCCGCAGAAATGAAGACGGAAGTATCCGCTATGACGGCTGAAACAGAAATATAACAGAGAAGGCAGGCTGACAGAGAATATAGAGGTGAAAGTGGATGGGCGACAGGTACATTTGGGGAGTGCAGCTTCTGGTAGAAGATGTGCCCGGTGCGAAAAGATGGCTTTGTGAAAATTTGTTTTTTGTGGAAGAAGATCATAAAGGGATGATTTGTCTGCGTAATGGAAATTTCCGGTTGGTTTTAAGAGAAGACAAAGAACATCTTGCAGACAAATACGGGCCGGATGATATGTGTCTGGGATTCCGACATATTGCGTTGGAGACACATGACATCGAGGCGGCGATTGCATATTGCGAAAGCCGGGGATTAAATCTGCAGCTCGGAGAAAACGGAGGACCGCGGTATAGTGGAAAAGTATATGGAACAGGAATGAATTATTTCAACATTATATCGGGATATGGATTTACGATAGAGGTCAGCCAGAAGCTGCACAAAAAGATTCCGCCGAACAGGACACCGATCTGTGGTCTTGAACATGTGGGACTACAGGTTTCAGACCTGTCTGCTGCAATTCAATTTTATGAGAATCTGGGATTCACCGCGTGCTTTGATCCGGTTGTAAATCATGTGGACGGACATACGATTCTCTGCTGTATGGTTGCTGCCGGTGAGACGGTAATTGAGATTTATAAATTTCATGATTTACCGGAACTTTCTGTCCAGAGACATCCGGTAATTGAGAGGCTTATTCTCGGAGGAAATGACTACTTGTCCGGGACAGCTCTGGAGAGAGTAAAATTTATGGAGGAGAAGGCATGTACGATATAACAGCATTGGGTGAAATCCTGATTGATTTTACGTATCAGGGAATCGGCAGAAACGGACAAAAACTATTTGCACAGAATCCAGGTGGAGCGCCGGCGAATGCGTTGACATCAGCGGCTCGTTTTGGGGCAAAAACCGCATTTCTGGGAAAAGCCGGAACGGATATGCATGGACGGTTTTTAAAGGAGATTTTAGAGAAGGAACAGATCGATACGAGAGGCTTTATTCTGGATGAAAGATATTTTACAACGCTCGCGTTCGTGGATCTGTCACCGGAAGGAGAACGTACCTTCTCATTTGCGAGAAAGCCAGGGGCAGATACGCAGATCACAGAGAAAGAACTGGATATGGAAATTCTTGGGAACACGAAGATATTCCATGTTGGTTCTCTGTCTTTGACGTCGGAACCGGCACGCAGCACTACGTTTGCAGCAATAAAGGCAGCCAAGTCAGCAGGCGCAGTCATCTCTTATGATCCGAACTACAGAGCAACGTTGTGGGAGAATGTGGAAACAGCAAAGCGCGAAATGAAAAGTTTGATTCCATTTGTGGATGTAATGAAAATTTCGGATGAGGAAACAGAACTTCTAACAGATGAGAAGAAACCGGAGCAGGCTGCAAAAGTGCTGATGGAGAAGGGAGTAAAACTTGTAGCAGTTACCCTTGGAAAAGATGGCGCATATATAGCAAATGCAGAAGGCGGAAAGAGAGTTCCCGGATTTGAAAGTAATGTGGTAGATACGACCGGAGCTGGAGATGCATTTTGGGGAACATTTCTTTATAAACTCAGTCAGTCAAATGAATCTATCGAAAAAATTACATTAGATATGGCGGTAGAATATGCCGGATTTGCAAATGCAGCGGCATCACTATGTGTAGAAAATTTCGGTGGAATTCCATCGATGCCGTTGCTTGCAGATGTAGAGAAGCGAATGAAAATAAAATAAGATTGTTTGGTGCGGGAGTCTCTGAAATGTGGGACTCCCATTTTTATGCGATAAGAAAATAATGAAATAAAAACAGATGACCATTTTGCTGACGTCAGCAAAATGGTCATCGCTGGGAAGAAGACTTTTTTATTGTACAAATAAGCGTTACGACTGCGCACCCAAAACAGTCGATCAGCACGTCCGTAAACCGTCCTGCGCGGCCCGGGACGAAGAGCTGGTGGAATTCGTCGGTGCAGGCGTAGAGGAAGACGATGGCGAGAGCGGTGAGAAGACGGCGTTTCATATTTAATGGCTGGTATGTAAAATGGAGTCCGAAACGGACGGTACAGTAAAATACAAGATATTCCGTTATGTGGGCGGTTTTCCGGACGGGGAAACTCATGAGTTCGATGAGTTCGGCATACTGTGCCGGATCCCCGCGGAAAAAGCCGAATTTCGTCCCGATCAGCAGGATCAGTCGGCTCACGGAATCGCTCATTTCCGTGGATTCGACGGCCGGCTTTGAGGAGAACCAGAAGATCGCGGCGGCGACAAAGAGTGCCGGGAGCCAGGCGAGCAGACGAAGATAGATGGATCGGTTGTTGTTTTTGAAAGCATTTTCTGATGAAAATGCAGGGGTTATTTTCGATTGCTTGTTATTTATTGTCATTTCTATATAAGATCCTATTTACAGTCTGTATCGTTCGCAGGAACGGTGTTGAGGGCAGGAGATTCGAAGTATACAGTGGTTACTTTGTTTCCACCTATGAAAATATCAAATGGCTGCCATCGAAATTTCCTTACAGGGAAACATCCTCCTTCGCCCGCGCTCTCCGGTCCATGATCGAGTGGATCACCGGAACCATGAAAATTGCTACAATTCCACCTGCAAATCCATTATTATATAAATTCATGCCACCATATACAATTCCGACATTCAGGGCGACAGAGGAGTGAAGAAAACCTGCGAGAAGCCCCATGAAGACTCCGAATTCTCCGGCAATCGGCGCCAGTGTTGTCGAAAATAAAAGTGCCAGGATCGGCGACGGAGAATTGATGGTCCAATGCTTTGTAAAGCTTGCGAAAAGCACACCGAACATGATCGGGGCGATGTTCCGGATATGTTTTCCTGTGGCGGAAAAGCCAACGATCGTAAAGATTCCGCCGATTGTCGGTCCGTTCAGTTCACCCCCGACTCCGAGAACAAAGATCGTGGCAAAGAGGCCGTTGATGGCCATGTTGAGGATCGTTGCCGCTCCCCCGTTGTCCCGGAGATAATCGGTTCCGCCGATTCCGGAGCAGGACAGGATATTCCGGTAGGACGCGCTGACCTCATTCCCTCCAAAGAGAAACGCCGCGAGGATCATGGCAGCAAAGAGGCCGCAGAGGATAGCAAAGAGCAGCTGGTTGTTGCCTTCTGACCAGATCAGGCGGGACTCAGTGGTGATGCCGAAGGACTTCAGCACGGAGACCACGACGGTGGCGATGATCCCGGCGGAAAAACCTACGTTATAGAGGGAGTAACCTTTGTGGGAATAATGAACATGGGTGGATAACGGCGGCAGCACGAAGCCGATGATGAGTCCGACTGCGAGACTTGTGATGAGCCGGACTGCGTAAGGCAGGTGCGAGATATACATGATCTGCGTGATGATCGGGGACAGGCTGGTGCCGTAAAAACCGATGTAAA
>OHAM01001928.1_pt1 | contig 12123 bp, 2 predicted proteins | sample 1577161 | NCBI WGS metagenome assembly OHAM01 (sample SAMEA3541583, study PRJEB24748) | human gut metagenome | biome: human gut; feature: human-associated habitat; material: faeces | place: China | collected 2012
AAAGCGGCTTCCAAACGGATTCGGTAGTATCACGGAAATAAAAGGGAAGAATTTGAACGATGGAGCTGGGCGTTTCGGAAGACATGCTGGGCCGTGTATTCGACGGTCTGGGCCGGCCGATTGACGGCGGTCCTGAGATTCTTCCGGACGAGAGAAGAGATATTAACGGCCTGCCGATGAACCCGGCGGCCAGAAGTTACCCGGAGGAATTTATCCAGACCGGTATCTCGGCCATTGACGGACTGAACACCCTGGTCCGCGGCCAGAAGCTGCCTATCTTCTCGGCATCCGGCCTTCCCCATGCCAACCTGGCGGCACAGATCGCAAGGCAGGCCAGGGTCCGCGGCACCGACGAAAATTTCGCCGTAGTATTTGCCGCCATGGGTATCACCTTCGAGGAAGCCAACTTCTTTATCGAAAGCTTTAAAGAGACGGGGGCAATTGACAGAACCGTGCTTTTCGTCAACCTGGCTAACGACCCTGCCGTAGAGCGTATCGCGACGCCGCGTATGGCGCTGACGGCCGCCGAGTACCTGGCTTTTGAGAAAGACATGCACGTACTCGTAATCCTGACCGATATCACCAACTATGCAGACGCTCTGCGTGAGGTTTCCGCAGCCCGTAAAGAGGTTCCCGGACGCCGTGGATATCCCGGCTACATGTACACCGATCTTGCCTCCCTCTATGAGAGAGCAGGACGCCAGAAGGGCAAATCAGGTTCCATTACGATGATCCCGATCCTGACCATGCCGGAGGATGACAAGACCCACCCGATCCCTGACCTTACCGGATATATCACGGAGGGCCAGATTATCCTGAGCCGTGAGCTTTACAGAAAAGGCATTACGCCGCCAATCGACGTACTTCCTTCCCTGTCGCGTCTGAAGGATAAAGGTATCGGCGAAGGCAAGACGAGAGCCGATCACTCCAATACGATGAACCAGCTGTTTGCCGCATACGCAAGAGGTAAAGAGGCAAAAGAGCTGATGGTAATCCTGGGTGAGGCGGCGCTGTCCGATATCGACCTGATTTATGCTAAATTTGCGGATGCCTTTGAGAAAGAATACGTTTCCCAGGGGTATGAGGCAAACCGCGATATAGAAGAGACACTGAAAATCGGCTGGAAGCTTCTTTCCATTCTGCCCAGGGCAGAGCTGAAACGTATCGACGACAAATATCTGGATCTTTATTACGGGAAATAATGAAAAGAGGTGATTGCCGTGGCATCAACACAGGTGAACCCGACCAGAATGGAGCTGACAAGGCTCAAGAAAAAACTGGTGACGGCCACAAGAGGCCATAAGCTTCTGAAAGATAAGCGGGATGAGCTGATGCGGCAGTTCCTGGATCTGGCGAGGGAGAACATGGCCCTGCGTCTGAAGGTGGAAGAAGGAATCCGCAGCGCCAATAAGAACTTCGTCATTGCGAAGGCGGGAATGTCCGAGCAGGCGCTGAATGCGGCGCTGATTGCACCGAAGCAGGAGGTATATCTGGAAACGGGAAAGAAGAATGTCATGAGTGTCGATATCCCGGTTTTTGAATATAGGACCAGGACTGCGGATGAGAATGATATTTATTCCTATGGATTTGCATTTACCTCCGGCGATTTGGACGGCGCGGTTAAGTCCCTGGCAGACATTCTGCCGGATATGCTGAAGCTGTCGGAGACGGAGAAGGCCTGCCAGCTTATGGCTGCCGAGATTGAGAAGACCAGGAGGCGTGTAAACGCCCTGGAGCATGTAATCATTCCGGAGACGAAGAAGAATATCAAGTATATCACGATGAAGCTGGATGAGAACGAGAGAAGCACCCAGATCCGCCTGATGAAGGTGAAGGATATGATGCTTGAAGAAGCTCATCATTACAAAGAAAAACAGTCAATGGCTGTAGAATAAAATGGAAGTACAGATGTAGGGCGGCAGCTGCCTGGGATCCTGACGGGATCCGGGCGGCTGCCGCTTTTTGTGTACTTTTTTTACATTGCGGACAAAACTGTTGGAGGACTAAAAGCTGCAATTAAGGGACATAAATGAGAAAAGAAATGAGATATATGATAAAATTATTAGCAAGTTAACAGATAAAATAGGCGCAAAGTCTTAAATTTAAATACTATTAACAAGAGTAAAAATACTCAAATTATGAGTTTTTAATAGATATGCAAGCAAATGCGGCATCAGGGAATCTGGCAGCTTCAGCGCCCCGGCGAAGACAGAGAATTCAGTTGTGTAAGCAGTAACGATAATATTTACCAGGAGGAAAAAAGTATGAAAGAAAACAAAAGAAAAGTGAAAAAACGTTACCGTCAAAAGGCCAGACAATTTATCAGCGGTCTTCTTATAACCGCCATGCTGGCGCCAAACATGACGCCGATTATAGCGCAGGCGGCGGAGCTGATAGAGAATCAGCCGCGTTATGTGGACTTTACAAGGCCTCAGGCCCTGACGCTGAGGGAATTAGGGATTGAATCCGGAGTGTCCGATACCTCTGATGGTGACCGCGCAGATAGGACAGAAAATAGTGCGGAACCGGATAAAGACAGTGACACTGGAAAAGACAGTGAATCCGGTAAAAGCAGCGAGCCTGGAAAAGATAATGAAACCGGAAAGGACAGCGGAACCGGGAAGGAAGATGAGCCTGGAAGAGACAGTGAACCCGGAAAGGAAGACGAGCCTGGACAGGACAGCGGAACCGGGAAGGAAGACGAGCCTGGACAGGACAACGAAGCGGGGAAGGAAGACGAGCCTGGAAAGGACAGCGAAGCGGGGAAGGAAGACGAGCCTGGAAAGGACAGCGAAGCCGGGAAGGAAGACGAGCCTGGAAAAGACAGTGAACCCGGGAAGGAAGACGAGCCTGGAAAGGACAGCGAAGCCGGGAAGGAAGACGAGCCTGGAAAAGACAGTGAACCCGGGAAGGAAGATGAGCCTGCACAGGACAGCGGAGCCGGTTCGGAGAACGGAGCGGAGACAAAGCCGGGAGGTTCGGCCGATGGAGGTGATCCGGCCGATAATCCGGCGGCAGGTCCGGCCGAAGGATTACCGGAAGAGGATGCAAAAGAAGAGATACCCGGTGAGATACCGGTGACGGATGAAGGACTGCGCCTTCCTGAAGAGCTTTATCAGGAGGTGACTGAAGAGCCGTCCGGCGTGCTGGTACAGTTTTCCGATCTCTGCCGCACATACCAGACCGGGGACAGGGAATACGTAACCGTAATTGGCGGATATTCCGGCCTGTACCGTGACAAGGACGGTAAAGTACGGCCGATTGACAATACTCTGGTCAAAGGCGATTCTGCCGCTGTCGAAGCAGACGGGGAAGAAGCGACACCGTCCAACGCCTCTTTCTTGCGGAGCAAGGCTGCCTCATGGGTGGAAAATGAAGCCGGTCCTGTAAAGATACGGATTCCGCTTAAGATGAGTACCAGCCGGGGCGTTTCCATAGAGACGGAAGGCGGAAAGATTGAACTGATTCCGTCTGCCGGAAACTTTAAAGAGCCGTCGGTGGCCGGAAATGCAATCCGGTTTAATGATGTATTTGAGAATGTAGATTACCAGTATACAGTCATTGAGAATACGGTGAAAGGTGATATCTTTCTTCTGGAGAAGGGGGACAGGTATGAGTTCTCCTATAAACTCAAGATACCGGGAATGACTGCGAAGCAGGAAAAAGATAAAATTTCCATTTACGGGAAGGACACGGCGAAAGCCCTGTTTCAGTTGGACGCTCCGTTCATGGAGGATGATTCCGGCGAGAGAAGTGATAAGGTCAAACTGAAACTTTCCGGAACAAAGGGGAATTATACAGTCACCATTAAGGCAGATAAGAAGTGGCTGAATGATGAAGAGCGGTCCTATCCGGTACGCATTGATCCGGATACCTACGTTCCCTCGGATGAATTTATTTTTGCGACGATATCACAGGGACAGCCGGACACGATTTATGATTGGGACAGCCCGGCCTATGTCGGATATCTGGACGGCAGCCGGAAGAACTGCCGGGTATGTGTGATTTTTAATGAAAATAATTCAGATACCATATCAAAGCTTCTGTCGGGAGCGGAGCAGGTTCACAATGCGACCCTGAAGGTCACGACAGAGACGGATAACAGCGGCGGTCAGAATATAATCGAGCTGCATGTGCCTGTCACTCAATGGAACGGTTATATTACAAGCTGGAACACCCAGCCGGACTATAATCCAAGTTCAGACAGAGTCTGGCAGACTCCGGCGCCCGGCGCAGGGCAGACGATGGAATTTGACATCACGGATCTGGTCAACGGATGGATCACCGTGACAGAGCCGCCATTGGGACTGATGTTCCGGTCGGAAATTGAGGCGGACGGCGGCGCGTATGCCATGAAGGCGGAAGTGCTGTGCAACAGAGGGGATTCGGTTAACGGCCCCCGGCTGGAATATTCATGGACAGGCGATCTGGAAGGCGATCTTGCCAATATGAGCGTGGATGACACGACGATAGAAGTGGATCCGGCCGTAATCTACACAGATATATTCGGACGCAGCGTAACCGGCGTGATCGCCCACGGTAAGGCGCAGGCCGGTTCGGAGGTCACCTACCGGCTTCTGGAGGAAGGCGGCGGCGACGTAACGGACGCAATGGAATCACTTGTATATCCTGATTTTCGGAAGGCCGGACTGGAAGATGACTTCGATTTGTCTCCTGAATCAAACTGGCAGACGGACGGGTTTGAAGCGGAAGGCAGCCTGGAATATGACACCATTTACTATTTTGAAGCCTTTGCCACAGGAAAAGAAGTCGGAGAAGACGGTTCCGGTGAGGAGGAGCCGGACGGAGATAATACGGTTGTAGGAGCAACGGTTACATCGGATCAGTTTCTGCTTTATGAGGTGAAGGAGCATGATTTGAGTACCAGGATTGCCCGCCACTATGGCATTAATGTAGGCCAGCTTGCGCGTGATAATAAATTATATAAGGATCAATTGACTGAGAAAGATACCATTTTATTTATCAGAAACCCTAAGACGGCGGAGCCTTATAATGCGTATAAGGATATGACGCCGTTGGAAGAACTGCTTCTGCGCAACCTTCTGGCAGGCATAAATCCGAACTGCGAACTGAACCTGGAACCGGTCAATATGAATACCGGAGACTTCTTCATGCAGCAGACCGATGCATCCATGAAAGAATTGAATGGAGAATTCGGAGTCATGAGGAGCTATAACTCCACGCTCCCGGATTACCACCAGGAATTTGGCTATGGATGGACATCGGAATTCGGCGACCACCTGACTATATTAAAGGATGGAACCATTCTCTATAAGAGAAGCGATGGAAAGGGAATCCCATTTACCAGGAACGGGGATGTGTACCAGGCTCCCGACGGCTGGGATATTACTCTTGAGCCTCTTGATGCCATAGAAGTGCGAAGGGCGTCTGCATCCGAGGCAGAAGAAGAGGAGCCAAAAGAGAGGGAAGCGGGGACACGCACCGTAACCACAAAAGATCTGGATGATAAGGCACAGCTGAACCGCCGGAGGGGTGAGATCCGCTTTGGTTTCCTGAAAGCGACCTCCTCGGAGGCAGAGCGGACGCCAATCCCGGACTGCGCCGGATGGCAGCTTACGAACCAGGACGGCAGCCGCTATGTATTTGACGCGTTAGGACTTCTCCAGTACCGGGAGGATATGAAGGGACGCAGAACCTGGTACCGGTACGACGAGGATTATAAGCTTCTCCAGGCAGAGTCTCCCACAGGCAGGATACTTGATATCACAATGGATGACGCGTACCGCATCACGGACATTACGCTGCCTGACGGCAATACCCTCCGTTACGAATACGATGAGGAAGGCAATCTGATCAGCGTCACCAATCCGGAGGGAGATATACGCCGTTATGAATACGATGAGAAACACCGGATGACGGCCTGGTACGACGAGGAAGGGAACCGCGTGGTGGAAAATGAATACGACAGTGAGAACCGGATTACGGCCCAGACGGACGCAAACGGAAATACTTCGTATCTTTCCTATTCAGACGGAGCGACGGTACTGACCGACAACCGCGGTTTTGTGACCCGCTATGAGTATGACGGCAGTTACAGAACCACGAAAATCACGTATCCGGACGGAGCAGCACGTACGAAGACCTACCGTGACGGCCGCGTCGCCCAGGAGACAGACGAGGAGGGCAATACAACCTCCTATACCTATGACGCGGACGGAAATATACTGACTGTCACAAGAGCGGACGGAGCAAGGGCGGAGTATGCTTATAATGCGATGAATCTGCCGCTGGCCGCAGAAGACTTTGAGGGGAACAGAACGGTCTTTACATACGATGAAAAAGGCAATCTCCTGACGAGGACAAGCGGGGAGGGGAATACCTGGCGCTATGCCTATGATGAGCTGAGCCGTCTGGTGTCCGTCACGGACGCAAACGGCCAAACGACGGAATTTTCCTACGACGGGGCGGTTGTCACGCAGATGAAGGACGCGGAAGGATACATCTGGCGCTATGATTATGACAGGATGAACCGTATGCTCTCCATGGTGGATCCGCTTGGGAACGCAGAGATCTATACCTATAACCGCAATGGATGGAAAATCAATGAGACGGCGAAGGACGGCGGGACAACTGAGTATGAATACAGCCCGGCGGGCGCCGTATTGTCCATCACCGATCCGGCGGGGGCGAAAACTGTATTTACTTACGATAAGATGTACCATATCCTGACGGGAGAAGATGCTCTTGGGCATACCCTCACCTACGGATACGATAAGAACTATAACCGGATTGTGGAGACAGATGCGAAAGGAAATGAGACATGGTACCGGTATGATGAGCGGAACCGCTGCACCGCTGTTACCGATGCAATGGGACGCGCCGTAATGCAGACGTTTAACGGCAACGGCAACCTGACATCCTCGACAGACCGGAGGGGAAATACAGTTTCCTGGAGTTATAACACGATACTGAACCTTCCGGAATCCGCCACGGACAGCCTGGGGAACAGGACCGCCTATTCCTACGATAAGAACGGGCAGACGACCGCCGTTACCTACGCAGACGGAAGCGGCATTTCATATGCCTACGACCGCGATGGCAGAGTAATCCGCATGACGGCGAAAAACGGCCTTGTCACAGAGATTACTTATGACGGCAACGGAAATATTATTGCGGTAAGCGATGACGGGACGAGAGTCTATCATTTCACCTATGACCGTAATAACCGCCTGGTTAAGACGGAAGATCCCCAGGGCGGAACTGCTGTATACACCTATGACGGGGCCGGGAACCTCAAAGGCCGGACCAACGAAGAAGGCCATGAGACAAGGTACGCCTACGATGCGGCAGGACGGCTCCAGGAGATAAAGGACGCTGTCGGAGGCGCCGTATCACTCGTTTACGATTTGAACGGTAATGTATTAAAGACAACGGACCAGAACGGACACAGCAGCAACTACCACTACGATGTCCTGGGAGAGCTTCTGGCAATCGTAAACGCAGAGGGCCATGTGACCGGCTATTCCTATGATGAACTGGGCAATCTGAAAGAAATGACAGATGCCTTAAAAGGGCAGACCGCTTATACCTACGATGAGCTGAGCCGTACGGTCAGAATGACTGATCCGATGGGGAATCCATATCTTTACGAATACGATGAGAATGGAAATCTGCTGACGGTTACCCTGCCGGACGGGGATACGGTAACCTTCACCTATGATGCTAACAACCAGGTTACGTCAAGCACTGATGAAGCCGGCGTTGTGACATCCTACGAATATGACTCCATGGGCCGTATCACCCGTGCGTCGGATACGGCAGGCAATACCATGACCTACGAGTACGATATATCCGGCAACCTGGTAAAACAGACGGATACCATCGGGCGGAGCGCGGTTTATGAATATGATCGATTTAACCGTCTGACGGCCGTTACAGGGACGGATCTTGCCACGACCCGTTATGCCTACGATACGCTGGACCGCCTGACCGGCATTACACTGGCGGACAATACCGCGACGATCTATGAATACGATAAGACTGGCAACCTGATCAAGACCACGGAACCGGGGGAGGCTGTCTATACCTACACTTATGATGCGATCAGCCGCCTGACCGGAAAGGTGGATCCCCTCGGCGCAGCCACACGGTTTGTCTATGACCCGGCGGGCAACCTGACGGGAACCACGGATGCGGAAGGCGCAGAGAGGGCCTACGCCTATGACGCCGTCAACAGGATGATAGCGGAAAGGGACGGACGCGGAGGCGTCACCGGTTACGAATACGACGAATTGTCCCGGTTGATCTCCTACACGACGCCGGAAGGAAATAAGGAGGAATACCGTTATGACGCCGTCGGCAATCTGACTAAGTCAAAGGACGCCAATGGACTGATAACCGAGTACCGGTACGATGTGACGGGCAACCTGGTAGAGAAGATATCACCGAAGGGGGCAAAAACAGGCTATACCTACGACAAACACGATGAACTTTTAAGCATCACTGATCCGGCCGGCAATGTGACCCGGTACGAGGTGGATTTAAACCGCCTGGTAACAAAGATGACGCAGAAAAACGGCGGTACCTACACATATACGTACGATCCGGTACACCGTCTGACCGGCATCACCACGCCTCTGGGACTTAAGAGGGAGTTTACCTACGATGTGGCGGACAATATCATTACCGATACAGACAGTCTTGACCGCAGTAGCAGTTATGAATACGACATTATGCACCGAATGACGAGGGCCGTGGATCCGGAAGGAGGCGTGACCGAATACGGCTACGACATCCGCGGAAACCAGAATGCAGTGACCAACGCCCTGGGATATACCTGGAACTTCCGCTATGACCTCGTTGACCAGCTTACCGCCAGCGTGGATCCGGAAGGAAAAGCGACGGAGATTGCCTACAATCTGGTCGGACGGGTTAAATCCGTCACCAGGCCGGGAGAACGGACCACCAGCTACCAGTATGATAAAAACTATAACGTGACGGGAATCGCAGATCCGAAGGGATATCTGTACCAGTCGGTATATGACTCCGATAACCGCAGAACCGGAACCGTCGATCCGCTGGGACAGACGACGGAAGCGGTCTACGATCCGGGCAGCCGTATTACTTCCGTCACCGACAAGATGGGCCTGACTGAGAAATATGAATACGATCCACACGGCAACATACTCGCCTTCACCTCCACAGATGGCCTGATTACCCGTTTTAACTATGACATTCTTGACAAGCTGGTGAAAGTGACGATGCCGAGCGGCCTGACAACACGGTATTCCTACGACGTGATGGGAAATGTAACTTCCATGACCGACACAATGAAGCGTGTTACAAAATATACCTACGATCTGGAAGGAAACATGCTTTCCCTGGTGAACGAGGAAGGGCGCAGAGAGCAGATGACCTATGATGCGGGAGGCAGAACCACTTCCTACCAGACGAACAGCGGCGACACGATACGGTATGACTACAACCGGCTGAATGCGCTTGTGGAAAAAAGCTATGAGAGCGGCGGGGAGGGAAGCGAAGCGGCAGCAGGAGACTTCCAGAACCAGGCCGTGCGCTATGGCTATGATGCGCTGGGACAGCGTGTGACCATGATGGACGCAACGGGGGAGAGCAGCTATGAGTACGACTCCCTCGGAAGGATTACGCAGGTAAAGAACGGTTCCGGACAGACGACATCTTATGCCTATGACGGAGCTGATCAGCTTGCATCCATCACGTATCCCGACGGAAAGACGGTATCCTACGAGTATGATAAGAATGATAATATAACAAAAGTAACAGGACGGGACGGCGGGGTGACCACTTACGTCTACGACGCTATCAACCGGGTTACCGAGATACACCGGCCGAACGGAGTCAGCACTTATAACAGCTTTAATGCAAGGGATCAGATTACATCAATGGTAAACAAGTGCGACGACTGCGGCTGGGTAGTGAGCCAGTACGATTACACCTATGATGACCGTGGGTTCATCGTGGGAGAGACGGCGCTGGAATCCCTCTACGCCTATGCATGGGACGACAAACACGACGGAAGGCATGAGGACGGCCGCCATGACGATAAATACCCCCACGGAAACCGCCATAACAACAAGCACGACAAAGATGCAAAAGACAATTACCAGATCGTAGAGACGAAGCGCAGCTTCCAATACGACGACGATGGGAAGCTTATCAAAGCCACCGAGAAAGAAGAACAGCAGGGAACCTATGTTTACCGCTACTCATATGACGACATGGGCAACCGGATTTCCTATTCCAAGACCCGTAACGGGACGGTGCAGGAGAGCGCCGAATACAGCTATAATGCGTCGAACCAGCTCATCCGGGCCAAACTCTACGACGGAAAGAAAAACACCACGATGCAGTATGAGTATGACGCCGACGGGAACCTGATATCCGAAATCGGGAAGAAGGGGACCGATAAGGTAGAGCTTCATTACACTTATACGGTGGAGAACCGTTTAAAAGCAGTCCACGACGCTCACGAGCTGGTAGTGGCCATGGCCTATGACGGTGACGGAAACCGGGTCTTCCAGTTAAACTACAATCTGCATACGGATGACGACTGGAAGGGAAACAGCGGAAATGGAAATGGAAACAATAAGGATAATACCGGGAACGGGAATAATGGTAACGGCAACAAAGGGAATAGCGGCAGCAACGGGAATAACGGCAGCCAGGGAAATAGCGGAAATGGAAACAAACAGAAAGTTTCCTCCGTATTAGGGCTGATTGGCCTGTCCGGCAGTGATGAAACGGTAGATTTAAGCGGACTTCTGCTCGGCGAACCGGACGGAACAACAGCGGCTAAAGATACGAAGCCTGACGCCGCATCTGATGAAAATGGTGAAGATACGAAGTTCGAAGTCCCGCTGCTGGAGATGCGCCCGGAACCGGTGCGTGAGCTTCTGCCGATTATACCGTACGGCAGGGACGACACAGAAACAGAGGCAGCCAGCCCGTCCGAAGCTACCGCAAATTCCGAAAAGAAAAATGATAACGGAAATAACGGCAACAACGGAAACGGCGGGAATGGCAACCACTATGGCTGGGAAGAAGGAGAATCCGGTGGAAACAGCGGAGGAAACGGGAACGGCAACAGTGGAAATGGCAACAGTGGAAATGGCAACAATGGAAATGGCGACAATGGAAATGGCGGCGGAAATACCAATAACACGGGAGGAAACGGAAACCAGAGCGGAATCCTGATGCCGCAGAAACCGGTATCTGACATAGAGCAAAGCCTGATTGACGAGATCCGGCAGACCGGCCACCACAAGAATTATGAACTGATAGAATATGTGAACGACGTGAACCGCCAATACGCCCAGGTGCTGATGGAGGTGAACATTGACGGGGAAATGGACACGGCTTATACTTATGGTAACGAGAGGATAGCCCTTGAACGTTTCACCGGCTGGACCGGATATTATACCCATGATCCAAGAGGAAGCGTAAGCGGCGTAACCGACAGCGGGGGAAGACTGTGGAAGTCCTACCGCTACGGACCGACCGGAGATATCACCTTTGGAAAACCGCAGTACAATAACAGCTATGCGTATAATGCGGAAGATTATAATCCGAATCTGGAAGTACAGTACCTGCGGGCGCGTTATTATGACGTGGAGAGAGGGAATTTCCTGACGGAGGATACGTACCTTGGCAAGTTAACCGACCCGCTGACGCTGAACCGGTATAATTATGTGAAGTCGAGCGCGCCGAATTATGTGGATCCGAGTGGATATAAAAAACAAAGCTGGACAGAGACAGCGGATCAGGCAAAGAAAAACTGGCAGGAATATAACAAGATGCCAGTTCAGGATTATGACAGCGGCCCGGATTACGGCAGTAAGAACAAAGAACTGCTTGAGGAATTGGACAAAAAACTCAGCACTGCCCGGACAAAGCTGCAAAAATTGATGGATGCCGCGGAAGAAAAGGGAAGATCTGTTATCGGATATTGTTCCGACTATAAGGAGGGAATGGATGCAGGAAGAAAGATAGCAGAGGCGGAATACCATAACTGGGAGCTAACGCTTCTATTTGGCAAAAATGCGTATAAGTTCATTGGCTTTGTCGTTTTGTGTGCCGATTTGTCCGATGAAAGTAGTCGGATAC
>OHAM01001929.1_pt1 | contig 12121 bp, 13 predicted proteins | sample 1577161 | NCBI WGS metagenome assembly OHAM01 (sample SAMEA3541583, study PRJEB24748) | human gut metagenome | biome: human gut; feature: human-associated habitat; material: faeces | place: China | collected 2012
TGGTGGCTCCCGGCCCGGAAACAAAGCTGGCGATCACCAGATCATCAAGCGACAAAGTAAAAGCCAGTAACCAGCCAGAAATGATCGCGGGCATGATCATCGGTAGCGTAATGACGAAAAACACTTTCAGCGGCGTCGCACCGAGATCCATCGCTGCTTCTTCTATCGAGCGATCCAGTTCCCGCAATCTTGAAGAAATAACGACCGCCACATAAGCCGCACAAAAAGTGACATGCGCCAGCCAGATGGTGAGCATACCGCGGTCCGCAGGCCAGCCAATGGCATGAGCAAGCGCGACGAATAATAACAACAGCGACAAGCCCGTGATGACATCTGGCATTACCAGCGGCGCGGTGATCATAAAGGCAAAGCCATTTGATCCGCGAAACCTGCCAAAGCGCACCAGCACCACCGCCGCAATAGTTCCGAGGATCGCCGCCGCCGTCGCCGCACAGGCCGCAATTGTCAGACTTAAACCAACCGCACTCATCATCGCGTCATCGCGCAATAACTCACCATACCAGCGCGTTGACCAGCCGGCCCACACCGTCACCAGCTTCGAGCTGTTAAACGAATAGATAACCAGCATCAGCATTGGCGCGTAGAGAAAGGTAAAGCCCAGCAGCAAAATCACAATCCGCCAGGGCGAACGAACTACCGGTAAATTATTCATCCGTGTTCTCCCACGCTTTTTTGCTGGTGTTTGTGGAACCACATTATCGGCACAATTAGCAGCAGCAACATGATGATCGCTACCGCCGAGGCCACCGGCCAGTCGCGGTTATTGAAAAACTCTTGCCATAGCACGCGCCCGATCATGATGCTGTCCGGGCCACCGAGCAGTTCCGGGATCACAAACTCGCCCACAGCCGGGATAAACACCAGCATCGATCCGGCAATAATCCCACCTTTAGTCAGCGGCACGATCACAGTAAAGAACGTTTTCAGCGGTCGTGCACCGAGATCCAGCGCTGCTTCCACCAGCGAATAATCAATACGAATCAACGCGGTATAAATCGGCAGTACCATAAACGGCACGTAAGCGTAAACAATGCCGATATAAACGGCCAGATTGGTATGCAGAATGGTCAGCGGTTGATCGATAACCCCCAGCCACAGCAGAAAATTATTCAGCACACCGTTGTTTTTTAATATTCCCATCCAGGCATAAACGCGGATCAGAAACGAGGTCCACGACGGCAGGATCACCAGTAGTAATAAAATATTACGGGTCGAAGGCTTACTGTGCGCCACCGCCCACGCCAGCGGATAGCCGATCAGTAAACAGCAAAATGTCGAAATCGCAGCCACCTGTAGCGACTGGAGATAAGCATCGAAATAGAGCGGATCGTCGGTCAGTTGCAGAAAATTACCGAGATTAAGAGTGATGGACAGTTGCCCGTCAGCCCACTCCATCAGTTCGGTATAAGGTGGAATAGCGCGCGCCATCTCCGCCAGGCTTATTTTAAAGACAATCAGAAATGGCAGCAGAAACAGCAAGATCAACCAGATATATGGCAACGCAATGACCAGTTTGCGCCCATGCTTCATTTGCAGCTGCGACAACCACAGCGTAAATCCGCCCGGCGGTTTCGACTGGGCAGCAGGTTCAAGTGTACTCATCTTTGCTCCTTAAACCGTCAGCACCACACAGCTGTCCACTTCCCAGCACAAACGCACTTCGTCGCCCCAGGTCGGTAACCCTTTACGATGACGATGGGCGTTTTGTAGCTGGGCGCTAATCATCTGCCCACTTTTCAGACGAACGTGATACACCGAAAGATCGCCGAGATAGGCAATGTGTATCACCTCCCCCACCGCGAAGTTACAACCATTGGCGGGCGGCTCTTCGCAAAGCATGATTTTTTCCGGGCGCAGCGCCACATGTACCGGCACGTTATCGACCACCGAGGCATCCGCGTCGACTTTCAGTGGATGCACCAGCCCCGGCGAATCAAGCACCAGGCCATCTTCCTGACGCTCTTTGAGTACGCCTTCAAAGACGTTTACCGAGCCAATAAATTCGGCGCTATAGCGGGTAGTCGGATGCTCGTAGATCTCTTCCGGTTCGCCAATCTGGACAAATTTCCCACGATTCATAATGGCGATGCGCCCCGCCATGGTCATCGCCTCTTCCTGATCGTGGGTGACCATCACACAAGTCACACCGACGCGCTCCAGAATATCCACCACTTCAAGCTGAATCCGGTCACGCAGCTTTTTATCCAGCGCGCCCATCGGCTCATCGAGCAGTAATAGTTTCGGGCGCTTCGCAAGGCTTCGGGCCAGGGCCACACGTTGTCGCTGACCACCGGAAAGCTGATGCGGTTTGCGTTTGGCGAACTCCTGCATATGCACCAGGCCGAGCATCTCATTGACCCGGCTGGCAATTTCCGCTTTCGGTAGTTTGTCCTGTTTCAGGCCAAAAGCGATGTTCTGTTCCACGGTCATATGCGGAAACAGCGCGTAAGACTGAAACATCATATTGATGGGGCGCAGGTAAGGCGGAACCTGTGACAAATCGACGCCATCAAGCATTATCTGTCCGGCAGAAGGTTGTTCGAAACCTGCCAGCATACGCAGCAGCGTGGACTTGCCACAGCCGGATGCGCCCAGCAGCGCGAAGATTTCACCTTTGTAGATGGTCAGGCTGACATCATCCACCGCATGTTGACCATCGTAGGATTTGGTCAGGTTGCGGATTTCTAATAGCGGCGTCAGCGCCTTACGGGTTTTCGCCTGCTGATTGGTGTATTTACAAACCTTGAGCTTTACGGGTTTTCGCCTGCGGGCGAGGGATAGCGTCATTCACGGCTGCTCTCCGGCATTGAATGTGTGCAAGCGCACCATAATGGTGCGAATTGCCGGCGGGTGTGGTGCGCCCCTCCGGCATCTACGACTGCGGATTATTTTCCGCTCTTCACTTTGGTCCACGCGCGGGTGCGCACACGGTCGATTTTCGGATCCTGCACTTTCAGAGTGAACAGCTTCGCACGAACATCCGCAGGCGGATAAATACCTGGGTTCTCACGGACTTCCGCACTCACCAGCGGCGTGGCTGCTTTATTGGCGTTGGCATAGAACACATGGTCGGAAATATGCGCTACTACATCCGGGCGCAGCAGGTAATTCAGGAACTGATAGGCTTCGTCTTTGTTTTTGGCATCCGCAGGCATGGCGAATACATCAAAGAACGCCATCGCCCCTTCTTTTGGAATCGAGAACGAGACATTCACGCCATTCTTCGCTTCCTTCGCGCGGTTTGACGCCTGCCAGACATCACCTGCCCAGCCGATAGCGACGCAAATATCGCCGTTTGCCAGGTCGTTAATGTATTGAGATGAATGGAAATAACGAATGTTCGGGCGCAGCTTTAACAGCAGATCTGTTGCCGGTCCGGTGTAATCATCCGCTTTAGTGCTGTTGGGATCTTTGCCGAGATAATTCAACACGGTAGCAAAAACTTCTTCTGGCGCATCCAGGAAAGAGACACCGCAGCTTTTCAGTTTTTCCAGATTTTCAGGTTTGAGGATCAAGTCCCAGCTATCGACGGGCGCGTTTTCGCCCAGCACCGCTTTAACTTTATCAACGTTATAGCCAATCCCGGTCGTCGCCCACATATAGGGCATAGCAAATTTATTGTCGGGATCGTGTTTGGCGACCAGCTTCAGCAGTTCCGGGTCGAGATTCTTCCACTCCGGCAATTTGCTTTTGTCCAGCGGCTGGAAAACTCCCGCAGTCAACTGGCGCTCCAGAAAGCTGGCAGATGGAACCACCAGATCAAAGCCGGTACTCCCGGCCATTAATTTGCCTTCCAGTACTTCGTTAGAGTCGAAAACATCGTAGACGACTTTAATACCGGTTTCTTTTTCAAAATTGGCCACCGTGTCCGGGGCGATATAATCAGACCAGTTATAAATGTGGAGTGTTTTTTGTTCAGCCGCGAGCGTGCCGACAGAGACGGCCATCAGAGCACCCGCAACCAGACCCGATAGCCATTTTTTATTTAAGGCGGTCATATCTCTTTCCTTCTGAAAGTTCGTTAACAAACGAACAAAAGTTGTCACACTGAAAGATATGCAATAAACGCGCATATTTTTTTATCGGCGCGGTGTAAGAAAAGAGAACTTTCTCCCGGCCAGCACTGCTCGCTATATAAAAGCATCGCAAGAATAACTTTAGCCAGGGTTTGAGACTATAGCTCGGATTAAAAAACGGTATTTAACAAATTTTTATGCATATTTGCTCTATGTGATAAAGCCAAATCGACACAAGAGAAGTGAAATAATCTTTAAGAAAAGGTTAAAAACAGCAGATAATTTTGCAGCGCGCAGCCACTGCACCAGCGACTGCGTGCTCGAAAGGAGTTATCAGTGGAGGAAATAGTTTTCGGTAACGTTGTTTTGCCCTTCATCATCAGTCGGTAACAGCAGTTGATGGGCATTAGCTTCAAGAATGACCATCGAAATCTGCTCTTCGCTCTGACGCACGAACCATGCAAACTGCTCATAGGTTACGCCCTGCATAACGGATAAAGACTGGCAAACCACCAGCTTTGGCAGATTATCATCCTGCATATCAAGAAATGCTTTCACGGTCAGCGAACTGGCATTGATGGCAGATAAATCCGCCGCCAGCGGCAATACGGCTGAAGGTCGGACTTCCGCCATGGCAGAAAACAGGATCGTGTTATCGATCAGATCGATTTTGGCATCAAAGACACCGTCGAAATTCTGCATATGGGGCAGATGCAGAGCCTGACAGTTATCATAATAACTGTTTTGGGGTCCTGCCTTGTAGGTCTAAGATCCAGGCCACCGTGCAGTTATCACATTCAAAAAAACTCATCCCCAGGTTATCGAGCCATTGACGCAGCGTATCCAGACCAGGAACGACCAGCGATGTCATAATTTTGTACAACCTCTTTCGATAAAAAGACCGGCACAGCTTACGCAAAAAGCGCAGGCAAAACCATGATCAGTAATGTGATTGCGACTAACCACCCGTTTTCAGGCAATATTCTGTCGTAGCGTGGCGTTCGATCCAGCGGATCATTTTACCCGCGATGTCGATACCGGTGGTTTTTTCTATTCCTTCCAGCCCCGGCGACGCATTCACCTCCATCACCAACGGCCCGCGATTAGCACGCAGAATATCCACACCAGCAACGTCCAGCGCCATCGTTCGCGCGGCTTTTATCGCGATTTCACGCTCCTGTGGTGTGATACTGGCGACGCTTGCCGCGCCGCCACGATGCAAATTGGAACGAAAATCGCCCTCTTTCGCCCGCCGTTCAATCGCAGCGACCACTTCATCGCCAACAACCAGACAGCGGATATCGCACCCTTGCGCCTCTTTGATATATTCCTGCACCAGAATATGCGCGTTCAGACCGCGGAAAGCGTCAATCACGCTTTCCGCCGCCTGACGCGTCTCCGCCAGCACGACGCCAATTCCCTGCGTGCCTTCAACCAACTTGACCACCAGCGGCGCACCACCGACCATGTCGATTAAATCGCTGGTATCATCCGGCGAATGCGCAATGCCCGTGACAGGCAGGTCGATGCCCTGACGCGCCAGCAGTTGCATGGAACGCAATTTGTCACGCGCCCGGGCAATGGCGACCGACTCATTGAGCGGATAGCTCCCCAGCATCTCGAACTGGCGCAGTGCCGCCGTCCCATAAAAGGTAATGGCGGTGCCAATACGCGGGATCACTGCGTCAAAATGGGGTAACTTGCGGCCTTTGTAGTGAATAGAAGACGCCGCAGGATTTATGTTCATGTAGCAAGAAAGCGGATCAAGAATTTCAACCAGGTGACCGCGCTGTATAGCGGCTTCACGCAGCCGCTTACACGAATAGAGCGTTCCATCCCGGGACAATATGGCAATTTTCACCCTGCACCTCTCTGTCAGACCTGGTCAAAAGCCCGCGTATCATACATCGACGTGGCGGTTTTAGCGCGTCGCCCAACCCTGTTTGTGCAAATAATCCAGAATAAATGGGCGGCTTTCTTTAATGATTGTTCGGCGGATATGATCGCTCCAGGTATCCCGGCGATTATTGCTGCCACGGGTGAGGTAATATTCCGCCAGTTGCTCGTCATACTGCGCCAGTGCGCCTTTATCCAGCGGTTGATAGCTGTTTTCATGCACCAAAATGGAGGCCGGTAAACGCGGCTTAAGATCCGGATTATCCGCAGGCCAGCCAAGGCACAGCCCAAACAGCGGCAGAACATGCTGCGGTAATTTAAGCAGTTTCGTCACCGCTTCAATATTATTGCGCAGGCCGCCGATATATACCCCGCCCAATCCCAGCGATTCCGCTGCGATTAATGCATTCTGCGCCATCATTGCCGTATCAACGACACCGAGCAACAGTTGTTCCGCCAGGCCGAGCTGAGCATCCGGACAGATCTGTAAATGGCGGTTAAAGTCGGCACAGAACACCCAGAACTCCGCCGCTTGCGCTACGTGTTTTTGCCCGCCGGTCAGCGTCACCAGTTCTTCACGTAACGCTTTGTCGGTAATGCGAATAATGCTACTGCACTGCAAAAAACTGGAACTGGACGTCGCACGGGCGCTGTTAATAATCGCCTCACGCTGCGCTTCGGAAATGGGTTCATCAGTGAAATGGCGAATGGAGCGATGGCCACAAATAAGTTCAATGGTTGGCGTCATTATCTTTTTCTCTTTCTGAACGTGAATATTGCGGTGGACGGTTCATCAGCTGTGGGGCAAGACGTTTTGCCACCTGAAGAATAACCACCACCGCAGCGGGAAGCATGAGCAAAACACCGAGAAAAATCATCAGAATCTGCACTTCTGGCCGAGAAAATGGCTCAGGCAGCGACAGGGAGTCGCTTACCGACAGCAGCGCCACCGCCAGTAGCATCATTCCGATAAATTCCAGTATCAACACGCCTTTAGGCAATTTACCGATCGCGCGCATACGCTTCCCTCTGCAAAGTGAGCCTTCAGTCTAAAACTTTTCACTGTATTGTGTTTAACAGTTATAGCTTTTAGCAATTAATGCAACAGGTTAAACCTACTTTCAGCGAATACATTTTAGCGTGATCATTACAGGCATAAATCTATGAGGAGAGAAATAATGCAAACCGTTATTTTTGGTCGTTCGGGTTGCCCTTACTGTGTGCGTGCAAAAGATCTGGCTGAGAAATTGAGCAATGAACGCGATGATTTTCAGTATCAGTATGTAGATATTCGTGCGGAAGGGATCACTAAAGAAGATCTACAACAAAAGGCAGGTAAACCCGTAGAAACCGTGCCGCAGATTTTTGTCGTTCAGCAACATATCGGCGGCTATACCGATTTTGCTGCATGGGTGAAAGAAAATCTGGACGCCTGATCGTCTGACAAGCCCTCGCGTTGAGGGCTTTACTGATTTTTTCTATGCTGTGGTTTAAACAAACTACTGATAAATAAGAAACACAGTGCCCCCAGCGCACACCAGAACACCGCGCTTAGTAACCATGCCAGCTCTTGCCAGAATGAGCGCGTCGGTGAAAAAAACAGCCGCATAATGAGCATCGAACAGGGTGCCGCCAGCATTGCGCCAAACAGAGGTTTCAGGACTTCTCTACGCTGTGAAAAGAAGCTGGCGACTGCTCCAGGAAGAATGAAAAATAGCAAGCCGATTTCAGGATGCCCGGCAGCCCGAAAAGCGCCTTTCATGTGCGTCGCCAGAAAAAGGCACACCACAATGAAGAGGACAAAACAGCAGATTGCCCCCGCCCAACGTTGTTTATGTTTCACTCGTTCCTCCTGACACTGCGTCTATCGAACACATTTTTCGCCAGTGTGGCGTTCAGTAAGATAAAGCCGCTTCGCATTCCATGCTAATATAGGCCAACGCAATTCATATAGCCGTTGATACCTAATGTGATTACACTAGTAAAATATATTGTTACTTTACTATCGTTTAGGTGCGCTGAATGAATCTGCGCCCTGAATTCTGGTAAAAAACATTATCGTAAATTACCATTTCTTTCAACAGCTTACTAGTAAACAAGAAGTTAGCCTCCGTGAATATAAACGTCGCCGAATTGTTAAATGGGAATTACATTCTGTTATTATTTGTGGTCCTCGCGCTTGGGCTATGTCTCGGAAAGTTACGACTTGGTTCGATCCAACTGGGTAATTCCATTGGCGTTTTAGTCGTATCGCTGTTATTAGGCCAACAACATTTCAGCATTAACACCGATGCGCTTAATCTTGGCTTTATGCTGTTTATTTTCTGCGTCGGGGTCGAAGCCGGACCGAACTTTTTTTCCATTTTTTTTCGCGATGGGAAAAATTACCTAATGTTAGCACTGGTGATGGTTGGCAGTGCGCTGGTGATCGCCTTAGGGTTAGGTAAGCTGTTTGGCTGGGATATTGGCCTGACGGCCGGTATGTTAGCAGGCTCTATGACGTCGACACCGGTTCTGGTCGGTGCTGGCGATACACTGCGTCATTCCGGCATGGAAAGCAGGCAGCTCTCACTGGCACTGGATAATCTGAGCCTCGGGTATGCCTTAACCTATTTAATCGGTCTGGTGAGTTTGATTGTTGGTGCGCGTTACTTGCCGAAATTGCAGCATCAGGACTTACAGACCAGCGCCCAGCAAATCGCCCGCGAACGTGGCCTGGACACTGATGCCAACCGTAAGGTTTATTTACCGGTGATCCGCGCCTATCGCGTCGGCCCGGAACTGGTGGCCTGGACCGACGGCAAAAATCTGCGTGAACTGGGTATTTATCGACAAACCGGCTGCTACATTGAACGTATTCGACGTAACGGGATTCTGGCAAATCCAGACGGTGATGCCGTGCTACAAATGGGCGATGAAATAGCGTTGGTAGGCTATCCCGACGCCCATGCCCGACTCGATCCCAGCTTCCGTAACGGTAAAGAAGTTTTCGATCGTGACCTTCTCGACATGCGTATCGTCACTGAAGAAGTGGTCGTTAAAAACCATAACGCTGTAGGTAAACGTCTCGCACAACTGAAGTTGACCGATCACGGTTGCTTCCTTAACCGCGTCATTCGTAGCCAGATTGAGATGCCGATAGATGACAACGTCGTGCTTAACAAAGGTGACGTTTTACAAGTCAGCGGCGATGCCCGCCGCGTAAAAACCATCGCCGATCGCATCGGCTTTATCTCGATTCACAGCCAGGTCACTGACCTGCTGGCATTCTGCGCCTTCTTTGTTATTGGGCTGATGATCGGGATGATCACCTTCCAGTTCAGCACATTCAGTTTCGGCATGGGGAACGCTGCCGGGTTGTTATTCGCCGGAATTATGCTGGGCTTTATGCGTGCTAACCACCCGACCTTCGGTTACATTCCGCAGGGTGCATTAAGCATGGTGAAAGAGTTCGGCTTGATGGTGTTTATGGCAGGCGTTGGTCTGAGCGCCGGTAGCGGTATTAATAACGGCCTGGGCGCGATTGGCGGTCAGATGTTGATTGCCGGATTGATTGTCAGTCTGGTGCCCGTGGTTATCTGTTTCTTGTTCGGTGCTTATGTATTGCGAATGAACCGCGCGCTGTTGTTCGGCGCAATGATGGGCGCACGTACCTGCGCGCCGGCAATGGAGATCATCAGTGATACAGCTCGCAGTAACATCCCGGCGCTGGGCTATGCGGGCACCTATGCAATCGCCAACGTCCTGCTGACGCTGGCAGGGACAATCATCGTCATGGTATGGCCAGGATTAGGATAAAACTGAAGTTGCCCTGAAAATGAAATTTTTTTGCACAACCGCAGAACTTTTCCGCAGGGCATCAGTCTTAATTAGTGCCACTGCTTTTCTTTGATGTCCCCATTTTGTGGAGCCCATCAACCCCGCCATTTCGGTTCAAGGTTGATGGGTTTTTTGTTGCCTGAAATTTATGCCTTTTAAAATCATGATGTTAGAAGCACTGTTTTTTATCGATGGCGACAAAATGGCGGCAGCGTCAAAGAGAGAGCGCCACCTGTCCTGATTTCATTGGATGCGGCTGAACCGGATTTGACTCTTTTGGCGTTGCAATCGAACGAACAAAAGTTTCATGGGTAACAAAAGTATGGCTGCAGTTAATATTCTGGCACTGGTTGTAACGCTCTTTGGTCAATGAAGATACCTGAAAACTGCTGCGAGTATGGGCGGCACTTCCACACAGTGGGCAAATCATCATTTTTCGAGTTCTCCCCATTTTTGCTAAATTCACAATAATGATACCGCATTATTCCATTTTGCAAACTTAAAAGTTCTCCATTGCGAAGAATCATTCCATTTCGAAATCATCAATCCTCACTTCAAGCTCCAGACTGGTCGTAAAACCGTTATCCGGGCTGACGGTATGCGTCAGAGTCGTAATGGTCCATTCCGCATCATCTATCGGCTGTTTAAAGCCACTGACTTTCACTGGCATTTCCGTGTAGAGATCTGCCCGACCTTCCGCCAGTTGTAGCGAGAATGACGCAACGCCGCGTTGCAGGCGTTCCCACTGCATTTTCGCCGCTCGTTCGGCGTTGCTCCGGTTGGCATAAGTGCGATTAAGTACCAGCACGTTTTCATCCGTACCCACCAGGTAATCGCCCTGCTTCGCTTCCGGCTCTTTCTTCTGCTTCTTAGTCCTGCGCTTACGCTTCACCGTGGTGCTTTCTTTCTTCGAGGGTTCGCGAGTATGCAACCAGCTGGCAATTACGCCCGTGTAAGCTCCGCGATCTGCCAGGGTAAAGCGGTGACTGTCGCCGTCCTTACGTGTGATAGTGATCACCGGCAGTGGTTTACCGCTGGCACTTTTACCCTGTCCCAGTCGGATGAATAACAGATTGCCATTTTTCACTGACGCGATAGCACCGTACTGGCGCGCCAGCCGCATCAGAAAACTGCCGTCACTCTCATTAGTCTGGTCTATATGTTCCACGGGCTTATCCGACAGGTCTTTACCCAGTGCCATCTTCAGCTTGTGACGCGCGGCTATTTCCTTGACCACTTCCCCGACAGTGGTCTTGTGCCACGACTTTTCACGGCGGGTATTCAGCGTTTCACGAAAATCAGCACTTCGCGCCCGAATAGTCAGGCGGTCCGGTGCGCCAGTGTGTTCAATCTCGTCCACCGTGAATGCCCCTTTCGGGAAAAGCGGCTGCCCCTTCCAGCCCAGCGCCAGCGTAATGACCGCACCACGGCGCGGCAGCACGATTTTTCCGTCAGCGTCGTCCAGCTCCAGATCAAGCTGGTCCGCTTCAAAGCCCCGGTTATCCGTCAGCGTAAGCCCCATCAGGCGGTTGTCCAGCACAGTGGTTATATCCCTGCCCTCAATACTGATGCTGAATGCGGGAGTTTTGTTGCCTTTGTTAAGCAGTTCAGAGCTGAAATTCACGACAGCAGCCCTCCCACCGTTTTACTGATATCGCTTAAAGCAGATGTTGCCGTTTCCTGCAGATTATTCAGTTGCGCACTGAGATCACCGAACATATCGGACAGGGATTCATCCACCCGTTTGAGCGACAGGGTGAACTCAATCCGGCGCGGCATACCGTCGCGGAAAAACTCCGTTTTAGTCTGATTCAGTCCCTCAATCACATACATGCCGTAAATCGTGCCGCTGCCTTCAATCAGGGGCCATGCTTTCCCCTGTTCTGCCATCTGCTCCAGTGCCAGCAACGACAGCCTGCCGCCTGTTATCTCCGGCATAAGAACACCGGAAAGCGTCAGCATGTCGTTTTCCGGTCCCAGAAACTGCGTGGACGGACGTCGGTTTACCCGGCTGTTTGCCGCATGTCGCCAGCTGCGTTGATACTGCAGTTCCTGATACGGCACGGTGCGCAGCATAAACACGTACAATCCCAGCACCATCATCATGCGTCGTATCCCCCCTGATCGCTGTAGTTACTCCTGGCTTTTGCCTTCAGCCTGCGTTCACGTTCATCAAGCTGGCGTGCCACCTCCCGCGCAATATCCTGCGCACTTTGTCCTGGCTGCGTCTGAATGATGATCTGCGTCGGTGCCTCAATCCGTTGAACGGGCGGCACAGTTGCTGCACGACTCACCATCGCTTCGCCGCCTTTCGCGGGAAGTGCCAAAGGATGCAACGGTGGAAGCTCTGCAGGCGCGGCAGCAACCCC
>OHAM01001960.1_pt1 | contig 11991 bp, 7 predicted proteins | sample 1577161 | NCBI WGS metagenome assembly OHAM01 (sample SAMEA3541583, study PRJEB24748) | human gut metagenome | biome: human gut; feature: human-associated habitat; material: faeces | place: China | collected 2012
GTCCGGCGAGTCGAACCTCAGTTCCACTCCCTGCGGACAGCGGAATACGTGTGCATCATGAATTTCTTTGCAAAGTGTGTGCAGCCTCACCGGCCCGTAAGTGAACTCTACGATGCCCGACTCTATTTTGGAAAGATCCAATATTTCGTTGATCAGTTGCAACAGCCGTTCGTTGTTGGCGTCTACAATCTCGTAATACTCCCTCCTTTCCTCCGCATTGTCACTCTCCGAGATGATGCGCGAGAATCCTACGATGGCATTGAGGGGCGTGCGTATCTCGTGGCTCATGTTGGCAAGGAAAGCCGACTTCAGTTTGTCCGATGTTTCCGCTTTCTCTTTCGATTCTATCAGTTCACGGCGCATCAGTTCCAGCTGGGTGATGTCCCATTCGATGCTGACAATGATGGGAGAGAAGTCCTCGCTTTCCACCATGATTTTTTGCTTGTCAAGAATCAGCAGATTTCCGTTTTTGTCCTTGCCCTCCATAATCCAGTGCATCCCTTTTCCGGTAGCGGCAATTTCCATATCCTCTTTTCGCTTCTGCTGTGCCATTTCCGGCGGGTAGTAGTCGAAGTCGTTCATTCCGATGGCGTTTTCTGAGCTGATGTCCCGGTTGTACGACTCCCGGTTACGGTAGATGTACCTGAAATCGTTCTCGATATCTTTTACCACGATACCTGCCGGGATGTTCTCCATCGTGGTATCCATGATACGATTGAAGCGTTTGATCTGCGATTCGTACCGGATGCGTTCCGATATGTCGTGGGTGAACGACCAGAAGGTTTCTTCTCCGTCATCCGTTGTCACACTGTACATGGTGCCTTCAAAGGCCAGGGTGTTTTTATCGTGCTTCAGGGGTTGGTAGGCCAGGAAGTTGAGGGTCTGGCCTTCCCGTATGCTGCGGTAACGTTCTTCCCAGTCCTCTATGCAGGTCATATCGCCCACGACATCGAACACCCGTATCAGTGACAAGTCCGCCTGTTCCGCGATCCGGTGGTTCAGCCTGAACTGCCTGTTGGCAAATATCAGCGTGCCGTCTCTGCGTGCCGCGTACACACTTTCTTTGGCATTGTTGATGGCATGCGTCAGCGTGTTGATGTCGTTTCGTTTCCGCTGTATGTCGGTGATGTTCTGTATATATCCTTCCAGGACGATGTTGCCATCTTCTTCTTCATTCCGCAGGTAGCATTGCTGGCGCATATAATATACCTGTCCTTCCAGCAGGATGCGGTATTCGATGTATTCCTTTAGGAGTTCGCGGCGGTTGGCTTCCATCCATGTGTTCACGGCGGGCAGATCTTCGCTCAGGATGGTTTCGTAGTAATCCTGAAAGTTGATGCTCCGCTCTTCTTCCGTGCATACGATTCCGTTGTATCCCCGGTAATAGAATGTCCTCTCTCGCGATGAATATTTCCATTGCCCTATTTGTGCCGCTTTTTGTATCTCCTTCAGCTCGTAGTTGGTGCGTTCCAGTTGCAGTTTCACGTTGCTGCGCGCCGTGATGTCGCGATATTGGCACAGCACCTTGTCACCGTCGTACGGCTGCATGATACATTTGAAGTAATACGTTTCGCCCCCTTCCAGTGGCAGCCGGTAGTTACGGTTCACCGTTATCCCCTGTTGGGTCACCCGCCTGAAGTCCGGTAGCAGTTTCTGGAAGGTATGGTCGGGAAGCAAGTTGAACAGATTTTTCCCCAAGAGTCTGTCTTCTTGCAGGAACCACAAATCGCTGTGTGGGTCGATGTCCAGACACGTGCCGTTTTTGTCCACCAAGATCAGTGTGTCGGATGTCAGTTGAAGTATCTTGTGGGCATTGTCTACGTCATGCAATATTCTATCCATGCTTTGTCCGATTTATTGGTTTAAGGATTCCGTTTTTGTTCTTTTGGCTTTTTCCCATGCTCCTGTTCCTTTCTTTTTACGAAGGTAGTTAACACCTTTCATTACGTTAATGTTCATAAACAGGAAATAATACGGGATGAAGAGCAGCTTGTTTTTCACTTGCCGGGTAGAAAGGTAGTAGCCCCATCCTCCCATGATGTAGAATAGGAGCTGGAGTGCCAGGATGATGCCGTAACAGACAGGGGAGCCCCCCGCCAGTAGAATGGCGATGTTGAGTGGAAGCAGCGCGAACAGCAGCACCGGTGCCAGAGACCACCTCAGCACTCTATGCGATACGTATTGAAACGTCAGCACTCCGTAACGGAACGGATTGAGTAGTTCTCTCAGCCGCCAGATAGATTGCAGTCCGCCGGCTGCGATACGCACTTTCCGCTTCTGCTCCTCGCGCATGTCGGCCGATCCGCTTTCGATGGCATACGCCTGCGTGCAATATGCTATCTTGTATCCCTGCATGGCGATGCGCAACGACAGGATGAAGTCGTCCAGCAGCGTGTCCGGTTCCATCACTGTGAAGAGCTCCCGGCGTACGGCAAATAGTTCGCCTGCGGCTCCCACGGCGGAGTAGAGGCGTGCATCCAGTGCTTTCAGTGTCGATTCATATTTCCAGTATATGCCTTCTCCTCCGGCCGCCGCACCGTCTTTTTCTTGCACGGCTATCCTTTTCTCACCGGCAACGCATCCCACCTTCGGGTCTTCAAAAGCCCGGACTATTTCGCGTATCGCTTCTCGGTTGAGCATCGTATTGGCATCGGTAAACACTATGAGCGGCGTGTCCACCAGCATCATGCCCCGTGTCATGGCGGCCGTTTTTCCTTGCCGCAGGGGTTGGAAGTGGACGGTGGCCTGCGGCCAGTCTTCCAGTCGCTGGTTGGTAGAGTCGTTGCTTCCATCGGTGGTCCACACGATGTGCAGCTTGTCCGCCGGGTAGTCCAGCCCGAGACAGTTGCGCATCTTCTCGTCCACCACCTCTTCTTCGTTAAAGGCTGTGATGAAGAGTGTCACGTCCGGCAGTCTCTTGTCCGGGGGGAGCTGTCGCCGGACAGGTTTCACAAAGAGTTCCTTCAGTTTGACCAGCATGTAAAGCAGTATTCCGTATCCCAGGTGGGTATAGAATACGAGGAAGAGGGAGAGCCAGAAAAGGATTTCGAGCCAGGTGGTAATTGTGTTGTTCATAATAGGTTAGAGTCTTTATCTTTATAGGTTGTTTTTTTGTAAAGCAGCCCCGTGGCGCCTTTTAAGGCCTTGAGCAGACGGACCCCGAAACTCCTGGCCAATGAACCGTCGGCATCAATGGTGCTATTGCTGGTCAGTGCCCGGGCTTTACGACTTGTAATGAATATCAGTCTTCCGTAGGGCTTCATGGCAAGTGCCAGTGAACCGTCTTCTCCTCTCCGGATGTCTGTGCGGAATCCGAAAAGGCGTCCGAGTTCTGTGTTGAATCCGAATGTCATTCCCCGTACGCAGAGTTCCGGCCGTTTGATGGCCTGTATGCTCAGGTGTAAGTCACGCAAGCACTCGTAGAGCCACAGCCCCAAACGGGAATGTCTCTTGTCCGGAATGAAGCTCCACAGGCTGAATGTACAAGCGACGCCAGGCTTCATTAAGTTCCGCACATGGGTGTCGATATAGTGTGGCGGATACATGGTATCGGCGTCAATGCAAATATGATATCTCCCTTTTGCATGGTCCAGACCACACTGTCGGGCATATCCGGGTCCCTTTTTAAGTTCGTTGAAGTAGGTGGCTCCTACCGCTTGCAATGCCTGCTCCGTCCGGTCGGTGGAATGATTGTTGACCACTAAAATCTCGATGGGGTAACTGTATTCGTTGTTGCCAAGAGACCAGAGGCAGCTTAATATGTGGGGCTCTTCGTTGTGCGCAATCACTACTACGGATACCAAAGGGGTGTCCGACTGCTTTTCATGTAACAATGTGCCGATTTCGGACAGAGTGTCTCCGGGGATTTCGGACAAGGTCAGTCCGAAAATTGATAAATATTTGGTATACCATTCCATGCTTGTTGTTTGTTTTGTTGTATTAACTTATTTGGGCGATAATCTCTTTCCGATACCCTTCACCTGCGTCGGTTACCCGCTTGTTTCCGAATGCTTCGTTCACGTATTTCTTTTCCAGTTTCACCTTTCTCCATGCTTTCATCCGCCACCATTCGTACTCCACATCTATGTGTCCGATATCTACCGCCTGGTATCCAGCCTTGTGGAGGTCGTATGCCAATACCGTGGCTGTAGGCCCCAATGCTATCAGGAATAGTACTTCCTTTTCTACTTTCAGTGCCTCGTTCAGGATGCGGTCATAGCGTTCGAAAGCGTTCCGGGGCGGGCAGAGGATGCGTCGGATACTTCCGGCATTATCAAAAAGGTCGTTTCCTACTCCAAGTCGGCTCATTGCGCCTTCGATGAACACGATGTCGCGTCCTTCCCAAATGGTCTTGAGTTCCCGAAACCAACGTGCGCAATGTTCCTTGGATGTATAGTCCATATAAGGGCGTGAGAGAAATGCGTTTTCGTATTTTCGTCCGGGGATCAGTAGCTGGTCCCACCATTTGCCGTAAATGAAGAAGTGAGTTCGTTGAAACCGACGGCATTTGCGCCTGTAACGGTTCAGTCCGCTGAATACATCGGGGATAGCCACCAGATGTCCTTCTTCGTGGCTGACCAGCACTTCTCGCAGGCGCTTTGCAAGCAGCGGAGAGCCTTCCTGGAAGCCGATGGATTTGGAGGGGCTTGTCAGTAGCATCTCTCCGTCTCCGAATCTGCTGATGGAACGGTTTCCCTCCGTGATATGTCGGATGGTCTCGTCAATGGAGGCTACGGTGGGAACGATGTTTTGATGGTGTTGCAATACTATTGACCAGAAGTTGTACCACTCTACAATAGATGCATAGCGTATTTTGAGTGCAAGTGTTTTTATGATCTGTAGTCCGTTCATGATATCAGGCTGTTAAAAAGTTCTTTCCATTGTGAGGCGATATGGTCTATTTTAAACCGTTCCACATGGATGCGGGCCCGTTGTCCCATCTCTTTGCGGATATTCTCATGGCTGATCAGGTATCCTATTTTTTCGGCTAGCTTGTTGATGTTTTCTTTGGGTACCAGCAGCCCGTCGTTGCCGTCATCAATGATGTCGCGCGGGCCACAGGGGCATGCGAATGATACTGGCGGAACTCCGCATACCATTGCTTCGACGAGCACCATGCCGAAACCTTCATATCTGGACGAGAGGGCGAAGATCGAGCTTTCACAATATTTATCTACTATATTACTGACGGTGTGCTCCAGGATGCACGACCGGGATATGCCCAAGCCATCTATCAGTTTTTGAAGTTCTTCTCTGAATCCGTCGCCGTAAATGCGCAGTGTCCAGTCCGGGTGTTGTTCCGAAACTATTTTCCAAGCTTTTATCAGCATGTCGAATCCCTTTTGGGGTACATACCGTCCGGCGGCGATCACTTGTTTCCGACTTCCGTCTGATTGTCGGTCCGGGAAGAAGGGAAGCGGATTGTGGATTACCGTCACATTATTCAGTTCCGTCCATTCGGCAGCGTCTTCGTAACTTAATACAATGAATCTTTTGAGCTTTCTCAGTTTTCTTATCAATTGCTTCATCCAGTAGCTTCGTATCCACTTTTTCAGAAATGCGGGTAAGGGCTTGTCGCTGAGTTCTCTGTAGTTAGACTTATTGAAATGGATCTCTCCGAGTTTGATGCTGCCGTCCGTCATGTTGTTGATGATATTGATATCTCTTCGTAGAGTGGAGATGGTAATGTCGGGTTTAAGCTCGCTAAGGCATGCGTCCAGTCTTTTCTTGAATAGTTTTTGTTTCTTTACGTATCCCGTGATGTGCCTTAAAACGGGCATACCGTCCATTTCATCGTAATTGATGTCCAACTGATGTAGCGTGATGCTGGGATGCAGCGGATAGTAGGGGGCCTTGTCCTTGCCATCGGTCAGGATAAGGTGTATGTCGTATCCGAATTTCTTAGTGAAATAATTTACCTTTAGGCTAATCACTCTTTCCATACCTCCCGGACAGTGGATTGACGGAATGCAATAGGCTATTTTCAGCTTTTTTTCAGAGGCTACTTGATACTTTCCGATCACTTTCTGCATCTGTGCATGCCATGACAGGTGGCTGATAGACTGTCTGATTCCGGCAGGATCCCATGTTTGTGTTTGGTAGAAGTCTACTATCGCCTGTATCCGCACTGGAGTTTCGTTTGCCGGTGCTTTCAGTACGTAGGGTTTGTCGTCAAAGTCGGTATCCGTTTCGGAGTAGATGAAAGGTAGTCCCCGGGCCGCATATTCCCGGTTCTTGAGTGTCTTGATGGTTGTGATTCCGCTCCGGTGCCTTGCCAGGCTTCCGATGCCGAAATCGGACTGTTCGAATATCTTGTCGAGTTGCTCTCCGTGCTGCTGTCCGTGTAGTATGACGAAAGGTTCCAGTTTATACTGTGCAATGACAGGCAGTATCTCTCTGCGCTCGCGTTCGCCGGTTAGTGCACCCACGATGTGGAAGTAGACCTTATAGGAGGGGTGGGTGGCGTAGTAGTCTGCCATTCCCTTTATAATCCGGTCGAAGCCGTGCCAGTAGTGTACCTCTGCCACACCTATCAGGTGCAGTTCTCGGGAAGTGTCATTCTGGGTTATCTTTTGCGGTATGGCATCGAAGTCTATTCCGTTTGAGATGCGTATCGTATGTCCTCCGAATATTGTTTCCGCATCAGAGAAGGTGACGATACCGTCAAGCTGTGCCGCCAGTTTTCTGCGGAAGCATCGGTCAACAAGCAGATCCAGTTTCATTCTGCGGGTGATGTATTCCTGGTCGTACGGATAGGTGGGAATTTCCATGACCACCTTCACTCCCTGTCGTTTCAGCTGCTTCACCATGCTGATGGTGAACGGGTTGGCGTTGTGGTACGAACGCATGTAGACCAACCGGATATTTTCCTGCAGAATGTATTTTACGATGCTTTGTAACTCAAATCTTTTCCGGAGTTTTCCTTTTATTCCGCTGCCGTAGTCCCGCAGCGTGTGATTGTCTATCATCCGGCATTTGTGTCCATTTTCCTCGTTCAGATAGCATGTGTGCACGTCCATTCCGCACTCTTTCAGCGCTTTTACCTGATAGCGGATTTTCTTGCTGATGCCGTTCGCTTCTTCAAATCCGTGGAATATAAGAAACAGTGCTTTCATCGTTTGTTTTTGTTTATGATGCTTTTTGCCTTGCCAGTGATGTCGTATTCACCGGTCAACTGTATATAGCACCCAAATATACAGAAAAATATAATGCTTTTTACAATCAGGGTCAGAAAAATGTTGCCTCCTTCTGTCATTAGGCTGAGCGGATAGAGTACGGCTATCAACAGGATGCTGACCATCAGGGGCGAGATCAGTTGGATGGCGAAATGGCGCAAGCTGCGGTGCAGCGTCATCCGGTACATCATCCAGTAGCACTGAGCGAAGTTGACGGTAAACGTGAGCGTGATGCATGTGGCTACAGCTTCGAGCGTGCCGAACCAAAAAATGCCCAGTAGGATGCCAGTGACGTTGAGTATGGACGAGAACAGTCCGCACATAAATAAGTTCTTCGTGTCGCCCGCCGCCTGAAAGATGGAGCCGGAAGAGGAGAGGATAATCTGCACGCCTACCGACAGGGTGAGTATTCGGAATACCGGGATGGAGGGCGTCCATTGGTCGCCGAAGATGATCAGTGTCACTTCGCCAGCCGTGAAGTAGAGCAGCACGCTCAGCGGTAGCCCGATGAAGGCGAGGAAGCGGACGATGCGTTCGTAGCCGGAAGCCAGTCGCTCGAGGTCATCCTGATAGTCACTGAAGATGGGGTGCATCACCGGGGTGATCACCTGCGTAATGTTCTGCAACGGCAGCATCATCAGGCGGTACGACTTTTCGTAGTAGCCCAAGGGAGACATGCCCATGTATTTGCCTATTAGCAGTTTGTCCAGATTCCGGCTGAAGTAGTTGATGATGTTGAACAGGAACTGGTAGGCGGAGTAGGAAAAGATACGGCGAAGCACGTCCAGTCCTAGTGTAAACTTCAGGCGTTGCGGATAGTGGCGTATGGAGACCGCGAAGATCAGGATGCCCGACAGGATGGGGCCGATGATCAGCGCATAGAGCCCGGCTCCGCACAGAGCTGCCACGACGGCAGCCGTTCCGGTGGCTATCTGTATGACGAAACTCCGCAGGGCGATGAACTTAAACTCTTTATTGCGGTAGAACAGCGCATTGGGAACGATGGTGGCGGAAGCAAAAAATAGGTTGACAGCCAGCAGCTGGCACAGGGGGCGCAGAATCTCCCGGTCGTAATAGGCGGCTATGGGCCACGAGGCAGCGGCAAAGAGCAGCGCCAGCCCAATGCCTGTCCAGACGGTGAAGGAGAAGAGGCCAGACAGATTTTCTCCGGTCAGTGTCTTGTGCTGGATGATGGCGGGAGACAGTCCCACGTCAGTAAACAAGTTGAAAAAAGCGATGATTACCGTGGCTACGGCCATCACGCCGAAGTCGTCCGGTGAAATCAGACGTGCCAGCACACCCGCTACGACGAGTGATACCCCTATGCCGCTATACTTGGCAAGGGCGGTATAGAATACTCCGGAAAAGAGTTGATGTTTGAGTGAAGTCATTACTTTCGGGTTTTGAACTTGATTTTTTTATTTTTTTCCTTGACCGGGCGGGCCCGGGGGATACCACAGGTTATACGGATTCACATAGGCAAGCCGTTTCTCTCACGATCCTTATATATTAGCAGGTTCTGTGTTTGTTGCTATAAATCCGCGTGATCCGTGGTGAACCCCACATTGATCTGTATAAGTCCGTAGCGAACTCTGCCGCTTTTCATCTCCTCTCCTCCTTTTTTTTCAGCATCAGTACCATCAGGGTACGCATCCTGACGTAGGGCCTGTAGTGCCTCAGGCAGAGTAGGAAAAGCCCGATGCGTTGGCGTAGGGGCAGTGTGTGGGCTTGCCATACGGCTGCGTCGAGCATCTGACATAAGAACTGACGTATCAGCCTGCGGACGTTTTCCGGATAAGAGGGAGCCGCTTTCAGCAGTTCGTCGGTCACGGTGAGATAGCCTTCCATGTTTCTCCAGGTGAACTGCCGGGTCATGGTGGAGTCGGTTCTGAAGCGTCGCAAAAAGAATTTCCGGGGAATGTATCCTACCTTTTCCGCCTTTAAATACAGTTGCGACGTGAAGAGTTGGTCTTCGTGGATGATCCGGGGATAAAAGGTCAGTCCGGAGGTTTTCAGATAGCTCGTGCTGATCAGGTTCAGGCACGGCGAGGGGCTGAATACACGGGCGGAAAGTTGTCGTTGCAGTAGTTCCACTCCTTTGTATACTTGCTTCGGTCGGGCACAGGCGCTCCGGTCGTAATTGAAATGCCGGGCACAGGGGTGGTCTTTGTTTAAGATATCTGCATCGAAACATACAAAGTCCAACTGTCCGGCTTCGCATGCGGAGTAGCAGGTCTCCAGTGTATCGGCTTCCAGCCGGTCATCACTGTCCATAAAGTAGACGTACTTCCCCTGGACATATTGCATCCCGTTGTTCCGGGTGATGCTTTGCCCCTGGTTGGCCTGACTGTATACCCTGATTCGCATATCTGTTGCTGCCACCTGTTCCACCACTTTCCGGCTGCTGTCGGTCGAACCGTCGTCTATGGCGATTATCTCTAGTTCGGTCAATGTTTGCCGGCAAATACTTTCGAGGGCTTCCTGCACGTAATGGCAAGTGTTGTATATGGGGATGATGACACTCACTTTGGGGTGCTTGTTGGGTTGTTCCATGGCGTTTGTTTGTAGGGGTCAGTTCTGGTTAGCAAAGGTACACAAAAAAATGGAAGGAAGCGGTTCTCGCTCTTAGAAAAAAGATGAAGTTTACGTGGTGATTTCATTGAGTATTTCTTGCTGACTGATTCTTCCTTTCGAGTTGCCCCTTATAAAGGAGATGTTATAGGTTATGATTTCCGCTAGTTTGTCGATTGACACGTATTTGCCGTGTTCCGGCTTGCTCAGCAGGCTGCGGTCTATTTCCATCATTTCGGTGGCTTCCGTGGTAGATAAGTTCGCCTTTTTTCGTAGGGTACCAATAGCTCCTCAATGGATTGGTGTATCACATTATTGACCATTTCGATTTTTTCATCTTCGGGTTCTATCAAAAGTGTTTTTGTAATTTTCTTTTTCATCTGTGCTATGATTGTTTGGGCGTTACTGTTATGCTTCCTATTAAATATTATGTATATGTTTTGAATAATTGTGTCCTGACGGGACACAGTTGTGAAGAAATAAAACTTCACCTTTGTGGCACAAACTGATAGTTGACGAAAAATAATTAAGATAAAACAGATTACTTTATGGAAAAAGATCATTTTTTTATTCTGGAGAAAAGTTTTCTCATCTCACAGCAGGTATAAGATCTGATAGATACTTGTGGGGCGGGGGGGTAGAAACCTATATGGTGTTCTTGATGTACCTGCGCCATCAGCCCGGCTATGTGGCATGCTATACGCGCAGCTCACTGGAACACTTGGCACAGTGCAGCAGGGGCACGGTAGAGCTCTTCAGCAACGTACTGCTCAACTTCGGGGGTTCGCAGGGGCATGTAAGCGGTGTGGACAGCGGTCCGTCCCTCGTCCGGAACAGGGGACGGAACTCCTGTGCGGAAGTGCCTGCAACTCTCTGTGGGATAGGAAGAAAAACTCGGAAAAACCTATAAGACAATACAAGACAAGAAAGGACAAGATAAAACAGAAACAATAGAAAAGAAACGGAAACCGGCGGACGTTCCTGCCGCTGTTGTTGCTGCTACCATTGGTATGGCCGAAGTTTCCGGTATAGCCAATGCTCCCATCGCTGCCTTCGCTGTTCCTGCCGCCCCCTCCTCCGGGAGGAGAAAGGGCTACTTCCGTTACGTCCGTATGCGGGTTGGGAGACATTGGTGGACGAAATACAAGCCAACCGTTTCTGGATGAAGATAATGGGGATGCATCCTACCTGAGACATCGTCGCGTCCTAGTGCCACGGGGTATGTAATGAATGCACGGGGAGATAGAGGCTGTAAGTGCTGCTACCCGAATGGTGGAACCCAGTACTTTGGAGGGAAGAGTCCGGTGCTTCGGAAAAGAATGTTTCTTAAATGGTGAACAGTCAACGATGAACAGAGGAAGCCACAGGTCCAGTGAGATTCGATCACGGATTGTCACAGATGTTTTGATCTGATTCCCGATGAATGAAATTATTGATTTGTGAAAATCTCTGTAATCAGTGGTGAAACCGTATCACTCACCGTGTTCGGTATGTATAAATTTCTTGTTGGCCCCTTTGAGGTGGAACAGGCTGGCTATGGTCCCCAATGCCAGCGAAGGCACCTGCATTAGTGCTTTTAGTAGCCTACCGTTGAGCAGGCGGGCTGGAACAGGGATAAACATGGCGGCAACCTGTGCTACCGACAATATCCACCATTTAGACGCTGCCGGACGGTAGACCAGTGTGGCAAGCAGAGTGAATCCGAAAACGGCTACCAGTTGCACCAGGCGCGGAGGGAGCATCCATTGGATGATTTTATCGACCAGATCGAAAGAGGGCCACCACCGCCACCATCCTTCCATCTGCTTGACGCTTTTTATGAAAGACAGTCCCTCACACAAGATGCCGAATTGCGCCGCCATCCAGCGCCGGCGCTGATTCTTGATGTTCTCTTTTTTTTGCGTTTTCTCGTCGTAGACAGGTAGGTGTTCCAGATAGACGGTGTGCATTCCGCACTCAAGCAGCGTAAGTTCCAGCTCTTTGTCCTCTCCTGCGGTTTCCAGGCTTTGCACGGCATCGTAATACCAGAAGTAATCAAAAGCCATGCCCGAGCCTGCCAGTCCGGCAGACAATCCGAGGGCGTTGTGTCCGCTCCTGAAAAATCCATTGTTGATCTCCTCGCTCACTCCGTCGAGCAAGGCAATGTCCGTATTCAGGTTTTTGCCTGTGCGGTGAGCCTGCATCGCCTGTACTCCGGCGGAGTAGGCACGGTTCACCTCGGAAAGGAATCCGGGTACGGTCACGT
>OHAM01001993.1_pt1 | contig 11896 bp, 10 predicted proteins | sample 1577161 | NCBI WGS metagenome assembly OHAM01 (sample SAMEA3541583, study PRJEB24748) | human gut metagenome | biome: human gut; feature: human-associated habitat; material: faeces | place: China | collected 2012
TGATGGAAGGGGGAACGGGGGCGTCGAGTCCTGCAGCGTAGGCTGACCCGAGCATCATGCCGGCAGCAGCGAGGACAGCAGCCAATTGAATCTTTTTCATAGTTTTATTCTTAATGAAACATACTTGATATAAGTGTACGGGAAATTAAAGGTAACGACCGAGTAAAGGCCTCTTTTTAGTCATTCGGTTTTTTCAAAAAGGCGAAATTTTTCACTTAGAATTTCGCTCAATTTCCGACCTATTTTTTCCATAGATTATGGCCACACTTACTTCACAAGAAATCCTGAATGCCACCGTGAGCATGGGTGTCTCCAAAGCCAATCAATGCTGGATTGCCCGAGCAGCGAACACACTGCTTGCCGGTATGTATATAGCGATCGGCGGTTTCCTCGCAATTCGTATCGGACTCGCGCTTCCTTGGGAGCAGTGGGGCGGAATGTCTAAGCTGATTTTCGGTGCTGTGTTCCCGCTCGGACTGATGCTCGTGGTGCTTTGCGGTGCGGATTTGTTTACCGGCAGCTGCATGACGCTGACGACAGCCCAAGCCAAACAAAAGATTTCTTTCGGCCAGACGGTCTTTACATTAGCGACATCCTGGCTCGGCAATTTTGCCGGTGCGCTTTTTGTGGCTTTCTTTATTGCTTATCTTTCCGGTCTGATTTTTGAGAGTGCAGGCGGAACGATGCCATGGGCAGCCGCAGTTGTGAATTTGGCCAATGCCAAATGCTCGCTGGGCTTTACCGAAGCGCTTCTTCGCGGAATCGGCTGTAACTGGCTCGTCTGTTTAGCCGTTTTTGCGGCGGCCGCCTCAACGGAAACGATCGGCAAGATCGCGGCTCTCTGGTTCCCGACGATGGCTTTCGTTGCCTTGGGCATGGAGCACTGCATTGCCAATATGTTTTTCATTCCGCTCGGAATCCTGACAGGAACCGATCCCCGCTACATCGCATTAGTAGAAGCAGGGAAGGCCGCAGCACTTAAAGCAGACTTTTATTCTTTTGCCGTCGGCAACCTAATCCCGGTCACGATCGGCAATATTATCGGCGGCTCGGTATTGGTGGGAATGCTCTACCTTGCCGCCAATATTAAAAAGGCCTAAGACGTATTGTTTTAGTGACCGATCGCATCCTTAATTGCGGCAATATTTGCTTCACAGCATTTATAGCCGGCCCGAATGGCTTCTTCGGCACGGTAAGTTTCCAGCAAACCGATGTCGGAGACTTTCGGGCAAAGGATGATTTCAGGAGGATCACCTGCAAGTCGAGTTTTGGTGATTCGATCCTGCGCAATATTAATAGAGCGCGAAATCGTTTCAAAGAAATCAGGAGGTTTGGGTTTGTCGGACTCAACCTCTTTTTTGATTGCAGGAATGAGGTTCTTTGCCTTTGCGAAGATCTTTGCGACCTCGCTCGGCTTTTTCTTGTGTTCAGCTTTTTCCTGTTTTTTGATGTCAACGCGCCTCAGAAGGTCGTTATTAAGGTTTACTGCGATGACAACGTCGGCGCCCAGAGCTCTGCACAAAGAGACGGGAACCGGGTTAACGATGCCGCCGTCGATGTACCAGCGGCCCTCGGGACCTTCTACGGGCGGAAAGACACCGGGCATTGCCATAGACGGCCAAACGGAATCAAAAACCGGTCCTTTGGTAATCCAGATCTCTTTACCGCTCATCAGATCGCAGGTAACGGTGCCAAAAGGAATTTTCAGGTCTTCAATGCGTTTCTGTTTGCGCTCCACGCCGCTCTTTACGAGGAACATCTGCATTTGATGCCGATTGATCCAGCCGTCAATGGAAAAACTCGGATTGAAAAAGGTCGTCCAATTTAAACGATTAATGGCCAGCGCCTGCTTGCGCAATCGATCCAAATGACCGGTGACGTAGCAGGCGCCGACGATCGAACCGATAGAAGTTCCGGCGACGACATCCGGAACAATCCCCTGATCCAATAAACAATCAATGATGCCGATATGGGAAAAACCGCGGGCCGAGCCGCTGCCGAGTGCTAATCCGACTTTCATAAAATCCTCGCTTTCACTCAGATTCTAGCGAGCAAATCTGAAAATCTTTCTTTTCTCCTTCTCAAAGTAGTACATCTTATTTTTAGTGGCAAATCTGCTATGAATCACCCCCCCCTTTTTGAATCAGTGAAATTCCGAAAGTGAGGCGCTTTTTTCAAACTATTAAGATAGAAGACATGTCCAGATGTAAAAATAAGGGCATCGGTTGCCTAAAATGGTACCCATTCCGATAAAACAATTGCTCTCAAGACAAGGAAAAGAATATGCGGCTTTACTATGGCGTGTGGGACGGTGTCGTCTATGACAACCGCGGCACGGCTGATTACAAAGAACCTGAAGGTCTTGATCTTAAAAATCTTCTCCAGTTCAATAACGGCAACCCCGTTATGACGTTTATCTCGCATCGCGGTTTCTTGGTTTTCCATCCGCATGCAAATCTGCTTTTTGCCATGAATAAGTATTATTCAAGGGTAAAAGACAATTCCTGCGGCAAATGTACGCCCTGCAGAAGCGGCTCTATCATTATTTCTCAGGCCCTGGAAAAGGCCCTGAAAGGGGAGCCGATCAATTGGGAAAGTCTTCTCGATGTTGCCCGCATGATGAGAAATACGAGTTTCTGCGGCGTCGGTCAAACTTCTCCCGTGGCACTGATCGAAGCGATCAAAGCTTTTCCGGAAGATATGAAAGTTGTACCGATGCCCGATATGCCTTGGGGCGACTATGGAGTGATGACCGCTCCCTGCATTGAAGCCTGCCCGGCACACGTCAATGTCCCACGTTATATTGACTACATTAAAGCGGGCCGTACGGATTACGCGACCGGTGTGGTTCTTCGGCACTATCCGTTAGTCGGCTCCTGCGGCCGCGTCTGTGTTCGGCTTTGCGAAAAAGCCTGCAGAAGAAATCGTCTGGAAGGCGCCGTCGATATCAAGAATCTGAAGCGTTATTGTGCTGATTCTTTGGGTTACACCGTCGACAAGATGTTCGAAGGAGCTGCCGCCGAACCCAGCGAATTCTCTCCGAGAATCGCGGTCATCGGTGCCGGTCCTTCAGGCCTCACATGCGCTTACCATTTGCTGCTGAAAGGCTACAAAGTTGAAGTCTTTGAGGCCCAGCGCAAGGCGGGCGGCATGGCCTTGGTCGGTATTCCTCAATACCGCCTGCCTAAAGATATTCTTTTAGCGGAAGCCAATACGATCGAACAGCTCGGCGGGAAGTTCCATTACGGAAGGCGCTTAGGAAAAGATTTCACATTGGATGATCTGTTCAACGAAGGCTTTAACGCCGTGTTCATCGGCGTGGGCTGTGCCAAGGGCATGAAACTCGGCTTCCCCGAAGACAATGAACCGATTGAAGGATATTCCAACGGTTTGGACTTTCTGCTTCAAGTGGAACGCGGCGTCGTTGAAGGCGAAGCGCCTTCTTTCTCCGGCGACTTTGTGGTTGTCGGGGGCGGCAACGTAGCCATGGACTGCTCTCGCTCGGCTGTTCGTATGACGGACGGAAAAGTCCATGTCATTTACCGCAGAACAGAAGCGCAGGCTCCTGCTGACCCGTTGGAAATCAAAGCGGCTAAGGAAGAGGGCATTGAATTCCATTTCCTGACCGCCCAGAAAGAACTGGTTATCGAGAACGGCAAAGTTGTCGGTCTTCGCTGCATCAAGCTGCGCGAAGGCGCGCCGGAGGCCAACGGCAGAAGAAAACTCATCGAGATTCCGGGAACGGAATTTGTGATTCCCTGCTCAAATGTCATTAGTGCCATCGGTCAGCGAATCGATCAGAGTATCTTTGAACAGAAAGACAATATTCTTTTCGACAAACGCGGCAATATTTCCGTCACGGAATCTCTGGCCACCAGCCGTCCGGGTGTGTTTGCGGGCGGTGACTGCGCGACCGGTCCGACCACACTGATCGGCGGTATGGCACAAGGCCAGACGGCTGCCGAGTCCATTCATGAATACCTGACACGCGGTTCTGTCGGCTTTGAACCGAGATCCCGCATGACTCAGATGATTAAGAAGTGCAATCTTCTTGAGGAAACGGAACCGGTTCTTCCCACACTCCATCAGGCCCGTCAGCAGATGCCGGAGCTTCCGCCCGAAATTCGTGCCCATAATTTCGAAGAGGTCGAGCTTGGTTTAACACCGGAAGAAGCTAAAAAAGAAGCCGAGCGCTGCATGCGTTGCTACCGCTTATTCGGTGTTGTGACTCAGCTGCCGATCCCCGGTTTTAACCAAAAGGCTCAATAAGAACAAAGGAGAAAACAAATGAGAGCCTATATCAACAACAAACCCTTTGATTTTGATCAAGAAATCACGATCTTGGAAGCGGCAAGACAAATGGGATTTTTTATCCCTACGCTTTGCGCTTTTAAACCGCTTTGCCATACTCCGGGCACATGCGCCGTTTGCATCGTTCGTGTTAAACGTGCAGACGGTCAGGAATTGACGCTGACCAGCTGCAAGACACCGCTTGAAGACGGCATGGAAGTGGACACCATTTCCACCCAAGTTAAAAAGATGCAGCGAACCCAAGTCGCTCTGATTTTTGCAGACCACGATATGGACTGTGTTACCTGCGGCCGCTACGGCAACTGCGAGCTTTTGCAGCTGGCCCGTAATTTGGGCGTTCAAAAAGCGCCGTACACGGGAAAGTTTATTGCCGAACGCAAAGTGGACCATACCGATCCGGCGATCGAATTGGATGTCAATAAATGCGTTCGCTGTGTGCGCTGCGTAGAGGTCTGTAATCAGATCCAAGGCATCGGCGCCCTTCGAATTGATGAAATCGGCACGAAAGCCGGTGTCTGCCTGAACGGCAGCAAAGACTGGGTGGATTCCACGAAATGCGTGCGGTGCGGACAATGCATTATGGTCTGTCCGACGGGTGCCTTAATGTCGACCGACAACGTGGAGAAAGCCCGTGAAATTCTGGAAGACGAAAACGTTATTTCCGTGGTTCAGTTTGCTCCTTCCGTTCGCGCTACCTTGGGCGATGCCTTCGGAACACTCTCCGGCACCAATGTTGAAAAACGCATTATTGCCGGCCTGAAGATGATGGGTGCCAATTATGTTTTAGACACCAACTTCTCGGCGGACGTCGTGATCATGGAAGAGGGTACCGAGCTGCTCAACCGCGTCAAGGATAAACACTCTGTGATGCCGATGTTTACTTCCTGCTGTCCCGGCTGGGTTAGCTTCGTAGAGCAGCATCGTCCGGATATGCTGGATCATCTTTCAACGACCCGTTCTCCTCAGGCGGTTCTAAGTTCCCTTGCCAAAACTTGGCTGCCGGAAAAAATCGGCTGCGAGCCCTCTAAGATTCGTGTGATTTCCATCATGCCCTGCACGGCAAAGAAGATTGAGGCCAGACGTCCCCAGCTTGCTAAGGACGGCGTGCCGGATACGGATCTCGTCCTAACGGTTCGCGAATTGGCGCGGCTCTTTAAGAGCCGCGGCATTGATCTCAAAGAAATCGATGACGGCGAGTTTGACACTCCGTTTATGAGTCAAGGCTCCGGCGCCGGTGTGATTTTCGGTAAGAGCGGCGGTGTGGCAGAAGCGGCCTCAAGAACGCTTTACCATGTCCTCACGGGAAAAGAGGTGAACAACGTTCCCTTTAAGCCTTCCAACCACCCGCATGTTTATAAAGAAGCGGAAATGGACGAAGGAGGCGTGAAGTTGAAAATCGCAGTCGTTTACGGTCTCGCCAACGCCAACAAGATCTGTGATGAAGTGGCCGCGGGAACCTGCGACTATAACTTTATCGAAGTGATGACTTGTCCGGGCGGATGCGTCAACGGCGGCGGCACGATTCGTTTCAGAGGCAACTATTTGAACGCTACTTCTAAGCGTTTCGAAGTCCTGGAACGCGCCGATGAAAACAGTCCGGTTCGTCAGTCTCACAACAATCCGATGGTCAAAGAGCTTTATGACGAGTTCTTGGGAGAGCCGAATTCTCACAAAGCTCATCAGCTGCTTCATACTTCTTACGACGATCGAAGCAAGACGCCTGCCGTTCCTTCCATCCGACATGTGTGGAAGAAGATCCAGTTAGGCTAATCAAAATAAAGGCCCTTCGAAGAAATTCCTGAAGGGCCTCCAAAAGTAAGAAAACCGGATTCCGTTTAGGCTCCGGTTTTCTTATTACTCGTTACGGATTTGTCTTGTAACGGCTCTGAACTGTTCTTTGAATCCGACGTCATAAAGCGCAGAAAGGGCCGGCGGCTCAAAAGCAAAGATCTTAGAGATGTCTTTTTCTGCGTTCGAGATGCAGTCAGCTAAATCTGCGCCGATCTTCATCGTCATGAAGGTATTCAAAGAAATTTCGAAATTCAAAGCGGCTTTTTCACGGATCTCTAAGAGTTCTTTTGTGCGCTTGTTTAAATGACGTGTGTAGAACTTAACGACTTCAAGAATCTCATGGTTGATCTTGACGTTGTTTTTAAGCGTGGCGCGCGCAGCGTCAGAAAGGTTAGGAGAGGTGAGTTTTTCTTCAGCTGTGTTGATTTGCTTAAAGGCTTCTTTTTCAATGCCGGCGACGCGCTTCATATAGACTTTGCCGATCTGCTGCAAAGCACGGTCGACGGCTTCTAAATAAAGGCGGTTGCACATCATATAAAAACCGGCGTACGTCTTAGAGAGTTCTGGTGTCGGGTTTGATTCTCCGAGCTGAGACTCCAAGCGCTTTAACACTTGGCCTACGCAGTCAGCTACAGAAAGAATGGCGGCAAGGTTCTCGCCTTCGGCCGATTCAATCAGGCTTTCCAGCTGCTCGCGATCGATGCGAACGCCGCGTGCCTTCAAAGAATCCAGCGCTTTATCCAAAAGCACGACGATTTGTTTTTCGTCGTATTCGATCTTGCTTTTGTAGCGGCTGATCTTGTCCTTTAAATTGCTTTGCGTGCTGTTAAGAATGTTCCAGGTCTTTTTCGGAGCCGCGATTAAATCTTTTTCCCATTCGAGGATTTGTTTTTGACGGCCGCGAATATCTTTACGGACATTTTTGACTAAGCCGAGAAGAGACATGACTTCATTATTGAACATCTCTTCAAAGCATTCGGAACAAATTCTGCGGGTCGCAGGTTCTTGATAGACATAACGGCGAATGAAGTTGCGGCCCTGAGGGTGAACTTCCTGCGCGATGAGTTCAACGCCTTTTTCGAGTTTCGGACGAAGGCCTGACCAGGTTTTCTCAAAAGTCTGAGAATGAAAAATAGCCCTTTCCATTGCCATGTAAAGAGGGTAGGTCACAATCATACGAACCGCTGCAAGCATTCTTAATATTCTTCCGTTAAAGCTTTCAATTAGTCCATCGGGATTAATTTTCTTTATCTTAACTGATCAGTGTCTTAAATTTCGGATGATAGCTATAAATCCTGAGGTGATGCACCAAATTGATTTACTCAGGCTATGGAAGGAAGCGTCGACAAGAATCGACTGACAGCATCCGATGAAAACGATGAAGGCCCCGGAAATCGGAGCCCTCGTACTGCATCAATCGAAGAAAATTAGTCGATTTCGATTAATTCATACTTTGTGTTGCCCATCTTGTGTTCTGCCATAGCGGAAAGCTGACGCAGACCGTGACGGGATTCCATTCTTTCAACCAAGTCATGGTTGTCTTTGGTATGAGAGTAAACCAAGTCAACACAAGCCTGATCGATGGCAAGAATGTCGGTAGAAGCCAAAATACCGATGTTGGCAATCGTCGGTTTAGCAGCAGAAAGGCCGGCGCAGTCACAGTCAACGGACATGTTGCGCATGACGTTGATGTAAGTGATTCTCTTGCCGAAGTGGTCAATTGTGGCTTTGGCAGAGTCAGCCATCAATTCCATAAATCTTTCCTTGGCGGGCCAAGCATTCCAATCGGCAGGAGGTTCGCCTTCAACACCATGGACCTGACGTTTGCCGACTTGGCCGGAGGCGCACCCGATAGCGATGTTCTTCATGGAGCCGCCGAAGCCGCCCATGGCGTGACCCTTGAAGTGAGTCAGAACGAGCATGGAGTCATAGTTGAGAATATTCTTGCCCATGGCAACTTCTTTCAGATGGAAGCCGCCGTTGACAGGAAGATTCACGGAACCCTCTTCGTCCATGATGTCGACCGGGCAGAACGTCCAGCCGTTAACCTTTATGGTTTCACGGTGGCCTTCGGTTGTGTAGCGGTCGCCTTCATAGAGTGTGTTGGTTTCGACGATGTTGCTGTCAGGAATCGTTTCCTGAAGCGCTTTGACTAAGTCACGCGGAAGAATGTTCGGACCGTGTTTTTCACCAGTGTGAAGTTTGATCGCAACTCTACCGTAAATTTCGCTGTTGACAAGGTTGTAGAGCTTGATGAGGTGTTCAGCGTCAATAATCGGCGAGAAGAAGACTTTCGCCGCAGATCCCTTGTATTTGCCGGGCTCAACACGTTTAGAACCGATAACGGGTGTGACGACCGGGGCGTCAATCACTTTGCCGCAGCAGCAGGCATCAGTACAACAATCGCTCACTTCTTATCTCCTTATTCGCTAGAAAGTTTTTCGGATATAACCTACTAATAATAGAACGTTTCAAACAGTGCAGTTTGTCTATTTTTGCGGCTAAAAGGACAATCCTGAGCCGCGTCCCAAGTATCAGTTACGTATTCTCAATAGCCCGAGAGTGGTGAATTTCCCGAAAAAACCATGAGTATCAGGAAAGGTGCATAAAAATTGCACATCGGAGGCCGCTCCTGAGGGGTAAAATATATGGAAAAGCAAAACCAAACTGAGGAGAAAAATGCGCATTCGAACACTCTCTTTACTTACTGTCATGTCGGCTGTTTCCTTGTCAGCTATGGCTGCGGCTCCGACAGTCAGTCCGGAAGCAAAAAAAGCCGCCGACATGATTAACGCCGATGCTCCGATGCAGAAAATGCTGACTGAGCTTACAAGTCTGCAGGGGCAAAAGTGGCGTTTCAACACACAAATGGAAATCGTTCGCATTGCTTCGCCATCCCGATCTGAAATGAGACGCCAGCAGGAGCTGATGCGCCGGTTCACAGAAGAGTGGGGCTTTCCGTCGGCTCAAGTCATGACTCGGACGGACGGCATTATCAAAGGTGCCGGCCTTCAAAAAGTTGACGGACTGCCGGTCTATAACGTCTGCGTCAGAATTCCGGGAACGTATTCTCAGCAAAAAGATGCTCAGTCATACAAGGGCCAGTTCCCGAAAGTCCTTTTAGAAGGTCACATTGACACGGTCAATCCGGCAGAGCTTCCGCCGGCTTCTGCCCCCTATGTTCCGGTCAAACTCCAAAAGGCAACTGACGCATTGGTCAAGACTAAAGCAGAACTTGCCGCTTTACCGGATGAACTGCACTTCGATAAAGATGGAAAGATTATTGAAGACGCCAACTACAAAAAAGCCTATCAGCGCTACAACGATTACGAGGACGCTTTGGCTCGCGGCGCTCTGAGAATCTATGTTCCGGGTTACAACGACGCGATGATTAACACAGCGGCTGTCATGCAGGCAGCCTACATGCTCAACAAATATAAGATCAAGCCGGTTTACGACATTTGGGTTTGCGGTACTACGGGCGAAGAGGGCAAAGGCAATCTTTGCGGCATGAAACAGCTTTACGGTTATAACCAAGACACCGGAAAAGGCAACAATGCCCTTAATTTTGTTGCCAACTTCGGAGCTGACAGTACGTCTCCCGGTTCCGGAACGGTTAATTACTTGGGTTCTTATCGGTTTGAAATCAAGTATTCAGAACCGGCGGGCATAAAGGTCGGTGCGAAACAGCCGTCTGCTTTAATGGCGATGAACCGGGCCATTGAAATGATTTCCAATCTGAAGACTCCTTACGACTTGGACAAAAAAGCGGAAAGAACCACATACACGGTCGGTGTAGGTTCCTGCACTCCGGCGCCGGAAGGTGAGCGAAGCAGGGAGTGCACGCTTCTTGTCGATATGAGAAGCCCGACGCCCGGACCTCTGAAAGACATTCGCAGTAAGATCGAACCCGCTTTCACAAATGCCCTTCAACAAGAAAACGCGAAGTACGGCCTGAAGAACGGCGACGCCAAAGCCGTGAAGATGGAACTGGTCTGGTTCGGCGATCGCCCTGCGCATAAACGCAAGAATTATGATGATCCAGCCATGCAGGCATTTTGGCAGTCTGCTCGCACGGCAGGTATTGATATCCGCGAAAAACTCAACGAACGAGCGGCTTCGCTGAATGACAACGTGCCGGCAGCGGTCGGCGTTCCGACAGTGAACTTTAACGTCGGCACAAATGCCGGCGGTGGCGGCGGACATGCTTGGTACGAATGGGGTATCCCCGGAAACGGTCAGGATGAAGGCAAGCGGGTTTACCGCATGATTTTGATGGGCCTCATGGCGGCCGGGTACCACACCTCTGACGGTAAGGTCGTTCCGCCGCTGGTGTCCCCTAAAGCCAATCGCACAACCGAAGAGCTGTATAAATAGGAGGCAGAAAATGAATAAATTATTAGCAGCGTTGGTTTGCGCCTTTGCAGCATCGGCAGTTTCAGCGGCAACTTATGAAGTCTTCATTACCGGTCCCGGCGGTCACTCTAACGGCAGCTACGGCAACACCAATGCCGTTCACGCCGGAAGCCGAGCAGTGCTTGAACTTGAAAAAGCGCTGCCTTGTGCCGTAGTTACCGACTTTAAAGGCGGTGCAACCGTGAATGCGATTGCCGGAGATGCAGCCTTTAAAGTCAACACGGCGATGTGCAAGACACCCGAGGCCGACAACAGAGTCTTAATCGAAAAAGCAGTCAAAGCCGGTGTCGATAAAGAAAACTCTTTCAGAGGAGTAAAGGCCGGCGACTTGGTCAGAGGATTCCCAGCTGAAATCCAATTTAAAATTAAATAAATCAAACAATTAGATATGTTTTCAGTCCGCCCTTATGGCGGACTGAAATGTTTCTGCGGCAAGAAATCTGCTGTTGTGCTGATTAGAATACAAAACACCTATTAATAATTAGAAGAGGAAATGCGGTGAAAGCCATTGTTCTCAGCAGCGGCGGTGTTGACAGCACGACATGTCTTGCCATGGCCGTCCATGAATTAGGCAAAGAAAACGTCGTCACTCTGTCCTTTGAATACGGACAGAGACATTCCAAAGAATTAGATAGCGCTCAGAAAGTCGCGGATTATTACGGTGTCAGACACGTTGTTTTTAATCTGACTCAGATCTTTTCTTTCAGCAACTGTTCGCTGTTATCCAACAGTACAGAAAAGCCCGTCCATGAAAGTTATGCCGATCAGATTGCTAAAAACGGCGAGGGCAAAGTTTCTACATACGTGCCGTTTAGAAACGGTTTAATGCTTTCTGCCGGGGCAGCTTTAGCTCAATCCTTGTTTCCCGAAGAGAAATGCGAAATCTGGATCGGAGCGCACGCTGATGATGCAGCGGGCAACGCTTATGCCGATTGTTCTGTAGGTTTCAATAATGCCATGGATCAAGCGATCAACATCGGAACTTACGGTCTGGTTTCACTTCGTGCTCCGTTGAACCGCTGGAACAAAGCACAGGTCGTGGCCAAGGGCTTGGAGTTAAAGGTTCCCTATAAATTAACCTGGTCCTGCTATGACGGCGGCGAGAAGGCCTGCGGAGAATGCGGCACCTGCATTGACCGCAAAGCCGCATTTGAAGCCAACGGTGTTAAAGATCCTATCGAATACTTCAAATGAATGCTATAGCACTTGCCCTGGTTCTCTTCGCGGCCGTATTGCATGCTTCTTGGAACTTCGTTTCTAAGAAGAGCGGAGGAGGGCTAATGGCTAGCCATTGAATATCTAATCAAACCTATACATACTCAGCTTCCTTAATGACATGGAACCCCTTTGCTCCCAACGAGATAGAGGGAGCAAAATG
>OHAM01002006.1_pt1 | contig 11854 bp, 8 predicted proteins | sample 1577161 | NCBI WGS metagenome assembly OHAM01 (sample SAMEA3541583, study PRJEB24748) | human gut metagenome | biome: human gut; feature: human-associated habitat; material: faeces | place: China | collected 2012
TCCTCCATGTGGTTAAAAACAGACGCAAAGGTTCTGAAAAACGTAATTGCAAATGTTCCGATAACCCCAATGGTAGATCCTACCGCCACTGCAGTACCTGCATCCATCTTAGAAACAAGGGCGATAGCAATAGCGGGATAGGAAATAAAGCCGATGTCTACGGGGAACGCACCTCCCGGTGTTACCAGCGCCAGATAGACCACCTGGAGCGCACAGCCTAACAGGATTCCCGTCTGGATATCCCCAAAGATAATACCGCAGATAAACCCTCCTACCAGCGGCCTCCCCAATGTGTAAAGCCCAATCGTAAAGCCATAGCAGGGCGTTGTATTGGATGCCAACCAGCATAATATCGCTACAATAAATGACTGTACAAAAAACATACCTCGTTCCTCCTTTATAGACCGTATTTCTTTCTCAAATCTGCCCAGTACTCCTTTGGATGAGTGAAAATGGGCTGCATTCCCACCTCCACTCCCAAATCCGTCAGGCGGCTGTAGATCTCCATCTCATCTCTCTCCAGATACAGGCCGCGCATAATGTTCTCTCCCCCTGCTTTGGAGCTGGTGGGCCCAACCTCAATGACTGGCGGCATTTTATATCCGGCATCTAGAAGCTTTCCGACCGTGCGGACGTTTTTGAAGATGACAAAATAGTTCTTTTCAGACCGCTCTGCCTCCGGAAGCTTTACCAATGCCTTCTCTGCCGTAAAGGCCAAAACCTTGATGTCTGGCGGAACCACATTTTTGTAAATTTTCTTCAACATTTCGTTCTCTGCGATCCCATCGTCCACAATCAATATTCCATTGCATGGATTTCTTCTGATGAGAGTGGTAATGGTCTGTCCATGAACAACCCGGTCATCTACCCTACAGTAAGTAATCATAATCCCCCTCCTATTCGCACCATCATTGTTTGATTTGCAATTTATTTATTGCAATTTTTATTATATTTTAAGTTTTCGCATTTGTAAACTGTTATTTTATTGTGATTTTAACGATTTTATTTCGATTATCGCTAATTATTGCGCTTTTTCGCTCTCTATTTTGCATTTATAATTGCGTTTTTTTAATTTCTACCAAAATTTTTCTTGACTTTCCGGGCTTTCTGCCGCTATAATACTTCTATATTTTATGGTTTTTCATCTTTTATGCAATTTTACATATTACATTTCACAAATAAAGAATTTGCGTTTTGGAGGATTTTTTATGAACAGAAACAGCAAAGAACGTCAGGCAAAGATCATGGATCTTTTAAAAGAACAAGAGGTTGTGAAAACAAAAGAGCTGATGGAGTTATTCCAAACCCCCCCGGAAACGATCCGAAAAGATCTGCTCCATCTGGAGAAGCTAGGCCTGGTCGAAAAGGGCCATGGATTTGCAAAAATCTCCCCCTCCTATATAGAGGCCCCTGTCACGATCCGCAGCCAGCTCAACAGCATGAAGAAAAACAGCATTGCGGAGACAGCCATCCACATGATACCAAACGGTTCTGTCATCTTCCTGGACGGCGGAAGCACCTCCTTTTCCCTCGCAAAGCTGCTTGTACAGAAGGACCAGGTAACTGTCATCACCACATCTCTGCCCATTGCCGACCTGATCACCTCCAAAACCTCAAACATCGCATTTTTGGCCAATGGTTTTGTGAAAAAAGGAGCCTTAACAATGAAGGGGCCTTATACGGTAGAATCCCTGGCCCATTTTAAAACCGACTTTGCTTTTATGGGCACAAACGGCATGCTATACCATGACGGCGCCACCTGCAAAGATTACGATGATATCCCTATCAAAACGGCGGCAATCAATAATACGCAAAATGCCGTCCTCCTCTGTGACAGCCAGAAATTCTCTTCTGGAGCTATTATGGAATATGCAAAATGGGAAGATTTTTCCTATCTGATTACCGATACCGATGTATCGGAAGAAATAAAAACAAGGATCCGGGCCAAAACAAAGCTGATCCTTGCATCAGTTTGACTTGTATATAGAAGGGAATGCAAAAATTCATTGAATTGTGATGGATATAAACACGAAGCTGTCGCACATTAGTGAGACAGCTTCGTGTTTTATCAGTATTCTCAAAAGTCCATGTTACTTTAATCCATTTTCAGCCATATAGTCAGCCTCATACTTGGTCACGTATTCCGTTGCTGCTGTGGTATCCATGTAGTCTGCGATCAGCTTATTTGCGTCAATGTACTCATTCTTCCATGCATCCGTCTCTGATACGCTTCCGAGTACCTCGCTCCAGTAAGCTGCAGCCTCATCACTCATGGCTGCCGGAGCTGCAACACCACGCCATACCGGAACCTCTACATTGTTGTAATCTCCCACTTCACTTAAGGTCGGAGCATCTGCCAGATTGCCGGTATAACGCTCATTCGCCAGTGCCAGGATCGGGATCAGGGAACCGGCCTCTACATATTCAGAGGCTGCTGCAGGTTTTGCGATCACAAACTCCACATGTCCGCCTAATGCCGCTGTGATCGCGTCACCGGTAGAATCATAGGTAATATAAGTCAGCTGATCTTCGGATACTCCCAGTTCTGCGATCAATGCCTGATAGGTAGCGATGTCATCACCCTTTGAGCCTCCGATCACTACCTTATTGCCTGCCTTTACTGCGTCAATGACATCTGCAAAGGTATCGTATTTTGCGTCTTTTCCCTTGAATAAGAGCTGCTTGTCCACTGCCATAACCGCAAGAATACGGAAATTAGAGGAACGGTTCTTGGTATTGGTCACCATCGGCATCAGATCGCCGCTGTTGAAGGTCAGAAGCTGATAATCCGCATTCTTTTTCAGACCTGCCACTTCATTACGTCCTATCTCACCGGAACCGTCTGTCTTGTTTGTCACTACGATAGTCTGGCCATTGACAAGATTCTGGGCAGTCATAATATCACTGATCTTACGGGTAAAAATATCCGATCCGCCGCCGGCGCTGGATGTACACATCCACTGGATCGTTTTAGTCGGAGTAAAGGTTCCATCCTTCACATCCTTGCTGCCGCCGCAGCCGGTCACCAGTACGGATGCTGCCATAACGCCTGCCATGATACCTGCTAAAAGTCTCTTTTTCATAATATAAACCCTCCATTTTTTATTTTCACAGTTTTTGTTTTTTCAGGCTGCCACGCCTTTCTTTCTGGTCAGAACCGGGCGCAGGGCTGAAGCAAGAATAATCGCAAAGAAAATGATCATCAGCACACAGGTGATCGGTCTTGTAAAGAAAATGCTTAAGCTTCCGCCGGAAAGCATAAATGCCTTACGCATGTTGTTCTCCAGAAGCGGTGCCAGTACAAAGGATAACAGCATCGGAGCTGACGGGAAATTGTTCTTGTTTAAAAGATATCCCACAATGCCGGACAAAAACATTACAATAACACCATACATGGAATTGCTGGTGCTATAGGCGCCTACGATGCAGACTACCGTGATGATCGGGATCATGTATTTTACCGGTACGGACAGAATCTGGATCAAGAACGGAATAATACAGATCGCAACCAGTAAGGTAAAAACGTTTGCCAGATACAGAGACGCAATCAGGCCCCAGCAGAACTCCGGCTCGTTCTCAAACAGGAGCGGGCCCGGAGATAAGCCCCACATCATCAGACCGCCTAATAAAACAGCGCCGGTTCCGGATCCCGGAATTCCCAGTGCCAGAAGCGGTGCAAAGGCGCCTGCAGCCGCTGCATTGTTTGCTGCCTCTGCTGCCGCAATACCCTCAATCGCGCCGGTACCAAGAGGCTCCTCACTCTTAAACTTTTTCTGGACAGCATAGCCCATGAAGGATCCTGTGGTTGCACCCGCTCCCGGAAGAACGCCGATGAAGGTTCCCATCAGTCCAGAACGAACCGCCGGCGGGAGCAGTCTCTTAAAATCATGTCCGGTCAGCATGGAACCGCGGATGGAAAGCTTCATCTCATTCTTTGCAGAACCGGCACGCTTCTCATTGTCAGAATCACGGTCGTTGATCAGCTTGATGACCTGCGCAAAGCCAACCGCACCAATGACAAACGGAGTAAACGGAATTCCGCCGAGCAGATGCATGCTTCCAAACTCATAGCGCGGAGCGCCGGACAGGGTATCCATGCCCATGCTTGCAAGCAGAATTCCAAAACAGGTAATGACTACACCCTTGATGGGATTTTCTCCGACCAGCCAGCTGATGGATGTCATGGCGATCAGCAGGATCGCTGTCATCTCGGACGGACCAAATTTCAGTCCCAGGTTTGCAAGGCCTGGTCCCATAAAAGTCAGGATAAACATGCCGATGGTACCACCGATGCAGGATGCCATGTTTGCGGTTAAAAGTGCCTGTCCTGGTCTTTTTCTCTTTGTTGCCATCGGGTAACCGTCCAGAGTGGTGCATACCGCAGGAGAATCACCCGGGATGTTTAAAAGAATTGCGCTGAAGCTTCCGCCGTACATATTGGAATAGTACAGGGCGCCCAGCATGATGATTGCCGTTGCCGGATTAAACTTGTATGTCAGCGGCAAAAGCAGTGCGACACCGGCCAGAGAACCAATGCCTGGCATTGCGCCAACAATCAGTCCAAGGACTGCGCCAAGCATACATACTCCAATGTTCATCGGAGTCAGTGCTGTGCCAAAGCCCTGGATCAGCATGGAAAAGTTTTGCATATTCCGTTTCCTCCCTACATAAAGTTTTCAAATAGTCCCCATGGGAACTGAACCTGCAGCCATCCGGCAAAAACCCCCAGCACAATGACTGCCACGATCGCTTCAATGATGATGATGTGCAGGATCGGGGTTCCTTTCTCAATCACCAGAAGCCAGAAGAGCACATACAGAAAGATCATCGGGATCATGCCAATGATGAAGCTTCCCGCAATCACACCTGCGCCGCCTGCGATAACCAGAAGCTCATTTTTGTTGTACTGTGGTTTATCCTCTTCTTTCAGTGTCTGGAAGAATGCGGCCACACTGGAAATCACCATGACCACAGCAATGATGCTGGGGAAAAATCCCGCTTTCGGTTCCTTGTCCCAGAACCCCAGCTGCGTAAATCCAACCACTGCAAACACCACTCCCATCAGTGCCATTGCGATCGGAATCAGCTGTTTTGAACCAAACCTTCTCACCTTGTTCTACCTCCTCTTACTCACATCCTGCTGCGGATGTCCTGATAAGCATATAGAAAGCAAGGCTTGTGCCATGTCGCTGTTATTTGGGCTATTTTTTGTAAAATATTGTTCAAAGCGCCAATTTCCATCGTGATTTTGTCCAATTTGGCACTCTGTTTCTTCGTTTTCACTCATCACTTTGTCCTGATCTGTTTCTTTTTTCTCAATTATGTTTCCATCTCCTTTGTTACGTTTCATGTTGTTTCATTTTAATTCGCATCGTTTCATTGAAACAAAGAAAAAGGACCCCTTTCGGAGTCCCCTTCCTATATGCAATACAAAATTTTACCGGATGGCTTTGTTATTTTGCTGCAACAGCTGCCATGGTAGCACACTGTTTTACAGCATTCTCAAACGATGCCGTTGTCACCACACCTTTTCCTGCAATGTCATAAGCAGTTCCATGTCCGCAGGTAACAATCGGAATCGGGAAGCCGCCTGCAACGGTAATACCTCCCTCGAAACCAATCAGCTTCAGCGCGATCTGGCCCTGATCGTGGTACATGGTAACCACGCCGTCAAATTCCTTCTTAACCAGAGCCTTGTGGAACACGATATCAGACGGATATGGACCGGTAGCATTGATGCCTTCCTTCTGTGCCCACTCGATAGCCGGACGGATGACATCAATTTCCTCGCGTCCGCAGTCCCCATTCTCACCGCAATGCGGATTCAGCGCAGCAACGCCGATCCTCGGATTCTCAATTCCTGCTCCAGTCAAGGTCTTATAGGAAAGACGGATTGCCCGCTTAATGCGAAGTCCATCATTTTCACGCAGATCTGCACTTACCTGGGAAATCGGAATGTGGCTCGTGGTTCTGGTCGTGTAAAGACCATTGGTCACATTGATTTCGCCAAACGGATCTGTGTGTCCCAGAAGCTTTGCAAGATAATGATGCTCACTCTCCAGGGTCAGTCCTGCATCATGCATGCCGGCTTTATTTAACGGACCAAAGACATAGCCGCCAATCTTGCCTGCCTGCCATAATTCCACGCCAAGCTTCAGCATATCCAGGCATGCCTTACCGCTTACTACAGTCTTAACTCCAAACGGAACCTCCTCCGGATCTACATTTTTCTGATCCAGCACCGGAAGGCCCTTCTCCCAGTCTGCCTCTTCTACCTCAGATATTACCTGAAGTTTCACCTTATCCTTTGCCCCGATCACCTCAAGCGCACGCTCCAGCACCCGGAGATCTCCGATCACGATCGGCTTACAGTACTGCTCATAAAATCCTTCTGCTGCGCACTTTGCCACAAGCTCCGGACCAACACCGGCAGCATCTCCAAGAAGCACACCAATCACTGGTTTTGTTGCCATATCAAATACCCTCCTTTTTCCTTAAATGCACTGATATTTTTTTGCATTTATGTTCTGACCATATAATAAGCAAGGTATATGCCAACCTGGCGCATCCGGCTGTTTTTTTCTTTTTGCAGGTATTGTGCACCTTTTTACCGCGTTTTTTCATACTTCAGACATTCTCTTTTCCCGCAGCCTGTTTCATTTCCATGCAGTTGGTTCGCTCTTTCCCGTTTTTATGTTTCATATTTTCATATACTTTTCTTTTTGTTTCTTTTTGTTTCACCCATTTTGCGCTTACCGGTTACTGGATCCAGTCACCGCGATAGGTCTTTACGCCGTTTTCGGTGGTCCAGAGCTTGTATGGATAAGTCCGGCCCTGTAAAGCAGGGTCATATGGATAGGTTATAACAGGACCGTCGTTTTCGGAAGCATCGATCGGAGTTCCCGCTGACTGATTTCCGTCACTGTTTTCGGATGCTCCAAGCAGTTTTCCCGCAAAATAGCAATCGGTCAGTTGCACGTCTGAGTCTTTATCCGACTTACCGACCAGACCTCCCACTCCGCCTTTCCAGCCTTTTCCTATATCGTATATACTCGCTGTGCTGAAGGAGTTGGAGATTGCCACAGGTCCCTGCAGCCAGCCTACCAGACCTCCCACCGGCCGCTGGCCTGTAATACTTGCTCCGCCTGTCAGCGGGTCTGCTTCTGCAGCACTGGCATAAGACTGGTTTCTGCCTGCAACATAGCATTCTGTGATCTCTGCTTCTGCCTTCTGGTCCGGACCATAGGCAATCTCAAGGTGAGCAATCAGGCCTCCCGTTGCATCACTGACATATCTGCCATCCAGAAATCCTGAAAAAACAGACTGCCGGATCTTCATGCTTTTTCCGATTCTGGCATGGCCGATCAGGCCTCCGACCGTTTTTCCGTTATATTCATATATTTTGTTGATCAGGGCATTCTTTCCGTACACATACACATGATCCAGTTCCAGCTCTTCCACATCCGCAGATGCTACTGCACCACCAACATCACCATTGTCACCGTTCGTGGCGGTGATACACATATCGTCTCCGTAAATGCGTACATTCTCTAAACGCACATAGGTGTCTTTTGCGGAATTTCCCTTTGCAAATGCCAAAATCCCGGCTGCAGTTCCATTGCCCTTTACCTGCAGATTCTTCATATTCAGATCCTGAACCTTCAGATGCGTGTTGGATAAAATAAATGCGGATGCATTGCCCCATTGCTGTTTATAATGCTTCTGGATTCCAATGTTCAGTCCCGCGATGGTATGATGGTTGCCATTATATAATGTAAGATCCGGATTCTCGATACACTTGAAGCTGCCGGCTTCGGTATAGCCCTGACTGTCATAGTCATGAAAAACCTGAACCGGCTCACCCGGATACCGTTCTTCCAGCTCATCGCAATATGGCGCAGTTTCCGCAAGAACCGGAGCATCCGGATCCTCATCCTTCCTCCAGAGAATATTATCTGTCTGCTCTACAGTCGTAATCTGGAATTGCTCCCTGTTATAAAAGCTCAGATTGATCAGATGTCTGGCACTAAAAACCTCTGCGGTATGCTCGTGAAGCTCCCCGAAATAGCTGTTTACCGTAATGCTGCCGGGATCCGAGGGAGCCGGGATCACATTTGCTTCGCTGACCGTTACCGTTGCATCCTCACCGGCCCAAAAGCCATTCCGCAGGTTTTGATAGCCCATCTGCAGAAATTCCTTGCTGTCCAGGACAAAACGGACCTGCAGCTGCGATGCCCCTGCTTTACTGATGGCAAATCGGTGATCTCCTCCGGGAACGGAACCCTTATAATCCCATTTCCATTTGATGGCGCTGTTATCCGGATTCTCTCTTAATTCCAGTATCTCCGATGGATTGCTGCTTCCGTAATATTTGAAATCGTCCGGGTTTTCGCCGATTTTTAAAATAACATAGGTTGAAAACCCGCTGGATTCCCCGTAAACAGAGAAAATCAGATACTTCGGTTCTGTCCCTGCCAGCATGTCTGTCACATAATCCACCCACAACTCATTGCCATTATGTACTTTCAGTTCTCCGGATGGCTGTGCCTGAACCTTGAACCAGTCTCCCACATGCACACGCGCAAATTTAAAGACCTGCCTGGTGCGGATACTGCCTTCACCGGTGTCATTACGGATGGCACTGCTGGTTTCCGGATCCTCCTGCATCAGCTGGAGGACGGTCGGCATGGGGTAGGTGCTTTCCTGTGTTGTGTCATATGGGAATGCCTGCTTTTTACTAAAGGAAGCATTCTCAGCAAAATAGTTCTCAAGCTGATCGGGATTTGAATACTCCAGGATCTGTTTTCCCTTTACCGTACCGGCATTTTCTCCGCCGCTTACCACTGATGAGGTATAGCAATACGAAAAATCGGATGCTTTCTTTCCGGCTACGCCATCATCCATTCTCATGTTCCCGTATTTTGTTACAAAAGCAGTCACGTCTGCTTCGTCCGGGGCATACATTCCTCCGGACCAGACAGATGCTGTCACATAGCTTCGCTTCACAGCACTGCCCTCCGGCAGGACTGCCGCAAGTCCTCCGGCAAGCCCCCGGGTGGAGACAATATTATAACGTCCCTTTGCCGTGTTGAAGCCCTCTGTCCCCGGATACAGCTCCGTCAGGCATTCCTGGTTTCCGGTATGCCCGGCCACATAGCAGTTCTGGATCAGAACCTGCGCAACCCCATTGTCCGGTGTATTCACCTTTGCGGCGAGTCCTCCGGCAAAGGACTGCGCCTCCACATAAACCGATGCCGCACAGCCTGACAAGGTCACATTGCCGGTGGCAGAGCCGATCAGGCCGCCTGCCGCTCCTGCTTTAGCCTCAATCTTAAATGCTTCGGCCTGGTCCGGCCGGGTCTGATCTACCGAAGAAGGCTCCGTCACTCCGGAACGATAGGTGTTTGCCGCCATAACAGATTTCACAGTCAGCGCTGTTCCCCGGAACGCTCCGACCAAAGCTCCGGCATCTGCCGGTTCCAATACGGTACCGCCGCCCTTTGAGGTGATCACCGGATACTGCACCAGCACATTTTCCACGGAAATTTCAAGGGATGGTGCATCTGTCTCCTTCCTTCCGCATCCGATCAGCCCTCCGGCATTGTCAGCTGCGGTGATCACCGGATGCACCAGCTCTAAATCGGTCACCGTCAGATTCTTCGATACGGTTCCAAAGCAGCCGCCTGCCCCCGGTGTATTCACGACAAGCTCACTGATCTTTTTGCCATTTCCCTCATAGACCAGATCAAATTCAGGCTCCAGCGGTGCATAACAGCCCGGAGCCGTCCCGGTCCACTCCTCTGTCAGAACCTCTCCCTGCTTCTTGTATATTTTGTAGTAAACCGGGATACTGTCCGGCTCCTGTATTGCTGATGCATGGCTGCTGTGTATTTCACGCACGACGGCATTCCGGTAATCCCACCAGGACATATCTTCGCTTTGCGATACCACATATGCGCCCGGCTGTTCTGCCGGAGAATTCAGTCCCAGCTTCTGCTCATTTGCTGCCGGATGGAAATCCGAAACCCGCCTGTCCAGATTTTCCAGGTGCCGGATATTGGAAACCACGATTTTGCCGTTAGCGACTTTCTGAAACAGGCTGTTTGTCTGACACACCGGACTGGCTGACGTATTGCCGCTTTCGGTCACTGCTTCCGCGTAAATGCGGATATCCTCTCCCGGGATCAGCGCAATGTCATTTCCACCATGATCCGATCTCATATCACCTCTCAAATCCGCAAAGCGCGCGCCCTGAATGGAAATATCATCCAGGATCACATCACAGACACTGCCGGCTCCCTTCATCAGTACACGCTCATCCTGCGTAAAGCTGTTTAAATCGATCCAGCCTTTTGCTCCGCTCGCCGCACCCTCGACCCACAGCTTTAATTCGTTCGCACCTGACGGAGTCTCTATTTCCACATATAAAACTTCTTCATTATGAACGGTAACCTTCATTTCCACCTGCTCCGGATCTTTCTTTTCCGGCTCAGTCAGAGAGGCTCCTGCATAATATCCGACTGCTTCCCCATAAAACCTCTCACGTTTTTTGGGATCTCCTGTAAGCCCGGACAGCTCTGAAAATTCTGCTGCGGTTCCCTGAAAGATATAGCGGTCAGAGTACCAGACTTCCCGGACAGCTCCTGTCCCAGGCGCATAGACGATCAGATAGCTGCCGTCCGTGCGGACTGTCTCATCAATAGATCCAAAGGGAAGCAGACGCTCCCGGATCCCTTCCGTTGTATTGCCTGCGCCTTCGCCCGGCTGATACAAAATACAGTACAGATCAGCTGCATCTGCTCCGGTGCTTCCGGTAATTGCAGTCAGCGCAATCCCGATCTTGTCTGTGGAAGCATTCGATTCCGTTTCCGAAGCAGCGTTTTTGCTTTCCGTGTCATTCCCATCATACTGATGCAGAAGGCGCTCCATGACTCCGCCGGATTTTGCCAGGCTTAGATTATTCTGGGCTGCCAGGAAAATTTCCTTCGCAGTGCGGTCCATCTCCATGCGCCGCAGACTGCTCTGATAGCGGATCGCCGCAACAAAAGAAACACCGGCAAGAATCAAGGTGATTGCAATGACCACCAGAAATTCCGCCAGTGTAAACGCTCCGCTCCTGTGTTTTTTTGTATATGATCTGTATTCCATCTCTTTCTCCTCCGGGAAAGCATTTTTACTCATCCTGTCCTTCCAGATTCACCGCGCGCACAACCAGCTTGTCCAGATGTGCCGCCGGCTCACGGTCCGCATTTGCGACATCGCGCTTGTAATAGACGTTGATATCCTCCAGTATAAAGCAGCTGTCCGTATACCGGTATTGATCCACATCAAAGCTTGTACAGAACAGTCCGCCCATGGCGCCATCCGAGAGAAGCGGCACCTTTGTGCCGTCACTCAGATACTCTTTGCAGATGCCGGCCCGGTCTTCATTGGAGATCTGGTCTTCATTGGAGACCTGTGCTCCATTGGAAGCCTGTGCTCCACCGGCTTCCTGATATGGCATAACAGAAAGGCGCATCCAGTCTCCGGTCTCGCCGCTGAAAAATTCAGGACCGCAGTCTCCGCCTGACCTCACCTGCTGCGCCTCGGACAAAACATCGGTAATCAGCTCCACCGTGGTGGCAAGTACTTGCTGCGCCTCGGCTTTTTCCGTGGTTTTGCGGTACGCATTTTTTACCGCAGCAACACCGCCGGCAACCGCCACCGCAGACATGGCAAGAATCAGCACTGCCGCCAGCATCTCCGTCAGGGTCATACCTGCCCGGGAGCGGACACAGCGCCGCACTATTTTATTTTTCACTGTCTGATACCACTGCCTTTTCATGCGTTCTGCTCCATATGTTCCTGTCCTTAC
>OHAM01002016.1_pt1 | contig 11799 bp, 10 predicted proteins | sample 1577161 | NCBI WGS metagenome assembly OHAM01 (sample SAMEA3541583, study PRJEB24748) | human gut metagenome | biome: human gut; feature: human-associated habitat; material: faeces | place: China | collected 2012
GCCCGACCTACACCCTTAGCAGGGGCGCCTCTTCGGCCTCTTGAGTATTTCTCCGCAGTTATTACTTAAAACTATTAAGTTGAACTATGCGGCTTGGACATGCTCATGTCAAGCGCATGGTCAATTATACTAAATAAGAATTGGGTTGTCAAGCCTGTTTTTCCAGATATTTTTATATATTTTCATTAATCTTGTTTTGAATCCGATCGTGCACAATATCTGCGATTTCCTTTGTTTTTAAACCTACATATTGATCCGGATTGAGCGGCTCCAGGAAGTGAACCTGGACGGTTTCTTTATTAATAGAAGAAACACCAAACGGTTTATAGCTGTCGATCAGAGCAACCGGTATGATGGGACACCCGGCATTTACGGCACTTTTAAAGGTTCCCGCTTTAAACTCCAATATCCGGTTACCATTTCTGCTTCTGGTTCCTTCCGGAAATATAACATAATTCTTCCCGTTTTTTACATCCTCAGTCATCTTGTTTATAATTTTTAAAGAGGATCTCACATCTTTCCTGTCCATTGGAATTGCGCGGAGCAGCCTTGCTATCTGTTTTACCAGGATTATTTCAGCTACTTCCTTTTTAAAAACAACACAAAGCGCTTTTGGACATGCCTCGATGATGGCCAGCATATCAAAAAGTCCCTGATGATTGGGAAACAGGATAAATCCATTTTCTTCAGGTATATTTTTCAGGCCCGTTTTCTCAATTGTGACCCGCCCCGTCCTGTTTACCTTCTCTATTAATTTTCTGAGATAGTCATACCTCTCCTGGTCCGTATGGCTGTCGTCCTCCCTGCCCAGTTTACCGATACGGTAAAACCAGCCCGGCACCCGGATTATATTTCGTAATACCATATATGCAATGCGGTTCATATTCCTTCCTCTCCCCATCTAATGCTTTTCATATTTTTGACGGTTCAGCCGTCCCATGGCCAGCGCACTTCCGATACACCCCGAGAGAAGTCCCACTGCCGTGTATTCTGCTTCATCCTCCCGGATTTCTGATTCTCAAGATCCTCTATTTCACGGCGTACCTCACTGAGATTTTGTTCTGAATTTCTCTTTTCTTCCCGTACTTTTCCGATGGGGGAGGCAAACGCCGTTCCCGCTAAAAAAATCTGAAACATCAGAAAGAGGGACAGGATTCTGTCCGCTCTTTTATTTTTCATATGATTTATTATCCGCTATTCTTCAGAGTATTCTTTAACCGCCGTCTCATAGAGATTATTTCCCTTCGAATCAATCACGACGATAACCGGAAAATGCTCTACCCTAAGTTCCCTGATTGCTTCTGTCCCCAAATCGTCATAAGAAATGACCCTGGATTCCTTGATGCATTTTGACAAAATAGCTCCCGCCCCGCCGACTGCCGCAAAATAAACGGCCTTATTTCTGACGATGGCCTCCGTCACTTCTTTGCTCCGCTTTCCTTTTCCTATCATGGCTCCCATTCCCAAATCAAGAAGACGGGGGGTATATTTGTCCATCCTGCTTGATGTAGTGGGGCCTGCCGAGCCGATCACCCTGCCTTCTCTTGCCGGAGAAGGACCCATGTAATAAATTACCGTATCTTTAATTTCGACAGGCAGTTCCTTCCCCTCGTCAAGTGTTTCAATCATCCTCTTGTGAGCCGCATCCCTTGCCGTATAAATAATACCGTCTATGTAAATATAATCTCCTGCTTTTAAACTCTCTGCCGTTTCTTTTGTGAACGGCGCCTGAATGGTACGTTCCATTTTCATTCCTCCTAAGTTTACCATCCAATATATATTATCGGACTAAATTTTCATTTCTTTAGCTTTTTTTCATTTTTTTATATAATTCTGTGGATATGCCTGTTTACATGGCAACAGATATTGACCGCCATTGGAAGTCCGGCAATATGGGTCGGATAAGTCTCAATATTTACTGCAAGAGCAGTCACCGTTCCTCCCAGGCCCCCTGGCCCGATTCCCAGGCTGTTTATTTTTTTCAGCATTTCTTTTTCAAGTTCTCTCACATAAGGTACCGGTGATTCTTCCTCCAGATCCCGGGTTAGGGCATGTTTTGCCATAACCGCGCATTTTTCAAAGGTTCCGCCAATACCGACTCCTATTACCATAGGCGGACAGGCATTGGGACCGGCATCCTTTACCGCTGTCAGAATGGATTCTTTTACGCCTTCAATTCCGTCTGCCGGTTTCAGCATAAATATCCGGCTCATATTTTCACTTCCGAATCCCTTTGGGGCAACTGTTATGTCAACCTGATCCCCCTCCACAATCTCATAATGAATGACAGCCGGGGTATTATCCTTTGTGTTGTCACGGTAAATCGGATCTTTCACTACGGATTTTCTCAAATATCCATCGACATAGCCCTGTCTGACTCCCTCATTAACAGCTTCCGTCAGGTTCCCTCCATCAAAATGTACTTCCTGCCCTACCTTCATAAAAATAACAGCCATACCTGTATCCTGGCAAATGGGAATCATCTCCGCACCGGCTATTTCCAGATTTTCTTTCAGTTGATTAAGAACCTGGCGGCCGAGAGGCGCCTTCTCTTTTTGAACTGCCTGTTCAAAAACTTTTTTCATGTCTTCCGAAAGGAAATGGTTTGCCTCAATGCACATTTCTTTTACATTCTTTGTAATCTCAGTCACATCAACTTTTCTCATACTTAAATACCTCTTTGTTTTCAAATAGTTTGTCTTCCGGTTTTATATTTATCTGTCTTTACATTAATTTAATCATAAAGTATTTCCTATCTTCTTGCAATCCTTTTTGGCTGCACAAAGGCCGCAGGAATATGGCATTTCCTGCGGCCTTATTTTATCAGCTTTTAATTTTCCGGCATTTCTTCACTGCCCTGTTCTGTCTTTCCTTCCTCTTCCATATCATCATCGTCCGTGATATCATCTTCCAGATCTTCGTCATCCGGATTATTTTCACTTTCACGTACTTTTGCAATACTTGCAACGGCAATTCCGGAATCAGGATCAATGCTCATCAGTTTTACGCCAGAGGTATTTCTTCCAATTATGGATATATCATTTACCGACATTTTTATGATAATGCCCTCGTTGGTTATCAGCATAATTTCCCTGCTGTTGTCTACCAGCTTGGCGCCAATCAAATCGCCTGTTTTGTCTATAATCTTATAACATCTCACACCTTTGCCGCCACGGTTCTGGCAGTTAAACTCTTCAATCGGAGTCCGCTTACCGTAGCCGTATTCGGAGGCAACCAGCAGGCATTCTCCCTGGCTCGACATCTGCATGCCGATTACTTCATCATCTTCATCAAACTTCATACCGATTACGCCCATAGATACACGGCCGGTAACTCTGACGTCTGTCTCATGGAAACGGATACACATTCCCTTTTTCGTCACAAGGAATATATCTTCCGTATTATCGGTTCTCTTAACCTCGATCAATTCGTCGTTCTCACGGAGAACAATAGCCTGAAGGCCATTCTTTCTTACATTCTCATACTCCTTCAGGGAGGTCTTTTTCACCATACCGTTTCTGGTGGCCATGAACAGATATTTGTCATCCTCGAATTCTTTCATCGCTATGATGGATGTAATCTTTTCACCAGGCATCAGCTGAAGAAGGTTTACAATCGCTGTTCCCCTTGCAGTTCTTCCCGCCTCCGGTATCTCATATGCCTTCAGCCGGTAAACACGCCCGGTATTGGTAAAGAACATCACATAATGATGATTTGTCGTCATAAGCAGATCTTCGATATAATCCTCATCGATTGTCTGCATCCCCTTGATACCTTTACCGCCACGGTTCTGGCTCTTAAAGTTGTCGCTGGACATACGCTTAATGTAGCCAAAATTTGTCATAGCCACTACCACGTCATCATCCGGTATCAAATCTTCTGCCGACATATCATATTCATCATATCCGATTGCCGTTCTTCTCTCATCTCCATATTTATCAGAAATGACGATGATTTCTTCTCTGATTACGCCGAGCAGCTTTTTCTCGTCTGCCAGAATAGCCTTTAATTCAGCAATCTTTGCCATCAGCTCTCTATACTCATTTTCCAGCTTTTCGCGTTCCAGACCGGTAAGAGCCCTCAGACGCATATCCACGATAGCCTGAGCCTGAATCTCCGACAGGGCAAACCGCTCCATCAACTGTGCTTTCGCATCGGCCACGTTGGCGGACCCGCGGATAATTTTGATTACCTCGTCGATATGATCCAGGGCCTTTATGAGGCCTTCCAATATATGAGCGCGCTCTTCCGCTTTATTTAAATCATATTTTGTTCTTCTGGTTACTACTTCCTCCTGGTGCTGCAAGTAGTATTCCAGCATCTGTTTTAAGTTAAGGATCCGCGGTTCGTTGTTAACGAGAGCCAGCATAATCACGCCGAATGTATCCTGAAGCTGGGTGTGCTTTAACAGCCTGTTCATCAGTACATTGGCATTGACATCGCGGCGGAGCTCGATACATACTCTCATGCCTTCACGGTTGGACTCATCCCTTAAATCTGTAATGCCGTCAACTTTTTTCTCTTTGACAAGCTCTGCAATCTTTTCGATCAGACGGGCCTTATTAACCATATAAGGAAGTTCTGTTACGACAATCCTGTTCTTTCCATTGGCCAGTGTCTCAATATCATATACGGCGCGTACACGGATTTTTCCTCTTCCCGTCCTGTATGCCTCTTCAATTCCGGCCCGGCCGAGGATCGTTGCCCCGGTGGGGAAATCCGGCCCTTTTACAATTTCGAGTATTTCTTCCAGAGAAGTCTCTCTTCCCTCCTCCACTCTGTTGTCAATGATTTTCACAACGCCGGCGATTACTTCGCGTAAATTGTGAGGCGGAATGTTGGTTGCCATACCGACGGCAATACCGGAAGTTCCGTTAACAAGGAGGTTGGGATAACGGGACGGAAGCACAACCGGCTCTTTTTCCGTCTCATCAAAGTTCGGGGCAAAATCAACGGTATCTTTATTGATGTCGGCCAGCATCTCCATTGAAATCTTGCTGAGCCTTGCTTCCGTATATCGCATGGCTGCGGCGCCGTCACCATCCACCGAACCAAAGTTTCCATGTCCGTCAACCAGCGGATATCTGGTAGACCATTTCTGGGCCATGTTTACCAAAGCTCCGTAAATAGAGCTGTCGCCGTGCGGATGGTATTTACCCATCGTATCACCGACGATACGGGCGCATTTACGGTGCGGCTTATCCGGTCCGTTATTTAATTCGATCATGGAAAAGAGTACTCTTCTCTGTACCGGTTTCAAACCATCTCGCACATCGGGCAGAGCCCTGGCAGCGATTACACTCATCGCATAATCGATGTAGGATGTCTCCATGGTTTTTTTAAGGTCTATATCATGAACTTTGTCAAATACATTAGGTTCCATTCTTTCTCCTCTCACAATCCTGCCTGAAAATTACCGGCCGCATATGTCTGCTGCACAGCTCCGGCTGCCGTTACCATTCAGCTAAGGGCTGAATCTCTGACGGCTATCAGATATCCAGGTTCTGAACATATTTGGCGTTTGCTTCTATAAATTCACGTCGCGGTTCTACCTGGTCACCCATCAGTGTGGCAAATGTCAGATCTACTTCGGATGCTGTCTCATTGTCTATCATGACACGCAGAAGGATTCTTCTCTCCGGATCCATTGTTGTCTCCCAGAGCTGCTCCGCATCCATCTCGCCAAGTCCTTTATAACGCTGAATCTTATTGTTGGTATCGCGGCCAATCTCCATCAGAATGGAATTAAGTTCTTCGTCGCTGTATGCATACCATACCCTCTTATTCTTCTCCACCTTATAAAGAGGCGGCTGTGCCAGGTATACATGCCCCTGACGGATCAGTTCCGGCATAAAGCGGTACAGGAATGTAAGAAGGAGGGTGCTGATATGGGCGCCGTCCACATCGGCATCGGTCATAATGATAATCTTATTATATCTCAGCTTCTCGATGTCAAAATCTTCATGAATTCCCGTTCCAAAAGCGGTAATCATTGCGCGTATCTCGGCATTTCCATAGATTCTGTCAAGTCTGGCTTTTTCTACGTTCAGAATCTTTCCTCTCAGCGGAAGGATTGCCTGGTTCGATTTATTCCTGGCCTCTTTTGCCGAACCTCCGGCGGAATCTCCCTCAACGATATAAATTTCACAGTTTTCCGCATTCTTATCTGAACAGTCTGCCAGTTTTCCCGGAAGAGCCATACCGTCGAGAACTGATTTTCTACGGGTCATCTCTCTGGCTTTTCTGGCCGCATCCCTTGCTCTTTTTGCAAGAATGGACTTTTCACAGATAATCTTTGCAACCGACGGATTCTGCTCAAGGAAATAGGTAAGCTGTTCGCTTACAACCGCATCAACGGCTGTTCTGGCCTCACTGTTGCCCAGCTTCTGTTTGGTCTGTCCTTCAAACTGCGGTTCCTCAATTTTAACACTGATAATCGCGGTAATTCCCTCTCGGATATCCTCGCCGCTGAGAGCCGGTTCGTTATCCTTTAAAAGTTTGTTCTTTCTTGCATAATCATTGAATGTCTTCGTCAAAGCATTCTTAAATCCGGTCAGATGAGTACCGCCTTCCGGCGTATTGATATTATTGACAAAGGTATATATATTCTCTGTATAGGAATCATTATGCTGCACGGCAACTTCCACATATACCTGCTCCTTGGTTCCCTCGCAGTAGATGACCGGCGCATAGAGCTTTTCATTGCTTTTGTTCAAATACGTTACAAACTCTTTGATACCGCCCTCATAGTGGAATACCTTTTCTTTTTTATTATCTCTGTCATCACGCAGCACAATCCTTAAATTCTTTGTGAGGAAAGCTGTCTCCCGGAGCCTGATCTTGAGCGTATCATAATCATAAACCGTCTCTTCAAATATATCTTTATCCGGCAGGAATGTTACTTTTGTACCATGTTTATCCGGAGGGCATTCACCTTCCACACGGAGCGGGCACATTACTTTGCCCCGTTCATATCTCTGTTTGTATACTTTACCCTCTTTATAAATCTCTACTTCCAGCCATTCGGAAAGAGCATTTACGACTGAGGCGCCGACACCATGCAGTCCGCCGGAAACCTTGTATCCCCCTCCGCCGAATTTACCGCCGGCATGCAGGATCGTAAATACAACCTCAACCGCAGGAATACCGGCTTTCTTCTGAATGTCTACAGGAATACCGCGGCCGTCGTCCTCTACCGTGATCGAATTATCCTCATTTATCTGTACTTCAATCGTATCACAGAAACCGGCAAGCGCTTCATCCACGGCATTATCAACGATCTCATACACGAGGTGATGGAGGCCTCTCATGGAAGTACTTCCAATATACATACCAGGACGTTTCCTTACCGCCTCTAACCCCTCCAATATTTGTATTTGATCTGCACTATATTCTGAACCCATAAGTTCCTCCTTAACTTTACTCACAGTCAACAGTTCCGTTTACCACTTTAAAGGTCTTATCTATTTGAAAACAATGGCTTATAAAATCATCCAGTCCGGTACAGGTAATAACCGTCTGTATATGGCTGATCCCGGAAAGCAGATGCTCCTGTCTTCCGGAATCCAGCTCCGACAGAACATCATCCAGCAGAAGAATCGGATAATCCTTAACTATCTTTTTGACGAGTTCTATCTCCGCCAGTTTCAGTGATAGAGCCGCCGTCCTCTGCTGGCCCTGGGAACCGAATTTTCGGATGTCTATATTGTTTACATAAAAACTTATATCGTCCCGGTGCGGGCCGGTAAGTGTTGTTTTTTGCCTGAGATCCTGCATCCTGCTTTTCTTAAGAACCTTTTCCAGTACGTCTGCCTCCGTATTTGGTTCATAACGTATCTCCAGCTCTTCTTTTCCGCCGGAAAGATTAAAATGGATATCCCGGATAATCCCATTCATCTGATCGATAAAATCATTCCGGTAATGGATCAGCTCACGGCCATAGGAAACCAGCTGCATATCGTAAATATCCAGCATCTCCTCATATTCCGGCCTGAAGGCAATCTCTTTTAATAATTTATTTCTCTGCAGAATAATCTTATTATATTGAACAAGAGAATGGACATACAGCCTGTTGAGCTGGCATAATTCCAGATCAACAAACCGGCGTCGTTCCGCCGGGCCGTTTTTTATCAGATTTAAATCTTCCGGTGAAAAAAATACTACATTGACAACGCCAAAAAGCTCACTGGCTTTATGGATTGCTATCCCGTTGATTGCTACGCCCTTTGTCTTGTTCTTTTTCAGGTGCATATCAATCCGGTAAGGAACATCATCCTTTCTGATGTTCATCTTAATATGGGATTCTTCCTCCCCGAATTCTATAATCTCCCTGTCCTTGCTTCCCCGGTGTGATTTTGTCGTTGCGCATACATAGACAGATTCCAGGATATTGGTTTTTCCCTGGGCATTGTCTCCATAAAGCACATTGGTCCCCGGATCAAAATTGATATGTAATTCTTTATAATTACGGTAATTTTTTAGTTCCAGCGATTCAATAATCATGGGAGAAGTCCTTTATTTTATGATTTTGATCGTAGTTCCCTCAAAGGTAACTTCGTCTCCGTCATAGAGTTTTTTTCCTCTCTGGTATTCGGGCTGGCCGTTTACCTTGACGAGGCCGTCCAGAACGGCGAATTTGGCATCCACTCCGTTCTCCACCAGGCCGGCCGCTTTCAGCGCCTGGCCCAGTTTAATATAATCGTCTCTTAATTTGATCGTTTCCATCTTATTATCCTTTTTAGATTGAAGCCGCGTTGAAATTTACAGGAAGGATCAGGTATATATAGTTCTCTTCCTCGTCTTTGATAAAGCAGGGCGACTTCGGATTCATCATGTACAGAGTAACTTCTTCGTCATCAATAATACGAAGTGCGTCGACCAAAAACTTCGGATTAAAACCAATCATAAGATCTTTTCCGAATTTTGTAATATTTATCTCCGCATTCATCGTACCAAAGGCGGAATTGAGTTTCAGCTCCATTCCCTCATCCGTAATATTGATAATAATAGGTTTTTTATCATTTTCACGGATCAGAATGCTGGCGCGCTCTATACTGTCCATAAATTCTCTGCGGTTGACCGTAACTTTCGTATCGTAATCACTGGACAGCATCTGGTTGATCCTGAAATATTCGCCTTCGATCAGACGGGATACGACAACCGTATCATCAAACTCGAACATAATATGATTGGAAGTAAAGAAAATAAGTACTTCTGATTCATTGTCGCCGTTCAGTATCTTACTGATCTCACCAAGAGTCTTGCCAGGAACAATGACTTTTATATCATGATACTGATCTTTTAATATAACTTTTCTGATCGACATGCGGTGGCCGTCGAGAGAAACCACTTTCAGTATATTATCATTTACTTCGATCAATTCACCTGTCATCATTTTGTTGCTGTCATTCGGCGATGTGGAGAAGAGCGTCTGACGGATGACTTCTTTTAATGTAAATTGGGAAAGACAGATATAATTGTCTCTCTCTATATGCGGGATATAGGAAAATTCTTCTCCGTCCTTGCCCTGTATTTTGAATACAGACTTTTCACATGTGATGACTGTATTGAATTTTTCATCAGATTCTATTGTAATCAAAGATTCGTCTCCTGAGAGCTTCCTTATGATGTCGGAAAGTAACTTTGCATCAAGCGCTATCTTTCCTCTCTCCAGAATCATTCCCTCTACTTTTGTTTCTATACCCAGCTCCATATCATTGCCGGTCAGTTTTATCTCGTTGGAAGTTGCATCGATCAGGATGCATTCCAGGATTGGCATTGTAGTTTTAGATGATACTGCCTTCAGAACGATATTGATGCCGTTCATCAGATTGTCTTTATTAAATGAAAGCTTCATAATTGTTGATAACTCCTTTGCTAAGATTGATTGTGATGGTTAGAGGTATTTATATATAAATTCCGTAGCATTCGTAGTAGGGGGTGTGAATTTGTGTAAAAGCCCGGACAGGCCCTGAACACAAAGGTTTGTCCCTGTAGAAATCATTGTGTAAAACTGCCGATATTAAGAGGGATAACTTGAGGTTTATCCACAACCTGAAAATGAACCTCAGTTTTCGATCATTTATCCACACGTTATCATCGGTATATCCACAGCTTATTGTGGATTTATCTTTTTCTTCAGGATCTCTATGGTATTGCGCAGACTTTCGTTCTTATCCATATCGGCCCCTATTTTTTCATATCCGTGAATTATAGTTGTATGATCCCTGCCGCCTAAATATTTGCCGATAGCCTGCAAAGGCGTATCTGTCATGCTCCGGCACAGGAACATAACGATTTGGCGGGGGAAAACCACTTCTTTGTTTCTCTTCTGGGAAGAAATATCAAGCGGAGTGATGCCGAAGTGATCGGCTACTACCTGAATAATTAATTCAGGGGTGACTTCTTTTGTCTCGTTCGGTGAAATCAGGTCTTTGAGGGCTTCTTCGGCCAGTTCAATTGTGATTTCCTGTTTATTTAATTTGGAAAGAGCGACGATTTTTGTGAGGGCTCCTTCCAGCTCCCGGATGTTTGATTTAACGTTGGTGGCAATATATTTGATTACTTCATTGTCGATGTTGTAACCTTCCAGTTCCTCTTTCTTGCGGAGGATTGCCATTCGCGTTTCGTAGTCAGGAGACTGTATATCGACGGTAAGGCCCCATTCAAAGCGTGACCGGAGACGTTCTTCCAGTGTCTCAATCTCTTTCGGCGGCTTATCGGATGAAATGATAATCTGCTTTTTGGCTTCATACAGGGAGTTAAAGGTGTGGAAAAATTCCTCCTGCGTACTTTCCTTACCTATGATAAACTGGATATCATCGATCAGAAGGATATCGTTATTCCTGTATTTTTCACGGAATTCCGTTGTGGATATATTGTTTTTATTTCGGATCGCATCGATCAGTTCATTGGTAAACTTCTCGCTTGTGACATACAAAACTTTGGCCTGCGGATTATTCTTGAGAATAAAATGGCCGATGGAGTGCATAAGATGAGTTTTGCCAAGACCAACTCCTCCATATATAAAAAGCGGGTTGTATATTTCACCTGGAGATTCGGCGACAGCCAAAGAAGCCGCATGCGCCAGATTATTGTTGGCACCTACGACGAAACTGTCAAACGTATATCGGGGATTTAAATTGGCGTTCTGTATCACCTGCCTGTTTACTTCCAGTGCGCGGTTAATTAGTTGGCTCTTATCAGCTTCTTCCTGTCGGGCGCCAACCTGTTCCAGTGTTACAAATTCTAATTCACATTCGATTCCGGTCAGTTCTTCGATCGTAATCTGAAGCAGAAATCCATATTTTCTCTTAATATATCCGAGAAAATGGATGTCCGGCACCAGGATCTGAAGAGTATTTCCTTTGACATCGTATGGTTCGGTGGGAAGCAGCCATGTTTTGAATGAAACATCGGTCAGTTCATGCTCTTCCTTTATGTGCAGTAGAATCTGGTCCCATTTTTCCTTGATTTTTTCTAACATAGTAAGTCTCCTAAGTGTAATAAAAAAGCAAAACTGCAAATTTGCCCAATCTAATACCTATTCTACATTATTATAAAGTATTTTTCAATTAAAAGATTTGAGTTTAATTAATCGCCTTATTATTCACACACCGCCCAAAAGCGGCATGCTGCGAATAATAAAATGCATCGAGATGCACAGAAAGGTCAAAAAGCGCCGTTTCACGGCGGTGTCCCTGCTTGCCGGGGTTATGTATGTGTATAACTGATTTTTGGTTATCCACGATGCATTCTGCGTTTCTTTCTCTTTCTTTCTTTCTTTCTTTCTTTCTTTCT
>OHAM01002039.1_pt1 | contig 11680 bp, 10 predicted proteins | sample 1577161 | NCBI WGS metagenome assembly OHAM01 (sample SAMEA3541583, study PRJEB24748) | human gut metagenome | biome: human gut; feature: human-associated habitat; material: faeces | place: China | collected 2012
GAAGAGTTTTTCCACACCTTCAACGCCCTGCTGGAAGGTAATCAACAGATCATTCTCACCTCGGATCGCTATCCGAAAGAGATCAACGGCGTTGAGGATCGTTTGAAATCCCGCTTCGGTTGGGGACTGACTGTGGCGATCGAACCGCCAGAGCTGGAAACCCGTGTGGCGATCCTGATGAAAAAGGCCGACGAAAACGACATTCGTTTGCCGGGCGAAGTGGCGTTCTTTATCGCCAAGCGTCTACGATCTAACGTACGTGAGCTGGAAGGGGCGCTGAACCGCGTCATTGCCAATGCCAACTTTACCGGACGGGCGATCACCATCGACTTCGTGCGTGAGGCGCTGCGCGACTTGCTGGCATTGCAGGAAAAACTGGTCACCATCGACAATATTCAGAAGACGGTGGCGGAGTACTACAAGATCAAAGTCGCGGATCTCCTTTCCAAGCGTCGATCCCGCTCGGTGGCGCGTCCGCGCCAGATGGCGATGGCGCTGGCGAAAGAGCTGACTAACCACAGTCTGCCGGAGATTGGCGATGCGTTTGGTGGCCGTGACCACACGACGGTGCTTCATGCCTGCCGTAAGATCGAGCAGTTGCGTGAAGAGAGCCACGATATCAAAGAAGATTTTTCAAATTTAATCAGAACATTGTCATCGTAAACCTATGAAATTTACCGTAGAACGTGAGCATTTATTAAAACCGCTACAACAGGTGAGCGGTCCGTTAGGTGGTCGTCCTACGCTACCGATTCTCGGTAATCTGCTGTTACAGGTTGCTGACGGTACGTTGTCGCTGACCGGTACTGATCTCGAGATGGAAATGGTGGCACGTGTTGCGCTGGTTCAGCCACACGAGCCAGGAGCGACGACCGTTCCGGCGCGCAAATTCTTTGATATCTGCCGTGGTCTGCCTGAAGGCGCGGAAATTGCCGTGCAGCTGGAAGGTGAACGGATGCTGGTACGCTCCGGGCGTAGCCGTTTTTCGCTGTCTACCCTGCCAGCGGCGGATTTCCCGAACCTCGATGACTGGCAGAGTGAAGTCGAATTTACCCTGCCGCAGGCAACGATGAAGCGTCTGATTGAAGCGACCCAGTTTTCTATGGCGCATCAGGACGTTCGCTATTACTTAAATGGTATGCTGTTTGAAACCGAAGGTGAAGAACTGCGCACCGTGGCAACCGACGGCCACCGTCTGGCGGTCTGTTCAATGCCAATTGGTCAATCTTTGCCAAGCCATTCGGTGATCGTACCGCGTAAAGGCGTGATTGAACTGATGCGTATGCTCGACGGCGGCGACAATCCGCTGCGCGTACAGATTGGCAGCAACAACATTCGCGCCCACGTTGGCGACTTTATCTTCACCTCCAAACTGGTGGATGGTCGCTTCCCGGATTATCGCCGCGTTCTGCCGAAGAACCCGGACAAACATCTGGAAGCTGGCTGCGATCTGCTCAAGCAGGCGTTTGCTCGCGCGGCGATTCTCTCTAACGAGAAATTCCGCGGCGTACGTCTTTATGTCAGCGAAAACCAGCTGAAAATCACCGCCAACAACCCGGAACAGGAAGAAGCGGAAGAGATCCTCGACGTTACCTATAGCGGTGCGGAGATGGAAATCGGCTTCAACGTCAGTTATGTGCTGGATGTTCTGAACGCGCTGAAATGCGAAAACGTCCGCATGATGCTGACCGATTCGGTTTCCAGCGTGCAGATTGAAGATGCGGCCAGCCAGAGCGCGGCTTATGTTGTCATGCCAATGAGACTGTAATGTCCCTCACCCGCTTGTTGATCCGCGATTTCCGCAACATTGAAACCGCGGATCTCGCCTTATCTCCCGGCTTTAACTTTCTGGTAGGTGCCAACGGCAGTGGCAAAACCAGCGTGCTGGAAGCCATCTATACGCTCGGCCATGGTCGGGCGTTTCGCAGTTTGCAGATTGGTCGCGTCATTCGCCATGAGCAGGAGGCGTTTGTTCTCCACGGGCGATTACAGGGCGAAGAGCGCGAGACAGCGATTGGCTTAACCAAAGACAAACAGGGCGACAGCAAAGTCCGCATCGACGGTACAGACGGGCATAAGGTCGCGGAACTGGCGCACCTGATGCCAATGCAGTTGATAACGCCAGAAGGGTTTACTTTACTCAACGGCGGCCCCAAATACAGAAGAGCATTCCTCGACTGGGGATGCTTTCACAACGAACCCGGATTTTTCACCGCCTGGAGCAATCTCAAGCGATTGCTCAAGCAGCGCAATGCGGCGCTGCGCCAGGTGACACGTTACGAACAGCTACGCCCGTGGGATAAAGAGCTGATCCCGCTGGCGGAGCAAATCAGCACCTGGCGCGCGGAGTATAGCGCCGGTATCGCGGCCGATATGGCTGATACCTGTAAGCAATTTCTCCCTGAGTTTTCTCTGACTTTCTCTTTCCAGCGCGGCTGGGAGAAAGAGACAGAATATGCTGAGGTGCTGGAACGTAATTTTGAACGCGATCGCCAGCTAACCTACACCGCGCACGGCCCGCACAAAGCGGACTTACGCATTCGCGCCGACGGTGCGCCGGTGGAAGATACCTTATCGCGTGGGCAGCTTAAGCTGTTGATGTGCGCCTTACGTCTGGCGCAAGGAGAGTTCCTCACCCGTGAAAGCGGGCGGCGGTGTCTCTACCTGATAGATGATTTTGCCTCTGAGCTTGATGATGAGCGTCGCGGGCTGCTTGCCAGCCGCTTAAAAGCGACGCAATCACAGGTCTTTGTCAGCGCGATCAGTGCTGAACACGTTATAGACATGTCGGACGAAAATTCGAAGATGTTTACCGTGGAAAAGGGTAAAATAACGGATTAACCCAAGTATAAATGAGCGAGAAACGTTGATGTCGAATTCTTATGACTCCTCCAGTATCAAAGTCCTGAAAGGGCTGGATGCGGTGCGTAAGCGCCCGGGTATGTATATCGGCGACACGGATGACGGCACCGGTCTGCACCACATGGTATTCGAGGTGGTAGATAACGCTATCGACGAAGCGCTCGCGGGTCACTGTAAAGAAATTATCGTCACCATTCACGCCGATAACTCTGTCTCTGTACAGGATGACGGGCGCGGCATTCCGACCGGTATTCACCCGGAAGAGGGCGTATCGGCGGCGGAAGTGATCATGACCGTTCTGCACGCAGGCGGTAAATTTGACGATAACTCCTATAAAGTGTCCGGCGGTCTGCACGGCGTTGGTGTTTCGGTAGTAAACGCCCTGTCGCAAAAACTGGAGCTGGTTATCCAGCGCGAGGGTAAAATTCACCGTCAGATCTACGAACACGGTGTACCGCAGGCCCCGCTGGCGGTTACCGGCGAGACTGAAAAAACCGGCACCATGGTGCGTTTCTGGCCCAGCCTCGAAACCTTCACCAATGTGACCGAGTTCGAATATGAAATTCTGGCGAAACGTCTGCGTGAGTTGTCGTTCCTCAACTCCGGCGTTTCCATTCGTCTGCGCGACAAGCGCGACGGCAAAGAAGACCACTTCCACTATGAAGGCGGCATCAAGGCGTTCGTTGAATATCTGAACAAGAACAAAACGCCGATCCACCCGAATATCTTCTACTTCTCCACTGAAAAAGACGGTATTGGCGTCGAAGTGGCGTTGCAGTGGAACGATGGCTTCCAGGAAAACATCTACTGCTTTACCAACAACATTCCGCAGCGTGACGGCGGTACTCACCTGGCAGGCTTCCGTGCGGCGATGACCCGTACCCTGAACGCCTACATGGACAAAGAAGGCTACAGCAAAAAAGCCAAAGTCAGCGCCACCGGTGACGATGCGCGTGAAGGCCTGATTGCGGTCGTTTCCGTGAAAGTGCCGGACCCGAAATTCTCCTCCCAGACCAAAGACAAACTGGTTTCTTCTGAGGTGAAATCGGCGGTTGAACAGCAGATGAACGAACTGCTGGCAGAATACCTGCTGGAAAACCCAACCGACGCGAAAATCGTGGTTGGCAAAATTATCGATGCTGCCCGTGCCCGTGAAGCGGCGCGTCGCGCGCGTGAAATGACCCGCCGTAAAGGTGCGCTCGACTTAGCGGGCCTGCCGGGCAAACTGGCAGACTGCCAGGAACGCGATCCGGCGCTTTCCGAACTGTACCTGGTGGAAGGGGACTCCGCGGGCGGCTCTGCGAAGCAGGGGCGTAACCGCAAGAACCAGGCGATTCTGCCGCTGAAGGGTAAAATCCTCAACGTCGAGAAAGCGCGCTTCGATAAGATGCTCTCTTCTCAGGAAGTGGCGACGCTTATCACCGCGCTTGGCTGTGGTATCGGTCGTGACGAGTACAACCCGGACAAACTGCGTTATCACAGCATCATCATCATGACCGATGCGGACGTCGACGGCTCGCACATTCGTACGCTGCTGTTGACCTTCTTCTATCGTCAGATGCCGGAAATCGTTGAACGCGGTCACGTCTACATCGCTCAGCCGCCGCTGTACAAAGTGAAGAAAGGCAAGCAGGAACAGTACATTAAAGACGACGAAGCGATGGATCAGTACCAGATCTCTATCGCGCTGGACGGCGCAACGCTGCACACCAACGCCAGTGCACCGGCATTGGCTGGCGAAGCGTTAGAGAAACTGGTATCTGAGTACAACGCGACGCAGAAAATGATCAATCGTATGGAGCGTCGTTATCCGAAAGCAATGCTGAAAGAGCTTATCTATCAGCCGACGTTGACGGAAGCTGACCTTTCTGATGAGCAGACCGTTACCCGCTGGGTGAACGCGCTGGTCAGCGAACTGAACGACAAAGAACAGCACGGCAGCCAGTGGAAGTTTGATGTTCACACCAATGCTGAGCAAAACCTGTTCGAGCCGATTGTTCGCGTGCGTACCCACGGTGTGGATACTGACTATCCGCTGGATCACGAGTTTATCACCGGTGGCGAATATCGTCGTATCTGCACGCTGGGTGAGAAACTGCGTGGCTTGCTGGAAGAAGATGCGTTTATCGAACGTGGCGAGCGTCGTCAGCCGGTAGCCAGCTTCGAGCAGGCGCTGGACTGGCTGGTGAAAGAGTCCCGTCGCGGCCTCTCCATCCAGCGTTATAAAGGTCTGGGCGAGATGAACCCGGAACAGCTGTGGGAAACCACTATGGACCCGGAAAGTCGTCGTATGCTGCGCGTTACCGTTAAAGATGCGATTGCTGCCGACCAGTTGTTCACCACGCTGATGGGCGACGCCGTTGAACCGCGCCGTGCGTTTATTGAAGAGAACGCCCTGAAAGCGGCGAATATCGATATTTAATGGCGCTAACCATGCGAGCGTGCCTGATGCGCTACGCTTATCAGGCCTACGAAAATCTTGCAATGTATTGAATTTTCATGATTTTGTAGGCCGGATAAGGCGTTCACGCCGCATCCGGCAAGAAGCTATAAGAAAAGGGCGGAGATCATCTCCGCCCTTTTTATTTCTGCAATCCGCAATTATCATCCCGCAAATCTATACTTTTTGGGTCAACACGTAACGCTTTACAGGTGATTATCATGGGGCTTTTTGATGAAGTTGTCGGTGCCTTTCTGAAAGGCGATGCGGGGAAATATCAGGCTATTTTAAGTTGGGTTGAGGAGCAGGGCGGCATTCAGGTGCTGCTGGAAAAACTGCAAAGTGGCGGCTTAGGGGCCATTCTCTCAACCTGGCTGAGTAATCAACAGGGCAATCAATCGGTTAGTGGCGAGCAACTGGAATCGGCGCTCGGCACAAATGCGGTGTCCGATCTCGGGCAAAAACTTGGCGTGGATACCAGTACAGCTTCCAGTTTACTGGCAGAACAATTGCCGAAGATTATTGATGCGCTCTCACCGCAAGATGAAGTGTCACCACAAGCCAATAACGATCTGCTTTCCGCAGGCATGGAACTGCTGAAAGGGAAACTCTTCCGCTAAGCAAAAAGGGAGCACGCAACGCGCGTTGCATCCCCCTTTTCCCTCGGGTGTTGTACTGATTTTTGAGCGGAATCGCGTTAGCATGGGTCAGGAACCAATCTACCTGGGGAACTCATGGCTATTAAACTCATTGCTATCGATATGGATGGCACCCTTCTGCTGCCCGATCACACCATTTCACCCGCCGTTAAAAATGCGATTGCCGCAGCTCGCGCCCGTGGCGTGAATGTCGTGCTAACGACGGGTCGCCCGTATGCAGGTGTGCACAACTACCTGAAAGAGCTGCATATGGAACAGCCGGGCGACTACTGCATTACTTATAACGGCGCGCTGGTACAGAAGGCCGCTGATGGTAGCACCGTGGCGCAAACTGCTCTCAGCTATGACGACTATCGTTTCCTGGAAAAACTCTCTCGCGAAGTCGGTTCTCATTTCCACGCCCTGGACCGCACCACGCTGTACACCGCCAACCGTGATATCAGCTACTACACGGTGCATGAATCCTTCGTTGCCACCATTCCGCTGGTGTTCTGCGAAGCGGAGAAAATGGACCCCAATACCCAGTTCCTGAAAGTGATGATGATTGATGAACCCGCCATCCTCGACCAGGCTATCGCGCGTATTCCGCAGGAAGTGAAAGAGAAATATACCGTGCTGAAAAGTGCGCCGTACTTCCTCGAAATCCTCGATAAACGCGTTAACAAAGGTACGGGGGTGAAATCACTGGCCGACGTGTTAGGTATTAAACCGGAAGAAATCATGGCGATTGGCGATCAGGAAAACGATATCGCAATGATTGAATATGCAGGCGTCGGTGTGGCGATGGATAACGCTATTCCTTCAGTGAAAGAAGTGGCGAACTTTGTCACCAAATCTAACCTTGAAGATGGCGTGGCGTTTGCTATTGAGAAGTATGTGCTGAATTAATCTGTGGGCGGGCAAACAGCATAAACGCGTTTGCCCGCTTACTGATTATTGGTTTACTGCATATACAACCAGAAATTGCAGCGGTGCAGTAATGATGTCCAGCGTAACAGTCACTGGCAGTAATGCTGCGGAAACACCATCCGGAATGCCTCTGGGTGAATAGTATTCATAAAATCGCACTTTAAATGGATGGTAGAACGCCATCACCTTTGAGTAATCCATGTTTTTATTTTTCTCATGGATTGTGCCTTTTAGGTTTTCCAGTGACCTGGTACAGTGTTGAACACCACAGGCAAAACCATAATGCGTTGCCAGTGCCTTTTCTTCTTCGTTATTCCAGTAGTAGTAAAGCGATATTGTGCCGGTAAATTTCTTTTTCCCCGCATTTAAAACAAATCTTGCGTCATCGGCAACCTGAATATTGTGCCGGTTAAGTGCTGGATCATTGAGCATCTTAACGATGTCATCGGCACCATCAGTGATAAGGTAATCCAGCGATTCCCCTACAAAAACATAGCCTTTTGTTCCATTACTATCTTTTGCCTGCGATAGCCCAGTGATGGTGTCTGACTGCGATTGATACTTTCCTGAACTACCCTTTGCGGTATGGGAAACCAGAGCATACGAGATACAGCCTGAAAGCATCAGCGCCAGTGGGAATAAACCGGCAGCCTTAAAAAATCCCTTAAAATTCAACTTCATGATTAATCCTTTAAACGAGTAGCTAAGCCGTTGAAAGCATACTCTTCTTTCCCTCCTGTTTAGCGCCTGATATCCCTTTTCAGATTTCTGCCCGACGCATGTCATTTTTTTATGCATTGTTCTTTTTGTGATCTAAATTGTAGTACAACAATATAAGTTTGTACTACATTACACGCACGGCAAACGCGAACGTCATCACGCTGGTACTACAAAGTTGCCGCGTTATGCATCGATCGGGGTAAAGTAGAGAAGAACATACAGAGCACAAGGACTCTCCATGACTCTCAATAAAACCGATCGCATTGTCATTACGCTGGGTAAACAGATCGTTCACGGCAAATACGTGCCAGGCTCGCCGCTTCCGGCTGAGGCGGAACTCTGTGAGGAGTTTGCAACCTCGCGCAACATCATCCGTGAGGTGTTCCGTTCGCTGATGGCGAAGCGGCTGATTGAAATGAAACGTTATCGCGGGGCGTTTGTGGCACCGCGTAACCAGTGGAATTACCTCGACACTGACGTACTGCAATGGGTGCTGGAAAATGACTACGACCCACGGCTTATCAGTGCCATGAGCGAAGTGCGAAATCTGGTGGAACCGGCGATTGCCCGTTGGGCAGCAGAGCGCGCGACTTCCAGCGATCTGGCGCAGATTGAATCGGCGCTGAACGAGATGATTGCCAACAATCAGGACCGCGAAGCGTTTAACGAAGCGGATATTCGCTACCACGAGGCGGTGCTGCAGTCGGTGCATAACCCGGTGTTACAGCAACTTAGCATTGCGATCAGTTCGCTGCAGCGGGCGGTTTTTGAACGAACCTGGATGGGCGATGAGGCCAACATGCCGCAAACGCTCCAGGAACATAAGGCGCTGTTCGATGCGATACGACATCAGGACGGCGATGCGGCAGAGCAGGCGGCGCTTACCATGATCGCCAGCTCGACACGAAGGTTAAAGGAAATCACATGACAGCTCGCTACATCGCAATTGACTGGGGATCGACCAATCTGCGCGCCTGGCTTTATCAGGGCGACCACTGCCTGGAGAGCAGGCAATCAGAAGCAGGCGTCACGCGCCTGAACGGAAAATCTCCGGCTGCGGTGTTAGCAGAAGTCACGACCGACTGGCGTGAAGAGAAAACGCCAGTGGTAATGGCAGGAATGGTTGGCAGCAACGTCGGCTGGAAAGTTGCACCGTATTTATCTGTTCCTGCCTGTTTTTCGTCTATTGGCGAACAATTAACGTCAGTTGGCGACAATATCTGGATTATTCCCGGATTATGTGTCTCTCATGACGATAACCACAATGTGATGCGCGGCGAAGAAACACAATTGATCGGCGCGCGAGCTCTGGCTCCTTCCTCTCTTTATGTCATGCCCGGAACCCATTGCAAATGGGTGCAGGCCGATAGCCAGCAAATCAACGATTTTCGCACCGTGATGACCGGTGAATTACATCATTTACTGTTAAATCACTCATTGATTGGCGCAGGTTTGCCGCCGCAGGAAAACTCTGCCGATGCCTTCACAGCTGGCCTTGAGCGTGGTCTTAATACGCCCGCCATATTGCCGCAGCTTTTTGAAGTTCGCGCCTCGCATGTGCTGGGAACACTTCCCCGCGAACAGGTCAGCGAATTTCTCTCTGGTTTGTTGATTGGCGCAGAGGTCGCCAGTATGCGCGACTATGTGGCCCATCAACACGCCATCACCCTTGTCGCCGGAACATCGCTGACCGCGCGCTACCAGCAAGCCTTTCAGGCGATGGGTTGCGACGTGACGGCGGTGGCGGGCGACACGGCATTTCAGGCTGGTATAAGGAGCATCGCTCATGCAGTGGCAAACTAAACTCCCGCTGATCGCCATTTTGCGCGGTATTACGCCCGACGAGGCGCTGGCGCATGTTGGCGCGGTGATTGACGCCGGGTTCGACGCGGTTGAAATCCCGCTGAATTCCCCACAATGGGAGCAAAGCATTCCCGCCATCGTTGATGCGTACGGCGACAAGGCGTTGATTGGCGCAGGTACGGTACTGAAACCTGAACAGGTCGATGCGCTCGCCAGGATGGGCTGTCAGCTCATCGTTACGCCCAATATCCATAGTGAAGTGATCCGCCGTGCGGTGGGCTACGGCATGACCGTCTGCCCCGGCTGCGCGACGGCGACCGAAGCCTTTACCGCGCTCGAAGCGGGCGCGCAGGCGCTGAAAATATTTCCGTCATCGGCTTTTGGTCCGCAATACATCAAAGCGTTAAAAGCGGTATTGCCATCGGACATCGCAGTCTTTGCCGTTGGCGGCGTGACGCCAGAAAACCTGGCGCAGTGGATAGACGCAGGTTGTGCAGGGGCGGGCTTAGGCAGCGATCTCTATCGCGCCGGGCAATCCGTAGAGCGCACCGCGCAGCAGGCAGCAGCATTTGTTAAGGCGTATCGAGAGGCAGTGCAATGAAAATCACCAAAATTACCACGTATCGTTTACCTCCCCGCTGGATGTTCCTGAAAATTGAAACCGATGAAGGCGTGGTCGGTTGGGGCGAGCCCGTGATCGAAGGCCGCGCCCGTACGGTGGAAGCGGCAGTTCACGAGCTGGGTGACTATTTGATTGGTCAGGATCCATCGCGCATCAATGACTTATGGCAAGTGATGTATCGCGCCGGATTCTATCGCGGCGGTCCGATCCTGATGAGCGCCATCGCCGGGATTGACCAGGCGTTATGGGATATCAAAGGTAAAGTGCTGAATGCGCCGGTCTGGCAACTGATGGGCGGCCTGGTTCGCGACAAAATTAAAGCCTACAGTTGGGTTGGCGGCGATCGTCCGGCGGATGTTATCGACGGCATTAAAACGCTACGCGAAATCGGCTTCGATACCTTCAAACTGAACGGTTGTGAAGAACTGGGGCTAATTGATAACTCCCGCGCGGTAGATGCGGCGGTTAACACCGTGGCACAAATTCGTGAAGCTTTTGGCAATCAGATTGAGTTTGGTCTTGATTTCCACGGTCGCGTCAGCGCGCCGATGGCGAAAGTGCTGATTAAAGAACTGGAGCCGTATCGCCCGCTGTTTATTGAGGAGCCGGTGCTGGCGGAACAAGCCGAATACTACCCGAAACTGGCGGCACAAACGCATATTCCACTGGCGGCGGGTGAACGCATGTTCTCACGCTTCGATTTTAAACGCGTGCTGGAGGCAGGTGGTATTTCGATTCTGCAACCGGATCTCTCCCACGCGGGCGGTATTACCGAATGCTACAAAATCGCCGGAATGGCAGAAGCCTATGACGTGACCCTTGCGCCGCACTGTCCGCTCGGACCGATTGCACTGGCGGCTTGCCTGCATATCGACTTTGTTTCCTATAACGCCGTACTTCAGGAACAAAGTATGGGAATTCATTACAACAAAGGCGCGGAGTTACTCGACTTTGTGAAAAACAAAGAAGACTTCAGCATGGTCGGCGGCTTCTTTAAACCGTTAACGAAACCGGGCTTAGGCGTGGAAATCGACGAAGCTAAAGTGATTGAGTTCAGTAAAAATGCCCCGGACTGGCGTAATCCGCTCTGGCGTCATGAAGATAACAGCGTAGCAGAGTGGTAATTCCTGCCACGTAAGCCCCTCATCGGGCACTAAAACAGCAATACAAAAATATAACCCTCTGTAAATTACAGGGCATGGTGAGCGGCTTCGCTATGCCCAAAATCTGGAGAAAGCTCGCTATGGATATTCCCGTTAATGCAGCAAAGCCGGGGCGTCGGCGTTATCTGACGCTGGTGATGATCTTTATTACGGTAGTCATTTGTTATGTCGACCGCGCCAACCTGGCCGTGGCTTCCGCCCATATTCAGGAAGAGTTCGGCATTACCAAAGCGGAAATGGGCTATGTATTTTCGGCCTTCGCCTGGCTTTATACGCTATGTCAGATCCCCGGCGGTTGGTTTTTAGATCGCGTAGGTTCTCGCGTGACTTATTTTATTGCGATATTTGGCTGGTCAGTGGCGACTTTATTCCAGGGCTTTGCCACGGGCTTAATGTCATTAATTGGTCTGCGCGCGATAACCGGTATTTTCGAAGCGCCTGCTTTCCCGACCAATAACCGGATGGTGACCAGCTGGTTCCCGGAACATGAACGCGCTTCTGC
>OHAM01002049.1_pt1 | contig 11641 bp, 7 predicted proteins | sample 1577161 | NCBI WGS metagenome assembly OHAM01 (sample SAMEA3541583, study PRJEB24748) | human gut metagenome | biome: human gut; feature: human-associated habitat; material: faeces | place: China | collected 2012
AAGGACGGGGTTACATTACTTGAAGCCCTGAAAGAAAGAGTCGGTAATCAGTTGACATTGAATTATGCCAAGGGATGTGATTTGGTTACGGATGATTGTTCGGGATTTAAAGAAGCGGTGGATGTGGCAAAGAAAAGTGATGTTTGTATTGTTGTTGTCGGTTCGGCAAGTGCTTCTTTGGCTCGTGATTATAGTAATGCCACTTGTGGGGAAGGTTTTGATTTAAGTGACTTGACCTTGACAGGTGTACAGGAAGATTTGGTGGAGGCCATTCATGCTACAGGTAAACCGGTAATTGTTGTTCTATTATCCGGAAAGCCTTTTGCAATGTCTTGGATAAAGGAAAATATACCGGGGATTGTAGTACAGTGGTATCCCGGTGAACAAGGTGGACTAGCCCTTGCAGACATGCTTTTGGGTAAGGTTAATCCATCGGGAAAATTGAATTATTCTTTTCCGCAAAGTGTAGGACATCTACCTTGTTATTATAACTATTTGCCTACAGATAAGGGCTTCTACCGCTCACCGGGCAGTAAGAATAAACCCGGTAAAGATTATGTGTTCTCTTCGCCGAAAGCATTGTGGGCATTCGGCCACGGATTGAGCTATACAGACTTTGAATATCTTTCTGCCACTACCTCCAAAGAAGATTACGCTTGTGAAGATGTGATTGAGGTGACGATAGCAATTCGCAACACAGGCGATTACGACGGTCTGGAAGTGCCGCAGGTTTACGTGCGTGATATGGTTTCCAGTGTCGTGATGCCTGTTCAGGAACTGAAGGGTTTTGAGAAAGTGCTTATTAAGAAAGGAGAAACGAAGCAAGTGATAATTAAGATTCCCGTGTCAGAACTGGCCCTCTACAACAAGGAGATGAAAAAAGTGGTTGAACCGGGTGCTTTTGAGTTACAGATAGGCCGTGCATCAGATGATATTCGCATTAAGAAAGTGATAACGGTAGAGCGTGCATCCGAGAAATACATTCCTACTTTGAGGGACAAGGAGAAAAAAGTGTCTTCAACAAAGAATATGACAGCTACACCGGTAGTGGTAAAGGGAACCATACGGGATGTACAAGCAAACCTGTTGCCTCAAGTAACTGTCAAAGTTGGGAAAGAAGAAGTTGTCACAAACTCAAAGGGAGAATATTCTATTCGTGCCATGTCCACCGATACTTTAATTGTGAGTGGAAGTAAGTTCAAGACTGAACATATTTCTATCGAAGGAAGGCAGGTAATCAATATAAGAATGTTGAATCGATAATTTTTTATTATGTGTCTAAACATCATGAATAAGATAGTAAGCTTTTTGTTTATATGTCTGCTTCTGGCGGATCTGCATGCACAGAATACAATTAAAATAATAGATAAAGATAAAACAAGTACACCTGTGAGTCCTTATTTATGGGGTAGTTTCTTTGAAATGGGGTTTGGCAGAAGCGACTTGTTGTGGGGTGAACTTCTCTTTAACCGCAGTTTCGAGAATACGAAACCTGTAAGTGAGTCAAACTCTTGGTACACGTGTTACCGGGGGGATGTAAAAGAAGCCAAGTGGTGGCATTCCGGCTATGAAGAGCCAAAGTGGTATCTGCTTGCTGATGGAAGGAAAGAAGAGAAGTTACCTCTTATTTTCAATAATTATTGGCCATCGGCTCATGGAAAGTATTTTTTGCAGATTGATAATCGTAAAAAGCAAACTCCAACTCTATTAGTTCAGGAACGCATTTATATTGAAAAGGGAAAAGGATATACAGTTTCAGGCCTTTTCTCCTCCGGTGGTTACCTAAGCGAAGAGAAATACTCAAAGGAGAGTGTCCCGGTAACTATTGCCATTTATAAAGAAGGTGATTTCCATACTCCGTTGTCAAAGACTGAACTGGCTGTGAATACAAACCAATTTATCTTATACAGTTCTTCATTAGATGCGACGGAGTATGAAGGCTGGGGTACTTATACTATAGAAGTACCTGCAGGCGGTTGTGTAGGGATAGATCTGCTGTCATTGATGGCAGATGATGTAATAAAAGGTTGGAAACGTGAGTCGGTTGAACGTATTAAGAATGAACTTCGTCCTAGGACCATGCGAATGCCGGGCGGATGTTTCACTTCGCTTTATGACTGGCGTTCGGGAATTGGTCCACGTGAAGAAAGACCGGTCAGCTATGATACTTGGTGGGGATGTGAATTGCTGAACGATGTAGGTACGTTCGAATTGGTGGATCTGTGTGAGGCAGTGGGGGCGGAACCCTTCTTTTGTGTACCTGTTATGTTCAATAATGAATACAGTGCTGCAGACTGGGTTGATTTCTGTAATAATCCTACCAATGCACAACGTATTGCCTATGGTCGTACCAAACCGTTGAATGTGAAATATTGGGAATTAGAGAATGAACCTTACCGTCGGTTCGATGCCGTCACGTATGCCAATCGCTGTGTAGATTTTGCAAAGGCGATGAAAGCAAAAGATCCTTCAATCAAAATAGCGGTGGGTAATTATTGGTTGTTTAATAAGAAGTTTAAGGAAATGTTGGAGATTGTCGGACCTTATGTGGATTTAATTACAAACAGGGGAGGAACTCCGGAAGAGATGCGTGCTGATATCGTAATTTTAGATGCATATAACAAGGCGCATGGTACAGACATCAAATTATGCCATACGGAGTTTCGTGCTCCGGTAACCCGAAATGAAGGAAATACCGACGGACTGAATCAGAAGGACACAGATGGGGAAGAAACCCTCTTTAATGCTTCCATCCGTTGGGGATTTGCCATGAATATGGTGGAGCAATACATTGCCTATCAGAATATGGGTGGGAGTTTCTTTAGTGCCAATTATACAAACCTGTCCGATGGTTGGGGAGAATGTCTGATAAATACTCCTAAAGAAGGTACTTATCTGAATGCTCCGGGCGTGGCTTTCGCTCTCTTGAATTCATTGGATATAGCGTATCCTCAAATAATAGAGCAGGAAAAGGAGAATCAGGATATTGTGATTCAGGCTGCATGGAATAAGAGACGGGACAAATTGACATTGGTCGTACTGAATTTTAGTCAGAATACTCAACCTTGTAAAATAGATTTTAGCCAGATAAAGAAATCTTTCCGTGTGAGGAAAGGTATGAAGATTGCTCCACAGTCGGATTTGAGCTTTAATACATTACAACATCCGGAAGAGGTGAAGGTAGAGTCGTTTGTTCCTTCAACGGGTAAAATGATGAAACTCGGGTTGCCCGGCAACTCTTTGATAGTGGTCGAATTGCAGGCGGAACGGAGTCATGGCATACATGTGAACGCTTCGACAGGAAACGATGCATCAATCGGTAGTTTAGCCTATCCTTTGAAGACGATACAAGCTGCTGCCGATATGGCTGAGCCGGGAGATACGGTTATTGTACATGAAGGTATCTATCGTGAAAGGGTTTCTCCTTCACGGGGTGGAGAGTCGGAAGAAAAACCGATTGTCTTTATGGCGGCCAAAGGGGAGAATGTGGAGATAAAAGGTTCGGAAGTAATGAAAGGTTGGAAGAAGGTTAATGATACGACTTGGGAAGTCGGAATACCGAATAAATTTTTCGGTGGGTTCAATCCATATGCTGAAACTTTACATGGTGATTGGTTTGAGAGAGGCAAGTGGTGTCATACGGGAGAGATATATCTGAATGATATAGCCCTGATGGAGAATCCGTCATTGAGCAATGTTTTGCAGAATAAAGGCGATAGTTTGTTGTGGTTTTGCAAAGTAGAGCAAGACACTACTCGCCTGTACGCTAATTTTGGCGATAAGAATCCTAATCAGGAACTGGTTGAAATCAATGTAAGGCAATCTGTCTTTTATCCGGAAAGACCTTATGTGAATTATATTGTGGTTAACGGATTTAAGCTGAGTCAGGCTGCTACCCCCTGGGCACCTCCTACAGCAGAACAGATTGGCTTGTTGGGGACTCACTGGAGTAAAGGATGGGTTATTGAAAACAATACAATCACCCATTCCAAGTGTGTGGGGATTACTTTAGGTAAGTATGGAGACGAATGGGATAATAAATCAGAATCAGAAGAAGGGTATGTCAATTGTGTGAAGCGTGCACTTCGGCACAATTGGAACAGAGAACATATCGGAGGGCATCTGGTACGTAACAACACTGTGGCTTATTGTGGACAAGCCGGTATTGCAGGTAGCTTGGGCGCTATTTTCAGTAAGATAAAGAATAATACCGTGCATGATATTAGTACACAGAACTTGTTCTGGGGATATGAAATGGCGGGAATTAAGATACATGCTGCTGTAGATGTGGAGATCTCAGGCAATCATATTTATCGTGTAGAGGGTGGTATTTGGCTCGATTGGATGGCACAAGGTGCAAGAGTGACAAGAAATCTTTTGCATGACAACAGGGTCGTGGAAGTTTCATTTGAGGTGAACCATGGACCTATTTTAGTTGACAATAATCTGTTCCTGTCTCCAGAACTCGCCCAAATCAAACTGTCACAAGGCATGGCTTTCGTTCATAATTTGATTGTTTGGAAAGTTTGGAAACTGAATAATGTAGATCCACGTAAAACACCTTATCTTGCACCTCATGGGACGGAGATTATGGGATATCACGATTGTCCTTGTGGAAATGTCTCTTATTTCAACAATATCTTTACCAGGGCCGAAATGACAGAGTATGATGATTGTGTATTGCCGGTACAGATGGAAAAAAACTGTTATTGGGGAGAAGCGGTATCTTCAGGCTTGGATAAAAATGCTACTGTTAACTCCGGTTTCGATGCAGATATTCAAGTGATAGAAAAAACGGATGGATGGTATCTGCAAATAAATGTTCCTGAAAACTGGAAGGATGAAAAGTTCCGTGACAAGGTTAGTACGAAAGACTTAGGTCGTGCTTCCATACCTGATCAATCTTTTAATAAAGAAAATGGAACAGTGATAGATTTAATAGAAGATTATTGGGGACAGAACAGAAAAGGACAAAAGAAGTATTACCCCGGACCGATAGATTTTACGACTAATGGGGGAAAAGTGATGTTGAAGGTGTATGACAAATAATGGATGAAAATATTCTATTTCCAAAGTTAAATCGCTTATGCTTAGTACTTATCAAGTAAACAAACTTGTGTGTAAGTATGCTATTAGAGGGACTCTCCATAATATTGTGTAAATGGAAAACTACGGGATTCTTCTCGTAGTTTTTTTATTCATTTTATCAATAGGGTTACTGTATTGTTATAATCTGTAAGTCGAAATAGGCTTATCCTTTTGCTCTCACTTAATATTGTTATATATCAGGGTACAATTCATACGTGCATCCATCCTCTTTCTGACAGCCGTTTTCGGTAACCCGATTTTCCTTTGTCTCTTTTTTCCTATCCCTTCTTTTTCCCGTCCCTTATCTTTGCCGGGATGATCCAAAAAACAATATATTTGTAGTCTATGCAATCATTCAGAGTCATAAAGCCCACAGCGGCACTCGTTCCTTATGTCCGGCATTACTGGGTGTTGAGCGACGATGCGCTTGCATCGGTATCCGAACGGACGCTGCCCGTGGGGTGCGTCCAAATGGTCTTTCACCGGGGGCGCCAACTGTTTTCGCTGACCGAAGGCCGGTTGCAACCCTCTTCTTTCATCAGCGGGCAGGCGTTCGGCTATTCCGATGTCGAGTCTACGGGGATGCTGGAGATGATCGTAGTCGTTTTTCAGCCTTTTGCCGCAAAAGCTTTTCTCCATATGCCTGTCAGCGAGTTTCGTGGGATGAATGTAAATACCGAAGAGACGGGCGATCCTCTGTTGGTTGATCTGGGCAGGCGGATAGCCGATATGCCGGATCGGGTAGCGTGTATCCGTCTGATAGAAGAGTTTCTGTTAAGCCGTCTCTATGCTTTTCCCGAATATAACCTGAAGCGGGTTTCGACCGTTTTGGAGGCGGTGAACCTCCATCCGCACATCCGTACGGCACAACTGGCAGACGTAGCCTGCCTGAGCAATAAGCAGTTTGGGCGGGTGTTTGCGGAGTATGTAGGCGCTACTCCCAAGGAGTTTCTGCGCATTGTGCGGATACAGCGGGCGTTGTATACTCTACAATGCCAGCCGGGCATTTCGTTTGCGCAACTGGCCTACGAATGTGGTTTCTTCGACCAATCGCACATGATTAAGGAGTTCAAACTCTTTTCGGGATATACTCCGGCGGAATATCTGGCTGTTTGCGCTCCTTATTCCGATTATTTCTCTGTGGAGGAATGATGTCTGTTTTCTACTATCCGGGGCGGATGCTTTGCCCTACTTTTGCGGTGTGCTTGGGAGACGTGACTTCCGGCATACAGTATTCATCTTATTAATATAAAGAATATGGAAAAGTTTATTGCGTTTTTTGAGATTCCGGCGGCAGATTTCCACCGGGCGGTAGGATTTTATGAAACAGTGTTGGACATCAAATTGGCGGTCTCGGAGTATGAAGAGGAGAAGATGGCCTGCTTCATGGAGCAGGGCGGAGCGGTGGGAGCGGTGTCGTGGGCACCCGATTTTCTGCCTTCTGAGCGGGGAACGCTGATTCATTTCTATTGCGAAGAGATCGGCAAGTCGCTGGAACGTGTCCTGCAGAAAGGTGGGAGAGTCATTACCCCCGAGACGAAGATTGACGCTGAAGGCAGGGGACATTTCGCTGTTTTTGCCGATAGCGAAGGAAACCATATCGGTTTGTATTCGGATAAATAGCAGGTGTGAGTGATTCTCACTATATTTGCCCGAAATTGAAGTATGTATAGAGAATATCAACCTTGTGGACTACTGGCTCCTTACGTCGATAAAATTTGGGAGTTCAAAGGAAGTCCTGAGTATGGGATGCGCATCAATGTCCTGCCGGACGGGTGTACCGATTTGATTTTCGCTTTGGGCGGGATAACACAACCCGTAGGCAACGAAGGGCGGATCATGCCGTCTTGCCGTTCGTTTTTCGTGGGACCGATGAAACGCTATTCGGAGTTGGTCGCGTATACCGAAACGGTTCACATGGTTGGTATTCGTTTTCATCCTTGCGGATTATTCCGATTCATGGACTTGCCCGTGCAGGAGTTGGGCGGTCAGCGAATCAGTAGTGCCGACTTAGGGATCAAGTTGTTCGATGATTCGTTTACAGAACGACTCTACGAGCTTCCGGATTTGCGGAGTAGGATTCAGTGTATTGAGACAGTACTGGTGCGGTCGATGCACAAGCACGATGTAGTGGACAAACAGATTGTTTTTGCGGTAAACCACATTCATTTGTACCACGGTCAGCGGGAGATCCGTTTGCTGGCAGAAGATACCTGTTTGTGTCAACGGCATCTGGAACGGCGGTTCAAGCTGTTTACCGGATTTACCCCTAAAGAATACAGTCGGATTGTGAAGTTCAGGCAGGCGATCGATCTGCTGAAAAATACGACGGAGGCAAATAACCTGCTCTCGGTAGCGGTGAATGCCGGATATTACGATGTTTCGCACTTCTTGAAAGAGGTCAAGACGCTCTCCGGCGGTACGGCAGAATCATTCCTTTCTCCGACCTTGCCGCAAGAGGGGCTGCTGACGTATATTGAGAAATAAAATACCGGTTGGGTGATAAAGGAAATCGCCTTTAGAAAAGCGTTTCGGATTTGGTTTCGGGTACAGGCATTGTATCGCGAGTGTAAAATAAACTATGTCTGTAAGATATTTAGTCTGTTTCTTATTCTGTAAAAAGTCGTTTTTTTACAACGCCGGGCTAGGTGGGCAAGCTTATATTTGCAGGGATTATCAATCTCAATATAATATACAATGAAATCATTAAACGAAAGAGCAGCAGATTTGCTGCAAGGTTGTGAAACGGTAATACTCAGTTCGGTCAATCAAGAGGGATATCCCCGTCCTGTCCCTTTGAGTAAGATTGCTTCGGAAGGTATTTCTGAGATTTGGATGGCAACCGGGGAACATTCTGTGAAAACGAAAGATTTCCGGAGCAACCCGAAAGCGGGTCTTTGTTTCTACGAACAAGGGAATAGCGTTGCCCTGACCGGTGAAATAGAGGTAGTGACAGATGCCGGACTCAAACAGAAGTATTGGCAAGACTGGTTTATCGTCCATTTCCCAAAGGGACCGACTGATCCGGAATACGTTTTACTGAAGTTCCGTTCTGAGCATGCCACGTTCTGGATCGACGGACAATTCGTCCATCGGAACATTTAACCCATTACCCTGTATTCTGCTTCTTTTATGGTAAATCTTTTAGCTTCTGAGAGGTAGGTACAAAAAAAACGGTACTTCGATTCACATCGCAGCACCGTCACAACACAAACACAAAATAAAACACGACAAAACTACTATGCAATCTTACCTGTCTATGCCGGGGAGGCATACGGTGCGACTATTATGGATATTCCCATAGGCATAAAGCGCTTCAGGCCGATTTGCATAATTATAAACGCAGAAGAAATCATTTTGTTCAGGAGTGAGCAAAAAAAATGTATTTTTTTCGAGTTATATGTATTTCCCCAAGTCTATGGCCGGCTCTCAATAGGCTATAACCGTATCGGGCACATTCAATAGAATCGCGTAGTCTGTTCGGTTCGTATGGATATCTTTTAGTAAAGTGATGGAATATATTTCAACCGTATTTCCCTGTGTTTCCTCTTTTTGCCTGATCACAAAAGATACATCCTTAGTTTTACTGGCCAGTACTAACAATTCGATTAAGTGACGTAAATATTTGATGCTGATCCAGATATCCTCTCGATGTATCTTAATTATACTGATTGATTAGTGAATTTTTTGTTATTAAATATCGGTAATAGAATATTCTGAGTTAAGAATCGATCGATTGGATGATTTTCTTCTCAGAGTATCGGTCAATATCGTCTACGAACAAGAATATTCTTAAGTCCTTCGTGCACCTGTCCCATGTTTTAATCAGAGTTTTAAGTTCCTTTTTTAATTTTGTAGTTTTATCATGGAAACTAACTTTCTTTTTAAATTGTGGATAATCATTAAGCTCTGTCTCTATTATGTTCAATCAAAGGTAGTGAGAAATATTATTGGTCAATGAACGGATAAAAAACAGGAAACTATTGATAATTTTCTTATTTTATTCTCTTATAATCGGGAAAAAGAATACTTTTGTTATCATAAAATAAGCATAATCTATGAAAGCATCTTCCAATAATCTTTTAAGCATCATAAAGGGACCACGACAGTTTGTGATTCCCATTTATCAGCGTACATACAGTTGGCAACTGGTTCAATGCAATCAATTGTTGAATGATATTTTGCGTATTAGCAACGATTCTGCCGTCCAGGGGCACTTTATCGGTTCTATCGTTTATTTTCAGGAGAGCATACATACAGTGTCCGATGTGCCTAAACTTCTGGTTATTGATGGACAGCAGCGCTTGACCACTGTCTCTTTGCTGATAGCGGCTATTGCCGATTTTATAAAAGAGAATGCAGTAGAGATAGATACCAGCTTCACTAAACTTCAGAACTATTATCTGATCAACCCGGAAGAAGATAATGAATTGCGGTATAAACTTCTGCTGACCCGGAGAGATAAAGATACCTATATAAATTTATTGAAGGGGATTCCTCGGTCCGAGGGGATGTCACAACGCATCATTGAAAACTATGACTTCTTTAAAAGTAAGATAAACAAGGAGAATGTGGTAGCTATTTATAGCGGGGTACAGCGACTGTTTGTTGTGGATGTGGCTCTTGAAAAGGAGAAGGACAATCCACAATTGATATTTGAAAGTATGAACAGTACGGGACTTGATTTATCACAAGCCGACTTGATTCGCAATTACGTGCTGATGGGACAAGAAGTTCACTTGCAGACCTCACTTTATGAATCTTATTGGTACCCTATGGAACAAGGATATGGTAGTGAATATGCGGCGCTGTTTAATAGCTTCATGCGCGATTACTTATCAGTGAAGACAGGTACCATTCCTCGTATCGATATGGTGTACGATGCTTTCAAGGCCTATGTGATAGGGGGAAAAGCTCCCGATACTATCAGCGAAGTAGTCAAAGACATTTATACTTATTCCGGATATTACGTCAACATGGTTCTTCACAAAGAGCCGGATAAGCTGCTTTGCGGGGCTTTCAAACGCATCAGCCAGTTGAGGGTTGACGTTAGTTACCCGTTTTTATTACCGTTGTACAACGATTATGTCAACGAAGTTATCAGCAGGGACGAGTTCTACGAAGCTCTTTGTCTGGTTGAGAATTATGTGTTCAGACGTGCCATTTGCGGCATACCGACAAATAGCTTGAATAAGACGTTCGCTACTCTCTATAAGTCATTCGATAAAGCGAATTATATGGATGGTCTGAAAGCTGCATTCCTATTGCTGGATAGTTATAAGCGCTTTCCGAACGATACGGAGTTCACTACTTTCCTACAAACCAAAGATGTTTATAATTTCCGTAACAGGAACTACCTTTTAAATCGGTTGGAAAATTTTCAGCGTAAGGATATGGTGAATATTTCTGATTATACCATCGAGCATGTTATGCCCCAAAATCCTAATCTATCACACGAATGGCAAGAGATGTTAGGGGAAGGTTGGGTAGAAGTCCAGGGTAAATATTTACACACACTTGGTAATCTGACTCTGACAGGTTATAATTCGGAATTGAGTGATCGTCCGTTCCAAGAAAAGAAGAGTATGGAGGGAGGTTTCGACGATTCTCCTATTCGCCTCAATTCATATCTGAGGAGAATCAGTTCGTGGAATGAAGAGCAAATACTTGTGCGTGCGGGGCAATTGGCTGAGAAAGCTAAAGAAATATGGAGGTTTCCGTTATTATCGCCGGAGACACTTGAAGTTTATAGATCTGCGGAGAGAGATCCTGCAGAGTATACGTTGGAGCACTATGAATATCTGAAGGGAGACATACTTACTCTGTTTCAGGCCTTGCGCAGAAGGATAATGAATATAGATCCTTCCGTAAAGGAGGAACTCAAGAAGTTGTACATTGCCTTTAAAGCTTATACTAACTTTGTGGATGTCGTGCCTCAGAAATCCCGGTTGCGCCTTTCTCTAAATGTAGCATTTGCAGATATACTTGATCCAAAAGGTTTGTGCAAAGATGTATCCAACTTGGGACGATGGGGCAATGGCGATGTAGAAGTCGGTATTTCGAATATGAATGAATTGGATGATATCATGGAGTTGATTCAACAAGCGTTTGATAAGCAAATGGAAGCGAACTGATTGTTTTTGTGCGTGATGTAGTCTGCTATGAATAACTTTTGTTCGGCATGTATTTAAATATGCTGGGCAAAAGTTATTTTTTTTATTTCTGGATAGGTGGTTTTTTTGTGACAGTCGTGTCGGTTTTGAATGCAATAAAGAAGGCTTTAGTGCTTTTAGAAGGTCTAACCAAAAAAGAAACTGCAAACGTATTCATAACATTTAATTTAATTGTTAGTAAATCAAACGTTCTTATGAATTCAAATTTGAAGCTGAATATTATGTGTCGGAGACACGAAAAGTAAAGGTATAATATTTAAAAAGTAACCAATATATAACATCCATCAGTTCAGGTGGTTAGAATACATGAATGTTACGCATGGAGTGGTCGCACGGGTTACTAATAGTTGGTCGCACATTATGCACACTATTTTTAAAAG
>OHAM01002076.1_pt1 | contig 11518 bp, 13 predicted proteins | sample 1577161 | NCBI WGS metagenome assembly OHAM01 (sample SAMEA3541583, study PRJEB24748) | human gut metagenome | biome: human gut; feature: human-associated habitat; material: faeces | place: China | collected 2012
AAAACATTGCAAATCAGCGAGAAAGGCTCTAATTCGGTGGAGATTTTTGCTCCCGGAAAAAATCACCGGAGCCGACTCTTTTACGCGGATCCCCGCACACATTTCCTCAGAAGCCGGTTCAAACATCGACTCATCTCTGACAGTATGTAATTGTTTTAAAATAGAACGCTTCAGCACAGTTCCTGACACATTCCCTATTTTCATGCTTTCCCAGTCCTTTCTTTTGTTCTGCCCATCATCTGTTCTCTGCTCCTATATGATTAGAACAAATATGGCACAACTCCGGTCAGAATCATTGCTACAATAATTACGATAATGATCACCGATGCAATCTTTCGAAATTTCTTATTATAAAAATTCATTGTTCTTCTTCCTTTCTTCCACCAACTACTATTGCACATTTCTTCCCTTCCTGCCGGAAGATATTTCTTCATTCTATACCGTTTCTTCCTCTTTTGCAAGAAACCAAAAGCGGATTTTCCCGAATCTTTTTCTAAAATACTGTTTCTTCTTCCATCTCACAAACTTCTACCACACGCGCCTCATAGTTCAGTGGATTTCGATTCTGATAATCAAATAAAAGTACCGTCTCTCCTCTGGCAGCATCTTCGGTCACTCGATAGCCAAACCGTTCGATATGTGTCATCTTCCGCAACTGTCGTTTGTCCCATTTTTCATATCCGACAAGATACTTATGTGCTTTTGCTTCTTCATCATAAAATTGCTGCTGCTCTTCTTTTTTCACCGTCTCTTCTCCTGCAAATGCCGGTCGGCTTTTTGCATTTTCCCTGAGATAAAAATCAAAAATAAGCAGTTCCCGATACAATTCTTCCCTCTCCGGATCTATCTTCTTCGCAAATGCATACAGAATCTCATACCGTGTCACCCTCGCGTGACTTAAAAAGGTCTGTCCCTCTTCATCATAATATGCGCCCAACTGCTCATACATTGAAAAGGAATCCGGAAATGCCTTTTCAAGCGCCCCAAGTGTGTACGAAAACTGTCTGCTGTTATAGTAAACTTCTACCATCTCTTCCACCCTCTTCAGGCGAAGCACATCGCTGTAAGGAAGCCACTTTGTGTAAAGCACTTCATACGGTGGTCTGCTCTTATACACAAGCCCATACTGTTCCTTCTGTTCCTCCATATAGGAGCCTTTCAGCACTTTCAGAAAACCTAACTGTAACTGTTCCGGTGCAAGCGCATAGACATCGTTGAAAGATCTTCGGAAGCTCTCGTAATCTTCATACGGAAGCCCCGCGATCAGATCCAAATGCTGATGGACATTTCCGTAAGCATTGATCTGTCTGACGATGCGTGCCACCTCTTCAAACTTCATCGTCCGGCGGATCTCCCGGATCGTCCTCGCATTGGTAGACTGTACGCCGATCTCCAGCTGGATCAGTCCCGGTCGCATCTGACTGATCAAAGAAAGTTCCTCCTCATTCAGGAGATCAGCCGACACTTCAAAATGAAAATTCGTAATCCCATTGTCATGCTCAATCAAATATCTCCAAATCTCCATCGCATGTCCGTGCTTACAGTTAAACGTCCGGTCTACAAATTTCACCTGCGGCACTTTTTCATCAAGGAAAAACTGTAATTCCTTCTTCACGAGCTCTAAATCACGGAAACGCAGGCACTTGTCTACTGAAGAAAGGCAGTAACTACAGGAAAACGGACATCCTCTGCTTGTCTCATAGTAAACGATCTTATTCTGAAAATCTTTCATGTCATGGTAGACAAATGGGACTTTGCTCAGATCCATTACCGGGCGCCATGGATTGTCCAGAATCTGCCCTTTTTCTCCCCGGTAAGTGATCCCGTCAATCTTCTCCAGACTTCCACCTTCCATATAATAATGTACCAACTCCCGGAACGTCTCTTCCCCTTCTCCCTTCATCACTCCGAATACTTCTGGAAGTCTCTGAAGAACTGCCGGACTGTCATAAGATACCTCGGGGCCTCCGATCCAGATTGGCACTCCTGGAAGAATCTTTCCTGCCTCCCTCACAAGCTGCTCTACATAATCCAGATTCCAGATATAACAGGAAAAGCAAAGAATATCCGGTTTCTTCCGGTACAGATCCATCAAAATATTATCTACCTGCTGGTTGATCGTATACTCCGCAATTTGTATCTCTTCCCGATATTCCGGCACATACGCCCGAAGACTGTACACGGCCAGATTGGAATGGATGTATTTCGCATTGATCGCTGTTAATAAAATGTTCATATACGCCTCTTTTCTGCGCCAACTGTACCTTGCGGCAAATCTGCGCCTGAAATATTGTTTTATTTTACTATATATTGTACTTTTTCGCAATTCCCAGTTGACATTTTCACATAAACAAGGTAAAATATAGACTCGTGCAGCCGGGGTGTTAGCGGTACCTTGTACCCACAATCCGCTATAGTGGGGGTGATGTTACACGGAGGGCTTATGCTTGTGAAGCTGCCCTCGGAAAGTGGCGTTGAGGCTTGGGTCTTACGCGACGGAACTCTGTGAACCGTGTCAGGTCGGGAACGAAGCAGCACTAAGCAGAGACCTCCGGGTGCCGTAAGGGTGCCTGGGCTGAGTTAACTACCGAGGTAACGTTCGGGAGGTAAGTTCGAAGTGTAACGCACGAAAAAATATGGACTTACTTGCGGTGAGTGTCTTTCAGATGCTCACCGTTTTTTTATTTCCTCATTTACACTAGATTTCTCCGGTGGTAAAATACAGATAGGCAAAATCTTTAACACAACGAATGAGCAGAAAGAAGGTTATCAAATGAAGGAATCACTCACAAAAGAAACACTGGAAGCATTTCAGAATGATTTCCGCGCAAACACACTTCACACTGTTGCGAAAAATGCCGTCACTGTAAATGGACTCTTAAAATCATCCAGAAACAGCGAGGCAGCCCGCAGCACAAGACACGAATTTTCCATCTCCCTTGAACAAGGAGAGATTACCAATCAGATGCAGAGTGGACGCTGCTGGATGTTCGCCGCACTCAACACATTCCGCTTTGAAGTCATGAAAAAACTGAATCTCGAGACATTTGAGCTGTCACAGAATTATACTTTATTCTACGACAAACTTGAGAAAGCAAATTATTTCTTAGAAAGCATTCTTGACACACTTAAGGAACCTGTAAATGGAAGACTGATCTCCCACCTTCTTACAGACCCGCTCGGAGACGGTGGTCAATGGGATATGTTGTGCAGCATTATCCACAAATACGGTCTCGTCCCGAAGGATGCGATGCCGGAGACAGCCTGCTCTTCTGCGACACGCGAAATGGCAGGATATATGACAAAAAAACTTCGTGAATTTGCCTGCACCCTCCGCAAAGCGAACGAATCCGGGGCTTCTATCGATGAACTTCGCATGCAGAAAGAATCTATGATGAATGAAATCTACCGCATCCTCTGCATCTGTCTCGGTGAACCTCCGAAGACATTCGATTTTGAAGTGCGCGACAAAGATAAGAACTTCCATCGCGATACACAGATCACTCCTCAGCAATTTTACGAAAAGTACATCGGTCTGAATCTCGATGACTATATTAGCCTGATCAACGCTCCGACCAGCGACAAACCATACCACCGCAGCTACAGCGTCAAATATCTTGGAAATGTCAAAGAAGGACGCCCGGTGCGCTACCTAAATCTGGAAATTGAAGAGTTAAAGAAAGCCGCAATCGCACAGATGCAGGACGGTTCCCCGGTATGGTTCGGCTGTGATGTCGGAAAATATTCCTGCGGCGAGAACGGTGTAATGGATCTTGACCTCTATCAGACGGAAGAACTTCTCGGTACCACCTACCATATGACAAAAGCCGAGCGTCTGGACTATCATGAGAGCCTTATGACACACGCAATGACATTTATGGGTGTGAATCTAGACGAGAACGGAAACCCAGATCGCTGGCGTGTCGAGAACAGTTGGGGAGAAAAATCCGGTAAGAAAGGCTACTACGTCATGAGTGATGCATGGTTTGACGAATATATGTACCAGGTTGTTGTCAATAAAAAATACCTTCCGGAACAATTTGTCAAAGAATATGAATCTGAACCGATCCTCCTCGAACCTTGGGATCCAATGGGCTCACTCGCATTATAATTTTTAAAAAACAGAAGGCACTGGAAAGTTATCCACGTACCTTCTGTTTTTTTGCTTTCTTTTCCACAAATCGCCCTCTTATTCCACGGAGTTTTCCTCCGCTTTCTTTCTTGCCTTTTCTTCTCTCAGCTCCCGAAAGAAAGCTTTCATCAACTGACTGCACTCCTCCTCCAACACTCCAATCTCCAGTTCTACTTGATGATTGAACTGCGGCACTTGCAGCAGATTAAAAATCGACCCTGCACATCCCGCTTTTGGATTCATACATCCGACAACAACTTTCTTCATCCTCGACTGCACGATTGCTCCCGAACACATCTGACATGGCTCCAACGTAACATACATAGTACAATCCTCCAGCCTCCAGTCATCCATCTTCCTGCTCGCCTTCCTGATTGCGATCAGCTCCGCGTGGGCAAGCGTATTCTTGTCAATCGTCCTCCGGTTATATCCTCTTGCAATAATTTTATCCTGATATACGATCACACAGCCAATAGGCACTTCTTTCAGCGCATATGCCTTCTTCGCCTGCCGAATTGCCTCTTTCATGTACTTTTCATCCTGATTCATCTTCCTGTTTCCTCTGCTCTCTTTCTACTGTCCTTTTTCTACTTTTCTGCACCAATATCCAAATCTCTCATAATCATTTCGCTCTTGCTCAGAAAGTGTGACCGGCAATCCTTCTGCTTCCCGAAATTCCAAAAAACCAAAGCACTCTGCCGCCTGCCGCTCTCTCCGGTGATAAATCCCCGGCACACCAAGTATGCAGTCATCCCCCTCCTCGATCAGAAGCAGATGATGATAGTTGTAGTAACCATGCAGCAAAAAACTGTTGTTCGCCAGCTTCCACTCTCCGCGCGCAAGTTCCCCCAGATCATTTCTCCGAATTTTCCTGCATTGCAGGCGTTCCTTTCCACCGAACTCCTCATCGTCTGTCTGTCCCCCTGCACACGCACACTGCTCCGGATCAATCTCCTGTTCCAGCACACTTTCTTCCGCAAAGCTTTCTTCCGCCTCTGCATCATTTTCTTCACTTGACTTTTCTTCTATCTCTTCTTTTTGGCTTTCTCTTCTGACGCATCCGGTAAAATTTACTTTTACCGGCTCCCATACCGCCGCGTAGAGAACCTTCTCTTCACACTTGATCAAAATCCCATCCAGACCATCCAGCCGTTCCTCTGTCTCCACCATCTGCGATACACTCCCATGCATAATCCCCAAGAGAGACTGTTTCACAACTGCCATGTTTCATGCAAAATCCAAAAACCTCCAATTTCCCATTTGCATGTTCCACGATTCCTTTCGCACTGATGCTAAAAACAGCTCCGTCTCTTTTCTGCTCTGCCCGGATAAAGCCGACATTTCTCACTGGTACAGATTCTTTATATTCATATAAATAACAGATTTGCTGTCCCATATTTCCGCAACATCCCTCAACTTGTCTTTTTCTTAATCTATGCACAAGCCAGGGGAAAAAGAACCAGAGCGTGTCTGAACTTCAGCTTCTCTGCACCTTCAAACACGCTCTGTCCTTCTATGAAACTAAAAATTTCTCTGTCAGTTCTTTAAAGCACTCACACTCTGCGATCTCTGTCACACTCTTCTCTTCCCGCTCCAAAAGCTTTCCTAATTCTACAATGTATTGCGGAATCTCACTTGCAAGCATTACTCCCTGAAGTTCTCCCATATGTGTATCTGCTCCGGAAACAGAACCTCCCACGAAAAGCTGGAACGCATCTTCCGACCGATCTCCGACTTTTACTTTTCTTCCCGCAAATCCAATCTCTGCCACCTGATGCCTTGCACAGCTGTTCGGACATCCACTGATCTGAATCATTGGCAGCCGGCTTTCGCAAAGTCCGGCTTCTTTCACTGCCGCAAGGATTCCCCTGCAAAGCTTCTGGCTCTGCAAAATTCCCATTTGGCAAGATGGAGTTCCGACACAACTCAGTGTACGTGCAACCGGTGTGTGCATCATATGCGCCATCATCGCCTGAAGCTCTTCCGCCTGCTCCTGTGTCAAGTTGCGGACATACATCTCTTCTTCCATGCTCAATCTAATCTGAGCCGCTTCCACTCGCTCCACAAATGCTGCGATCTTCTCAAGATCCTGCGCCGCAAGCTGACCACATACCGGGTGAAGGATCACTGTATAAAGACCTTCCTGACGCTGTGCGATGCAAGTACCATTCAAGTCTTCACAAGAAGATATTCCTTCTGCCGCAACCGGCGCAATCTCCTCGAACTGATGTGTTTTTTTCACTTCTTCCAGATGTTTCTCAAAACATTCTAAGAACGCCTCTGTCCCCATTCTTCTCGGAATAAAACGCGTACGTGCCTTCGCCTTATTCTCATAATCCCCTTCTGCAATGAACAGCTGGATCATCGCCTCAACGTAATACAGCACTTCCTGTGGACGGACCAGTGACGGGTAAGGAACTGCTACTGCCGGACCTTGTCCCATCCCACCGGCAAGCCACATGCGGAACATCGGAATCCCCTTCTCAAACACTGCCATAAATCCCATATCATTGATAGAAGCGGCCGCCGTATCTTTCTCATCCGAAGAGAATGCCACCTTCAATTTTCTCGGAAGCTTGTATGAAGGAGCATTTCCAAGGAAATAGTTTCCAACCTGCAGCGCATACGGTGTCACATCAAATGCCTCTGCTTTTTCCACTCCCGCAAGCGGAGACAAGGAGACATTCCGCGGAAAATTACCGCCTCCTCCTCTTGTAAACAGATCATGATCGATCCCATCTTCCATAATATCGCATACACTGTCAATATCCAGATCATGAAGCTGCACTGCCTGTCTCGTCGTCAAATGTACTTTCTCCAGACCATACTTGTGTACATAAGAAAGAATCAGATTTAAGTGTTCCTTGGAAATCAATCCCGACGGTGTCCGCAGACGGATCATAAAGGACTTCTGATCCTGCTGCGCATATACACCCATCCCACCGGAAATACCTTTAAATTCTGCCTTGCTGATCTCCTTCTCCAAAAATCTGTGTCCTGCTTTTCTAAATTCTTGTACTTCACTTTTTAAAAACTCTTTGTAACTTTCCATATTTGCTCCTTTTCCTCTTCTCTTGCCGGATTACACGAATACTGGTGGTTCATAGGCATCCCCCATCGTCACTTTCTTCTGTTCTTCCTTCCCAAGAAATGCCCATTCCGTCATGGTCTCCCACCCATGGATACTGCGGTCATACACCTGCACATATCCAATCTTATCTGCGTGTACCCGGACTGTATTTGTATCATATTCTCTGCCTGTATACGGGTTTACTTCTCCTTTGTCACGGTCTTCCAGTTCTGCGTCTGCCGCCGCTTTCACCTTCATCAATTCCTGCTCATATCTCCTCTCCAACATCGTCTTACCGCTGAGCTTCTTTTGCAGGTTTTCCGTCCGGTCTTCTTTTTGCGTATCGATTACCTCTATTTTCACTTTGTTCACACTCGCTTCTTTTCTAAAAGATTTAAGGATATGAAATCTATCGCCAATTCTTTGGGTTCTATTTTATCAGACAATAGAAAAAAGGTAAAGAGAACAGAACGTAAATTCTTTATGACTTCCTCTTCAAAAAAAGCAGCAGTATAAGTGTAGTTTCCCCTTATACTGCCTGCCTATACAAGTTTCTATGCCTATTTTTACTGCCCATTTTCTGTCTGCATGCGGATTTTTTTCTCTCTGCCATTGCAGACATTTCCCCTTGGGAACGATTCTTAATAAGTTTCTCCCAGATATTCTTCCAGTGTCACACCACTGTCCATGATCTTCTTTGCATCTTCTTTTCCGACATACCGGTAATGCCACGATTCATAGATGATCCCTGTCTCCGAAATCTTATCCGGTGGATATCTTAAAATAAATCCATACTTATAGCAGTTCTCTTCCAGCCATTTTGCCTCTTCGGTGTCTGCCTGAGCTTCATCCAGCATCCCGTAAGAAGAAGATACAATATCCGCAGCAAGTCCCAGCTCATGTTCACTCGTTCCCGGGTATGCCACCGACTTTCCTGTCTCCTCAAATGCCTCCAGATAGGTCATTCCCTGATCGATCCACTCCTGCATCGTCTGATTATAGATTGCCTTCTGCTCCTCGATCGTACGATATGCCGAGCAAATCTGAGGACTAAGTCCCGCTTCTCTGGCCGCTGCAAGCATCTCCTTGAGCGACTCTGCTGCTCTTGCATCAAATGTATAACCATTCTCCACTTCTGCAAGTTCCGGTTGATAATTTTCATCCAGCGGATGTGTATTATTCACCAATGTCAAATTCCACTCTTTTTTCTTCTCTTCATCGACAGTGTTCTTCTCTTCCTTATCCGAACTCTGCTTTGCCGCTTTGGCTTCACTTTCTTTGACTGCCTTCGCAACTTTGGCATCAACTGCTTTTGCTTCTGTCCTCTTTCCAACGAAAATACCGACAGCTCCTCCTGCTACGAGCCCTGCCACAAGTGCGATCCCTGCGAGAGTAATCGCAATCTTCTTCAGCATTTCAAACTTGCGCTTCTGATTCCTGTCCTTCCTCGCCAGTGCTTCATCATCTATCCACATAATTTTTTCCTTTTCCTGCTGATTTTCCTGTAACATTTTTATTATACCATGTTTTTTCGTTTTTTTAAAGAATCGTGCCGAAAACTTTTCATGGGAACTTCTGTAAACAAAGCTCCTCACCGGCTTCCCTTACTGTTTCATTACCTTTCCTCTAAGCCTGCCCCATACTTCTGCCTGAAAATAAATGTATGCTCTGTCAAAAATAAAAATACCGGCCTGTCCCGCTGCTGCCATAACGAAAAACAACGTCTTCGTCATCTTCTTGGCAACCAGTAAGGATGGAAAAAAATACAATGCCGGAAGAAACATACTATTAAATACGAGATATTTCCATACCCACAAAATTATCTTTTTCTTCTGAATGCGTTCTGCTTTCGCAAGCGCTTCCCATCCGGCCTCTGCAAGCAGAAGATAGATTCCCATTGCCGCAAATGTCACACAGTACATCTTCTGCGGAGAAACGATCACACCAAGCAGAGTACATGCCGTAAGAAATGCTGCGCCGTAAGCAATCCCCCACTCTCTGACCACTATTCCAACACAAAATGCCGCTGCCGCCAGCAGAAACAGGGTACTTGTTTCAAATATGCTCCCCAGCACGATCAGCACGACTGCAAATGCAGCCAGTACCCCTGACAATGCTATTTTTCTTGCATTTACATGCATGAGCAAAGATCGCCTCCCATACATTCACACATCTGATCCGCACACCACAGATCACAACACATATTTCCAGTTCCAAATGTCGGTCTGCCATAACCATATCCGGTATTCTGATAACGCTGTCCCCTCCACTGGAACTGATTGACTAGATTTGTATATTCCGGATTGCCCGGCTCCATCGATGCTGCACGCTGCGCATGCTCCATTGCCACAAGATTATTTCCCACACCATAGTTGGCAATCGCACTACAATAATACCAGCGCGCATTCTGATTCGACATGCTTGACAGTACATTTAAAGCTTCCCGGTAATGTCTTGCATTGATATAATTGCATGCCGCCTGCATCTTCACATCATCCTCACTGCCGGAAGAATAAGATTGACCACTAGAATATCCTCCAGAATACCCTCCGGAATAATTTCCCGCATAGCCTCCAGAATATCCTCCATTCTCCCTCTGCTTCATAATCTGGTCATAAGCTTCCTGCACTTCTTTAAACTTCTCCTCCGCCAGATCAGAAAGCGGATTGTTCACATAGGAATCCGGATGATACTTCCGGATCAGTTCTCTGTACGCTTTCTTTACTTCATCATCGGAAGCGCTCGACGGCACTCCCAGCACACTGTATGGATCTGTAATCATAATTCTCCTCTGTCTTCTCCTTTTATTTCTTCCTCTAATCTACTCTTTCCTGCCGTGTCCTCGGCCGCAGACTTTTCCTCAAACTTATTCCAGACGCCAACGTACAGAATATTTCGCAGAATATCTATGTTTTCCACACATGGCAACATTTCAAAACAGTTGCTGCACTCTGCAAGGATCATCGTGAGCATCTGCCTGCATCTCTCCTCATATCCTTCTTCGTCTGCCATCTGCAAAAGCGGATTATAACTGCCCTGCGCCCGGTCTTTCTCCAAGTCGTCATAGGCATCTAAAATATAAATAAATTTCCCAAGATAAAACCCCATCTTCCAGAGATTCTTCGACCAGACATCTTTTCGAAATAAGAAAAGTTCTCCCATCAATTTCCCAAAACAGCCTGAAACCGCATCGATATCCGTCTCGCCCGCCTTCTCATAATTCTGAAGCTTTGCAAGGCATTTCCGGATCACTCTGCATTTCTCCGGATACTTCTCTTCTACCTGCCGGTACAATTTCCGGTAAGTATGAAGTCCTACAAGCGCCGTCTTGCTCTTCTCATCCTTCCAGTCATCTAGAAAATGGTAATACGTCAGCACAATGTTCATATCTGCTGCATATTCTGTAATCTCATTGAAAAGCATGTCATGCTCTTTTAGTGGATGCACCATACACCGATGCTTCTTATGAACCGTCTCCGGCTCATACAAGGAAGTGAGCAGCGTCACAAGAAATGTCATATCATATGTGAGTGTAACCTGACCTCTGAGTCCATGTCGTTCTTCCAGCACATGACACAGTCCACAGTAGTATGCCTTATATTTATAAAAATCTTTCATCTTCATCTCCGGCTTATATGCCGTCACATATCCGAACATTTCCGTCTCCTTTCACTCCACTGTTCAGCATTATATCATAACTGCATTCTAAAATGTTGAGAAATTTCTTAAAAATCTATGAAAAATATCGAAAAGAAGCACCGCCCCCACAATTCAAAGATTGCAAAAACAGTGCTTCCTGACTGCGCGATCAGGGGTTCGAACCCTGGACACCCTGATTAAGAGTCAGGTGCTCTACCAACTGAGCTAATCGCGCATTTTCTTTATTTTGTTTTTGTGTTTCCTTAACACAAGTGATATTATATAACAGTTTTTTAGAGAATGCAAGCAATTTTTTAAAATTTTTCAAATTTTTTGAAATATTTTTTGCGTGGTCGGAGATCATATTTCTTCCGTATAATCTCCGACCGTCCGCAAACTATTTCTCAGACAATTACTCTGCCTGCTTATGCAGTGTAAATCCTCGTCCCATGACTTCATTGACCTGATTGATTACAATAAATGCCTGCTTATCAATCTCAAGCACAAGTTCGTTCAGCTTCGGCAATTCTCTTGACGATACGACCGTCATGATTGCAAAAGAATCTTTTCTGAGATATCCAGACTCCGTCTTGAAGAAGGTAGAACCTCTGTCCAGTTTCTCCTGGATCACTTTATTGATCTCTTCGTAATGATCGCTGATGATCTTCACCTGCATC
>OHAM01002086.1_pt1 | contig 11480 bp, 9 predicted proteins | sample 1577161 | NCBI WGS metagenome assembly OHAM01 (sample SAMEA3541583, study PRJEB24748) | human gut metagenome | biome: human gut; feature: human-associated habitat; material: faeces | place: China | collected 2012
AGGAGCTCTAAAGTGTTTTGAGCAGCTGTTTTTATAAATGATTTATCGTTTGCGAATCTTATCGGAATTTTGTTACCATTGTAGAATGCGGAAGCATTTTAGCTGCATCCAATCAGTTGCTGATTGCCCAGCCATCCTTGAGTAATCAACTAAAAAACATAGAAAGCTATTACGGTACAAAGCTGCTGATTCGAAACCGCCACAAGCTGGAACTGACAGATGCAGGGCGGACTTTTTATCTGTATGCCAAGGAAATCTGCAGGGCGGAGGAAAAACTTCACAATGAGATCCATAATAAAAACACAGTCTTTTCCGAACATTTAAAGCTTTCTATACCTGCAGGAAATTCTGCTTTTTTCCTCCACCATCTGTTCGATGATTTCCGGGCTGCGTATCCCAATGTTAACTTTGATTTTTACGAAATCCCCAGTGATTTTGCTATCCCCAATGTGCTGAACCATGTTACTGAAATTGGGTTAATCCGTTCCAATCTTCCACGTCATGCCTCGCTGGCAGTCTATCCATATGAGAAGGAAGAAATCGTAGCACTCTGCTCACTGGATCACCCACTGGTGAATGCAGGCGATGTTCTGGAAATTTCCAGACTGGTTGATTATCCATTAGCAGTTCCGTTTGACTGCCTGGATTTGGTTCGTTCCTCCTTCCGTCACCATCTGCTGTCGCCGAATATTTCAATTATCACCTCGTCCAATGCGACTGCCATTGAATGGGCAAGATCGTTTGATACGATTGCACTTGCATCATTGACAAAAAACAACTTAGAGCATATTTCTGATCTGTCAGTAAAGCATTTATCAGATGAGAATCTGTTTATCACAAGCGCATTTATTGTAAACATAGATTATCCGCTGTCACGGGCAGCAAGAAATTTTCTGAGGTTTCACGGAATCAATGTATTGCAGAAATAATAAATATTACCTTCTCAGGGTCATGCATTTTTATTTGTTAAAAAAACAATGTCCGCCACTCATTGACAAATGCTTTTCTGTGTGATATTCTGTAGAAGCATTCGATGAAACTTCTTGAATCTGGATATACGGAAACTGGAAGTGGAGAATACTCTGGAAAAACTCTTAATTGAGTACCGAAGGTGTAAGGTCCTGACGGACTGAATCTCTCAGGTAAAGGAGACAGAGGCGAGAATCCTTTTATAATAGGGTTCTTCGTACTGCCTTTTCTCAATTTACATGTTTTTTCAGAGCAGCGAATATCAGCTGCTCTATTTTTATGTATGTGAGGAGAAGAAAAAATGTCTGAAACACTGTTACCCATTGTACAAACAATCAACAGCTACCTTTCCGATTACATTCTGTTCATTATGCTGATTGCAGTCGGACTGTGCTATTCCATCAAGACCCGGTTTATCCAGGTTCGATGCTTTGGCGAAGGAATGCGTCACGTATTTGGCAATCTGACGCTGAATGGCAAAAAGCATGAATCTGGTATGAGCTCTTTCCAGGCGCTGGCTACAGCCATTGCTGCTCAGGTAGGAACCGGCAATATTGTCGGCGCATCTGGTGCAATTCTGACCGGAGGCCCTGGCGCTATTTTTTGGATGTGGGTGATTGCATTCTTTGGTATGGCTACGATTTATGCAGAGGCCACTCTTGCTCAGGAAACACGTATCATTGATAAAGACGGCAATATCCACGGCGGTCCTGTTTATTACATAACAACTGCCTTTAAGGGCTCTCTGGGAAAATTTCTGGCTGGCTTTTTCGCAGTTGCAATTACCCTGGCATTGGGCTTTTTTGGCTGCATGGTACAGTCTAACTCCATTGGATCGACCTGCCAGACAGCTTTTGGCATTCCATCCTGGGTTGTAGGCCTGATTCTTGTTGTCATCTGTGGCTTTATTTTCCTGGGGGGAATCAAACGTCTTGCAGCGGTTACAGAAAAACTGGTTCCCATTATGGCTGCTCTGTTTTTAGTTGGAAGTCTGGTTCTCTTAGCAGCCAGAATAAAATACATTCCTGCAACCTTTGGAATGATTTTCCAGTATGCCTTCCAGCCTCAGGCTATTATTGGCGGCTCTGTTGGTGCAGCACTGAAAATTGCGCTGACGCAGGGCGCAAAGCGTGGCTTATTCTCCAATGAAGCCGGTATGGGTTCCACTCCCCATGCGCATGCGCTGGCAAATGTAAAATCCCCCCACGAGCAGGGCTGTGTGGCAATGATTGGTGTTTTCATTGATACCTTCGTTGTTCTTACCGTAAATGCCCTGGTAGTTATTTCTACCTTATATACCAGTGACGGAATTCTTGCAAACGGCTATACCGGCGCAGTTACAGAAGTGGTTAATAAAACAAACCTGACTCAGACTGCTTTCGGACTGGTTTTCGGAGAACAGTTTGGCGCTGTGTTTATTGCAATTACCCTGTTCTTCTTTGCCTTTTCTACCATTCTTGGATGGAATCTTTTTGGAAAGATCAATGTTGCCTATCTTTTCGGCGAAAAGGCTACAAAGGTATATACTATTCTTGCCCTGTTCTTTATTTTCCTGGGCACCCTGGCTTCCAATGACCTGGTATGGGAGCTGTCTGATATGTTTAATAACCTGATGGTTATCCCCAATGCCCTGGCATTGTTTGCATTAACCGGTATGGTACAGGCAGCTATGAAGCGGGTAAAGAAACTATAACGACAGAAAGAACCGTGACAGACCGCAGATGGACTGTCACGGTTTTATTTCTCGCACAAATTTCCCCTTTTTCTGTCTTTTGCAGCCAACCGAAAATATGCAAATCATCAAGGAGAATGATCAAATCTTTATCCAATTAATTGCAGATGTAAGAGGCACTTCATAATTTTTGAGGCTGGTGTTATATTCTTCTTCCGTGATTTCCTCTCCGTTTTGAAAATAGGAAAACACAGGACTATCCTTTTCCATTTAATGCTTTTAAATTCTTTTTATCTGTGCTTTTCTACTCCAATTTTCTTGCCAGTTGAATCAATGTTTTCATCTGTGGTGTTAACCATTTATTTTTATGATAAAGCAATTGACAATACATCGTTACAACCGGCAAATTTGTTTGAATTTGAACCAGTTGTCCTGTTTCTAATTCATAGCTTACCGTATATTTCGGTAAAAAAGAAAAGCCTATTCCTCTTTTTACTAATTTGATAATGGTTTCGGTATTTCCAATTTCCAGAATCGGCTCAATCCGAAGTTCCTGTTCTGCAAGCAAACGTTCCAGTTCGTATTGATAAGCAGCTCCGCGCTCTGTCAAAATAAATGGTTTTTGCACCAGTTCTTCAATTGGTACTTCGGAACGTTTCTGATCTTTTGGTGCTACAAAAATAATTTCCTCTACTGTCTGTGAAGCACAAACCCATTCCGGATGATTGAATTTTTTATCCAGGGTAAAAACAAAATCAAGCTCATTTCTTTTGGCCAGCTCTATCAATTCATCTGTTGTTCCGGAACGGATAATCAGCTCAATTTCCGGAAACTTTTCATGTAATTCAAGGATTAGTTCCGGAATCAATGTAGTACAGACAGATTCTACTCCTCCTATTCGAAGCTTTCCTTTTACGGCATTTTTTTCACCAGAAAATGCTGCTGCCTGTTCCACGGCATTCATAACCTGATTTGCATAGGATACAAATTCCTGACCACTTTCTGTCAGATAGACTCGTTTTCCGATACGCTCAAATAATTGTGTCTGCAGCTCTCTTTCTAATTGCTGAATCTGTATGGTTACAGCTGATTGAGAATAGCCTAACTGTTCTGCTGCTTTTGAAAAATTCTGAGTTGCTGCTACTTTTAAAAAAGTAGTGATGTTACGAATTTCCATAAAGTCTCCATTATCAATTATTTTCATATATATTATGATATTTATAAATTTAACAAATAGATGTTTTTAGTGTACACTACTACTGCAAAAACATCAATAGACGGACTGAAGAAAGGATCTAAGATATGCTAAATAGTGAAAACATTTTAAACAGTTCTCAGCTGGAAACAGAAATTAAGCATTTTGTTCACAATTTCTGTCTTGATAAACACAATATCCATACACAGCAGGTAATCTGGAATATGCCGGACGGGCAGATGGAAAAGGTCAAAGCTCTGGAGATTTCCCGGGATGGACGTCCTGCCAAGGAGGTTGTGGAAGAAATGATGAAAGAAGTCTACCAGTATCGCGGTGACTCCAACCATCCCCGTTTCTTTGGATTCGTTCCTGGTCCCGCATCTTCAATTTCCTGGCTGGGAGATATTATGACTTCTGCCTATAATATCCACGCAGGCGGAAGTAAGCTTGCGCCAATGGTAAATTGTATTGAACAAAAATTATTAAAATGGCTTTGCGAACAGGCTGGTTTTGGCAAACAGTCAGGCGGCGTATTTGTAAGCGGTGGTTCTATGGCGAATATTACTGCCCTCACGGCGGCCAGAGATAATAAATTAGATGATCAGACGCTGCATCTTGGAGTTGCTTATATTTCCGATCAGACACACAGCTCTGTTGCAAAGGGACTTCGCATTATCGGAATTCCAAATACCCGTATTCGAATCATTCCCTCCCGGAGTGACTTTACTATCAATACAGAGCTTTTGGAAGAACAGATTTTAAAAGATAAAAAGGACGGACTGATTCCGTTTGTTATCATTGGAACTGCCGGAACTACAAATACAGGAAGTATTGATCCGTTTAAAACATTATCAGAAATTTCAGGAAAGTACAACATGTGGTTCCATATTGACGGAGCTTATGGCGCATCTGTTTTGCTGAGTCCCAAATATAAGCATCTTCTTGACGGCACACAGCTGGCAGACAGTATTAGCTGGGATGCTCACAAGTGGCTTTATCAGACTTATGGATGTGCCATGGTTCTTGTAAAAAATGTGCAGCATTTATTTCACAGCTTTCATGTAAGTCCTGAATATCTAAAAGATGTTGAAGGTGATTCTGAAAATCTGAATACCTGGGATATTGGAATGGAACTTACAAGGCCTGCGAGAGGTTTAAAGCTATGGCTTACTCTGCAGATTTTAGGAACTGACTTAATAGGCAGCGCAATTGAGCACGGATTTCAGTTGGCAAATTGGGCAGAGGAAGCGCTGCGCGTGTTTCCGGATTGGGAAATCATCTCTCCTGCTCAGCTTGCCATGCTGAATTTCCGTTATGCACCAAAGGGATTTTCAGAAAATGAATTAAATCTTTTCAATGAAAAAATATCAAAAGAAATTCTGGAAAGCGGATATGCCGCTGTATTTACTACTGTTTTAAATGGAAAAACTGTTTTACGCATGTGCACGCTCCACCCGGAAGCAAAGAAAGAAGATATCGACGAGACAATCCGTTTGCTTGATACCTTTGCAAAAAGGCTTTTATAAGAATTTATTCAACCTTCCCATGTGTTTCCATGGGAAAGTTGAAATCAGTGTCCTAATTGCTTACCGGCGCCTGGGAATCATACGGCTTCCATATGCTATTGCAAAAATTCCCCTCTCCTCATCGCTAATCAGACGAAGAAAGAGATCGGAATAGGGGTTGCGCACAATGGCAGTATATGGACTGACTGTAATCAATGGTTTTTCTTTTTCATCTTCTGTTAGTCCGATAGAACCGTCTTCTTTCAAATATAGTTTTACTGTGATTCCTTCGCCGGAAACATAAGTGCCTGCTGCAGAATGCCTGGTCTCCTCACTCCAGGGTGTTTCTTGCCAGGAATCTCTTTTTTCAACAGGACTTTTTCCGTTATAGACCTTCATCAGTCCATCAGAGATTAGGCTGACCGGAACACCAGATGTATTGCACAGCACAATTACTGCTGCATCAGCTTCATAGGACCATGCAATATGGGAGGAAACACCTGTAAGTGAGCCTCCGTGTTCGATGATTGTCAAGTCATCCATATTTTTCATGGATACCCCATATCCATAATAGCCGTTTCCGTTATAGGGCTGACGAGGCTTGCACATTTCACGCACACGGTACTGGCTTAAGATTCTGGTTCCATCTGCTGTACGACCGAGGTTCAGGTACATCTGAAGGTATTTTTTCAAATCATTTAAGGTAGATTTCATTGCACCGCTTCCATTTAAAACCAATGCGTTATCATGGTAATTTCTATGGCCAACCATGCTTCCGTCGATTTTTTTATAAAGCGTGGCAGCATTTTCATCGAGGCTGGGACGGAGAAAATCGCAAAAGCTTCTATCCATATGAAGAGGCTTTAGAATATTCTTAATGAGATAGTCAGCAAAGGACGGCTCTCCGCCATATCTCCGAATAATGTCGGATAAAAGGCAAAAGCCATCATTACAATAACTTAGATATTCTCCTGGTTTTCCGTTTAATCCATTCTCCTTTGTCTGTTCATCCAGCCGTTTAGCGATCAGACGAATCCCCTCCTGGGCCAATCCATCATGATAGGCAAAATCACCTGTCACGGATTCATCCAGTCCCAGAGCCTCGGCAACCTGATTAACTAAAATTCTGGGAAGCGGGAAAAAGCCTGCTGCATGACTCATAAGATGACGAATGGTAATCTTGTCCTGGTTTTTGTTAGTAAATTCAGGAATATATTTGCTGACCGGATCGTCAAGATCGAGGATCCCTCTCTCCTCCATCTGCATAATTGCGAGACAGGTAAAGGACTTTGTTACAGAAGCAATTCCGAAAATCGTATCTCCGTTCATCTCTTTACCGGATTCTTTATCCCTGACACCCCAGAATTTTTCAAATACAGTATTTCCGTCACCATTGATGATGGCTGCCGCAATGCCGCAGGCCTCAAATTTATCCATGATATCCTCAACAAGATTTTCTGCCAAAATCAAATTCGCTTTATTTATACGATTCATGTATCCACCTCTGTATGATTTTGTTTTTTATTTTTTGATTATAACACAGGAGATACGGATGCTGTCAACTGCGTATGAAAGACCTTGCAAACTTTCTGCTCCTAAATCCATTTTCCCATCAATGGCGAGCCTAACAACCTGCCGCCTGGCAGATTTTCCGGAAATCCTCGTAAATTCCTTCTTTGCAGATCCATTCGTAGGGGCCGTATTCCAGAATCAGATTCGCATTCGGGCTATAGAATGCTGCTGCCTGAATAATTTGATCCGCTTCTTTTTTTGAGATTATTCCTTCTGGTGCATAATAAGACAGATGGCTGTCATGGACTCCGTCATTCTGATTCAGATGATAACCGTGAATTCGGCTTCCCAGTTTCTGGATTACTTCCGGCAAATCCCAATGATTTAGCAGTGCGTGGCCGATATCAATAAGACATCCCCACTCTGGTGGAAGTATTTCGAACAGCGCGATAAATTCTTCCTGAGAAAACAGCACATTTTTCCTGGCAGGATACCCTACATTTTCCACAGTTCCCCGCATATTTCGTTCCCTCAGAAGCGGTGCCCAAAAGGATAATACCTGTGCGGACCGTTTCTGGCGGGCCAATCGCTGTTCGTCCGGAACAGGACCCTCATGGGTATGAAATACTACGGAAGCAGCATGAAATTGCTGATACAGCTGACAGGTCTTTTGAAATTCTTGTTCTGCCTCCAGTTCCTCTTTGCTTCCCGGCTCGGTACAGAATTCCGCATATGGCGCATGAAGAAGTATCGGTACACCAGAAAATGCAGATTCCTGAGCCAGAAAAGGAGGATCCGGATTTTTTCCAGGGAAGCCGACTGCAAATTCTACTCCGATTGGTTTCTCAAATCCGGTCACACAATCCAGAAGCCATGAATAATCCCGTGGACCAATACAATAACTGGAAAGATATAGCTTCATTTCTGCACCTCCCGCTCCAGGTGGAGCTGTCCATCTACGATCTCCAGAATAAACATGGAGCAATTTTCCATAGCAGAGCTCCAGAATTTGTGAAGGGAAATCCCCAGAAATGGATTGACAAGCAAACGGTTGACTGCACCGTGAGCTACTATCAGAATTGTCTCATATTGGCCTTCTAAAGGCAGAATTACCTGTGTAAAAAACTCCTTTACCCGTTTTTCCACATCCTGAAAGGATTCTGCTGTCTCCGGCGGTGTATACCGGTCCGGCTCCTGGAAAAAATGATAAATCGGATCTTCTGGTGTGTTTAAGATAGCCTCAATTTTTCTTCCTTCATAGCGGCCGAAACTGATTTCCATCAGCCGCGCATCCTCTGCCATTGGAATCGGGCGCTCTCCTTTTATGATCCGGGCCGTCTGTCTTGCCCTCTTTAGCGTAGAGCAAAACACTGCCTCAAAGGGAACGTCTGCCAGTTGCTTGGCCAGAATCTGTGCCTGCTCCATGCCCTGATTGTTCAGGGGAAGATCTGCCTGACCCTGAATCCGTTCTTCCCTGTTCCAGTCAGTTTCTCCATGGCGAACCAGATAGATTTTCATCGTAAAAATTCCTCCATTTCTTTTCCTTCTGAATGCTTTAGCGTAATTCCCAAAAGACGCGCATAGGTAGGAGCCTCATCTATCAGGTCGCGTCGTTGCAACATGCGATAACATTGAAAATCCGGTCCCTTTGCCACAAATACCGGCTGGGGACCGAAATCCGGTAAACCTCCGTGAGTCGCCCGGCCAAGTCGGTAATCGGAATCATCGAAGGCTTGCACCAATGGGCGTACTGCCCGATCTCCAAAAGATGTATAGCCGTCACTTTCTACCACAAAAGAAAAGTTTCCTTTCAGATGATGCTGTTCCCACGCTTCTTTGGCAGTAAACACAGTTCCGATCCCGTAGATGCCTTCCTCCTGCCATTGCAGCAGATGAGAATAAACCTGTTGCCGCAGCTGCTCATCTTCCGGACAGCGCAGATAAATGAGAGACGACATGGCATTAGAAAAGCTGACAGCCTGCCAATCCAGGATTTCCCCTTCCGCTCCCGTCTGAATCCATCCCTGATCTGCAAACAGCACATTCAAATTCAAGTTTCGGCTGATGCTCCGCTGTCCATGATCACTGACCAGCACCAGATTTACCTGTTCCAGAAAACCGCCGGCACGGCAGGCTTCCATCAAAGCGCCAAGATATCCATCCAGACGGTACACTGCCTCTTTCATCCACGGACCAAACAGGCCATAGCGATGGCGATATGTATCAAATGTCCCTGTATGGACAAAGCACACATCTGGTTTTTTCTCTCTCAGGACATCGCAGGCTACATGGATATTAAAATCATCAATTACCGGCCACTGCATAAAAGCCGCTTTGCCGCCCTGCTGCCACCCTTCCGGAAGATAACACTGATTTGCTTCAATGATTTTCAGCATTTCCTCAGAAGATCCGGCATCCGAAAAGCTGCTTCGCAGAGTGTCCCCTGGCTTTGGCATCCAATACTCTGCCATCAGCCAGTCCACATTAGGATTTCCCGCTGTTGCCGGCCAGGAAATGGCAGCAGTTGTATAACTGGCCTTTTTTGCTGCAGCAAACAGATCCTCTACCTGATATCCGCCATGCCAGAGCCAGTTCTGCTCTTTTGGTTTCACGGAAAATCGAAAATTACTGGTCAAACCGTGAGTTCCCGGATAACAGCCAGTAATCATCGAAACATGGGCTGGATAAGTAACGGAGGGGTATACAGAACGCATCCCCTCCGTTACTTCACAGCCTCCTGCCAGATATTTCCGAAAATTCGGCAGCTCTTTTAAAAGCTCCAGATCCTCACAGACCATAGCATCTACAGAACATACAAGAAGCCGTTTTTTATTCATTTTCAAACCCCCTATTCCGGATTAGACTGGTTATATAGGTCAATAGCTTCCTGAATGGATTCCGCTGCTGTATGAATTACCTGCTTCAGATCTGCTTTGCTGTCAGCAGCTGCAGTTTCAATGGCAAACTTATTTGCAGCTTTCATCTCATTGGAAATCGGAATATAGGGATTCAATGCAGAATCATCGGATTTTGCGAGAGAATCATACACAGAAGCAACAGCCGGGAAGGTTTCTTTTACATAAGTCTGATAGGTTTCGCTGTCATAGGCCTCCTGGTTTGGTGCAAGATATCCTGTCTTTACTGCAAAGTGTGCAGCTGATTCACCGGTACTTGCATATTTAATAAACTCATATGCTCCCTGCATCTGCTTCTCATTTCCATTGTTTCCAATAAAGGTTCCGGTACCGCCGGCCGGCTCACCTGTGCATTTCCCTTCCTCTGTCGCAGATACCATAGGAAGAATACCAACCTCAAAAGCTCCGTTTACGGAATCCAGTACCTTTGTAGTCATGGAAACTACACCCATCATCATTGCACAGTCGCCAGATGCAATCTGAGGAATGATTTCTGCCTGATAATCAGAACCGTAAGGAACGCAAAGTTCTTCCGCATGAAGCTTCTGATACACCTCTAACATGGAATATACGGCATTGTAAACGGCTTCATCTGTTTCGTACAGGCACTGGGTAATCCGCTCTCCATTAAGACCGTTATCATTGTTATATGACTTGATGCCTTCTCGTCCCAATGCTGCATTGAAATAAAATCCATCGGGATGAAAGCCGATTCCATAGGTAGTAAATCCTCCGTCTACCAGCTTTTTGGATGCATCATAAAGATCCTGAAAGCTGTTTACTTCTGCCGGATCAATACCTGCTTCACGGAACATATCGGCATTATAATAAATTCCGGGATAGCTGTAACCGATGGGATAGCCCACCTGGTTACCCTGGGTATCACAGTAAGCGCCGCGAATAGCATCCCAGGTGTGATCCAGCTCCGGCCAGCCTTCTGTATCTGCATCCAGATATTCCTGAATGGGTTTGCAGTAATCTGCTTCTGCGTACATAGCTACATTTTCCACAGCGCCGGAAAACAGAGCCGGAAGATCCTTCTGAGCGGTAGACTGGATCTTCGCATTCATTTCATCCTGCTTTCCCTGATATTCAATCGTCACATGGTATTCTGACTGGCTTTCATTAAAGCTGTCGATTACTGTCTGAAGATATCCAATGTTGGCGTCACCAAAATACGTCCACCACACAACTTCCTCGGGAGCAGCCTGCTCAGGCGCTTTGGTCTTTGTCTCCGCAGCTGTCTGTTCCGAGACTTCGGTCTCTTCTTTTGTAGTCTCTGCTGCCGGTTTGGTCTCCTTTTGTCCACAACCAGTGATTCCTCCCACTCCCATCATGACTGCCATTCCCAGAGCCATGCTTCGTCTTGCTGCATCATAGCGTTTCATTCCTTTATACCTCTCTTTTCAAAATTTCTTTTGTTCTATGGAATCAGCCCTTAACACCGCCAGCTGTCATTCCCTTAATCATGTAATCCTGTCCAATGATATAGATCAGTGCGGAGGGCAGAATCGCAATTACTGCTCCGGCCAGAATATGGCCATAATTTACAATATCTCCTGTAACCAGAAGGGAAATACCGATCTGAATAGTCCTCATTCTGTCTGTATTAGTCACTAGAAGCGGCCAGAAAAACTGATTGTAGATCAGAACGAACTGATAAATAGCCAGAGAGGAGATCGTAGGAATTGAAATAAGGCTACCGCAATCCC
>OHAM01002090.1_pt1 | contig 11468 bp, 8 predicted proteins | sample 1577161 | NCBI WGS metagenome assembly OHAM01 (sample SAMEA3541583, study PRJEB24748) | human gut metagenome | biome: human gut; feature: human-associated habitat; material: faeces | place: China | collected 2012
CTGATCGACTGTCACATTGATATGGATGAGAAAGTCCTGCCGATGATCCCGCCGGGACGTTCCATCAAAGATATGATCGTGGAAGGATAAGGTGACCATGGAAAACAAAGTTGAAAAGTTTGCGGTCGCCATGATCGTAAACAACCGCTTCGGCGTTTTGAACCGGATTGCCGGTCTCTATGCAAAACGCTGTTATAATATCGATAATATCTCTGCAGGTACGCTGGATGATCCGAACTATACGCGGATCACGATCGTCTCCACAGGAGATGAATATATGAAGGACCAGGTGGTCCGTCAGCTGGAAAAACTGATCGATGTCCGTGCCGTGACACTTCTCGAGCCGGAAAACACCGTCTTTGCCCAGCACATGTACATTAAAATGCATCTGACAGGAACCCACAGAGGTTCCAGCAAACACCAGGTGCTGGATCTGATCAACGAATACGGCGGAAAAGTCGTAGACTTCGGTGAGGAACATCTGACTGCCGAGATTACCGGAGACAGCAAAAAAGTTGAATCTTTTATTGAAAAAGTCAGAGATTTTGGTATATTAGAACTTAGTCGGTCGGGAGAGATCGCGATCGGTTTAGGGATAGACAACACATTAAGTGTCGATCACAATGAAGAATAAGGAGAAAAAAACAATGGCAACAATGTATTATGAGAGAGATTGTAACTTATCACTTCTTGATGGAAAGAAAGTAGCTGTTATCGGTTACGGTTCCCAGGGTCATGCACACGCACTGAACTTAAGAGATTCCGGCGTTGATGTTGTAGTAGGCCTTTACGAAGGTTCCAAATCTGCTGCAAAGGCAAAAGAGGATGGCTTCACAGTTATGCTCACAGCAGACGCTGTTAAGGCAGCAGACATCATCATGATCCTTGTAAACGATGAGAAGCAGGCAGCTCTCTACAAGAAAGACATCAAAGATAACCTGACAGCAGGCAAGACACTTGCATTCGCTCACGGCTTCAACATCCATTTCAAACAGATCGTTCCGCCGGCAGATGTAAACGTTATCATGATCGCTCCGAAGGGACCGGGACACACCGTTCGTTCCCAGTATGTTGGCGGCAAGGGCGTTCCGTGCCTCGTAGCTGTTGAGCAGGATCCGAGCGGAAACTCCATGGAAGTTGCTAAGGCATACGCTGCAGGCATCGGCGGAGCAAGAGGCGGTATCCTTGAGACAACATTCAAGGAAGAGACAGAGACAGACCTCTTCGGTGAGCAGGCAGTTCTCTGCGGCGGCGTTTGCGCATTAATGGAAGCTGGTTTCAACACACTTGTTGAGGCTGGTTACAAGCCGGAGAACGCATACTTCGAGTGCATCCACGAGATGAAACTGATCGTAGACCTGATCTTCAACGCTGGTTTCGAGGGAATGAGATACTCCATCTCCGATACAGCTGAGTACGGTGACTACGTAAGCGGTAAGAGAATCATCGGCGACGAAGCGAAGAAGGCAATGAAGCAGGTATTAACAGAGATCCAGGATGGTACATTCGCTAAGAACTGGATCCTTGAGAACCAAGTTGGTAGAACCATGTTCAACGCAGCAAGAGCAGCACACGCTGATACACTTGCAGCTAAGACAGGCCGCGAGTTAAGAGCAAAGATGGGCTGGAAGCAGACACAGGATCTTGACGAGGCTAAATAGTCGCGTAGGAAAATGAGCAGTGCAAAGGCGGCGGGGAAAGATTCACGTTGTGCTTGCACATAAGTGAATCTTTGCCGACGGCTTTATAGGGCGAATGCCCGCGCACGAATGGACGCAAGTCCGTGAGTGTGCCACTGCGGGGCAGAAAACTCTGCAAATATTTCAGGGCCAGGCATCACCGCCTGGCTCTGGATTTCATAAGGAGAAAAACAATGAATTCAGATAAAGTAAAAGCAGGCGTAGAACATGCGCCGCACCGTTCCCTGTTAAAGGCAGACGGATACAACGATGAGCAGATGCGCCGCCCGTTCGTCGGCGTCGTAAACTCTTTCAACGAGATTGCTCCGGGTCATATGCACTTACAGAACATCGCACGTGCCGTAAAGGACGGTGTTCTCGCTGCAGGCGGAACCCCGATGGAGTTCGATACGATCGGTGTCTGTGACGGTATCGCCATGGGACATGACGGAATGCATTTCTCTTTAAGCTCCCGTGAGCTGATCGCTGATACCATCGAATGTATGGTAAAGGCACACTGCTTTGATGCTCTCGTATTTATCCCGAACTGTGATAAGATCGTTCCGGGTATGTTAATGGCAGCAATGCGTCTGAACCTTCCGTGTATCTTCGTGTCCGGTGGTCCGATGCTCTCCATCAACCAGAGAGACTTAAATACTGTATTTGAGGCTGTCGGCGCAAGAAAAGCAAACCTGATCAACGATGAGGAACTCGCTGAGATCGAGGGAAGCTCCTGCCCGGGCTGCGGTTCCTGTTCCGGTATGTTCACCGCAAACTCCATGAACTGCTTAACAGAAGTTCTTGGTCTCGGTCTTCCGGGAAATGGTACGATCCCGGCTGTATACGCAGAGCGTATCCGCCTTGCAAAGACAGCTGGTATGCAGGTTATGAAGCTGCTTGCCGATGATATCCGTCCGCGTGATATCGTAACACCGGCAGCATTTGAGAACGCGCTGACAACCGATATGGCTCTCGGCTGCTCCACAAACTCCGCACTTCATCTCCTTGCGATCGCTCACGAGGCTGATATCGCTCTTGATCTTCATATGATCAACGACATCAGTGAGCACACTCCGAACCTGTGCCATCTTGCACCGGCCGGACATCACCACATGCAGGATCTGATGGAAGCAGGAGGAATCTCCGCAGTATTAAAAGAGCTTCTCGATGCAGGAATGATCCAGGGACAGTGCAAGACTGTAACAGGAAAGACGGTTGCTGAGAACGTTGCACATGCAGTAAACCGCAATCCGGAAGTTATCCGTCCGATTGATAATCCGTACACAAAGACAGGCGGACTTGCCGTTCTTTTCGGAAACCTTGCCCCGAACGGCGCGATCGTAAAACGTTCCGCTGTAAAACCGGAGATGTTAGTCAACACCGGTACTGCAAAGTGCTTTGACTCCGAGGAAGAGGCGATCGCTGCGATCTACGCAGGAAAGATCGTTCCGGGCGACATCGTTGTCATCCGTTACGAGGGACCGGCAGGCGGCCCGGGAATGAGAGAGATGCTCTCCCCGACATCCGCGATCGTTGGCATGAAACTCGATACGACCGTTGCTCTCCTGACAGATGGCCGTTTCTCCGGCGCATCCTGTGGTGCAGCAATCGGACATATCTCTCCGGAGGCAGCTGCAGGCGGCCCGATCGCTTACATCAAGGACGGCGACAAGATCGCGATCGACATCCCAAACTACAGCTTAAAGCTTCTCGTTTCTGATGAAGAGATGGAAGAGAGAAAGAAGACCATGAAGATCCGTGAGCCGAAGAAGCTGACTGGATACTTAAAACGCTACGCAAAGAACGTATCCTCCGCAGATAAAGGTGCGATCGTAGAGTAGGCGAAGGATTCATAGGGCAGACGCCCGAAGCTTCCTGGCTGCGCAAGCAGGCAAGAAGATGCACGTCGAAATTGAAGAGAATAAAAAAAGGGCGGCGGGCTTGTTGAGAAGCTGCGCCGTCCTTTGCATCAAGAGAGGAAACCATATGAATGAGATCGTATCAAACCTGCTCGTATACGGCAGCCTGCCGGAAGACTCGATCCTCTGGCAGCTTGCGGATATCTGCGAAAAATTAAAAAATCAGACAGAGTCCAAAGACGCACTGCGCGGACGCGTATTCCATCAGGTAAAAAATCTTCTGACGGTTGCAACAGACTATGCATTTGATAAAAATTTATGGCATAATTACCTGACTTTCCTGCTGATCACGAACGAGAATCCGTTCAGCCTCGTCTGTGAAAAGATGGGGGCTCAGGACGGAACGGTCAACAACTTTGTGACTCATGACTTTGAGATGTTCAAAAAGCTGTTCGACTATGATTTCTCCTGGATGGAAAAAGAACTTTCCATCGACTGCTTCACCCAGCTGACTCACTATAAGGCGATCCGTAAAAAAGAGCTGATGTACAATAAAAATGTCAGCGAAAAGGTGAGAAATTTAAGTGAACAGCTTGAGACGGCTGAGTCCGGAGCTGATTTCTTCAAATATGTGACGGAATTCTACAAGGACTTCGGTGTCGGCATGTTCGGTCTCAACAAGGCGTTCCGCATTGCTGAGAATGGAGACGGCTCCGTCCGCTTCCTCCCGATCAACAACATGGATGCCGTGATGCTGGACGACCTCATCGGATATGAGCTTCAGAAGAAGAAACTTGTGGAGAATACCCAGGCGTTCTGCGACGGAAAAGCGGCGAACAACGTCCTGTTGTTCGGCGACAGCGGTACCGGTAAATCCACGAGCATCAAGGCGATCGTCAACCAGTTCTATCCGCAGGGCCTGCGCATGATCGAGATCTACAAGCACCAGTTTAAGGATCTCTCGACGATCATCGCCCAGATCAAGAACCGCAATTACAAGTTCATCATCTACATGGATGATCTTTCTTTCGAAGAATTTGAGATCGAGTACAAGTTCTTAAAGGCCGTTATCGAAGGCGGCGTTGAGACGAAGCCGGACAATGTCCTGATCTATGCGACATCAAACCGCCGTCATCTGATCAAGGAGACATGGAAGGACAGAGAGAATATGGAGCACAGCGAAGATCTGCACCGTTCCGACACTATGGAAGAAAAACTCTCCCTGGTCAATCGTTTTGGACTTTCCATCTACTATGCGAAGCCGAACAAGGAAGGCTTCAACGAGATGGCGATCGCACTTGCGAGACGTGCAGGAATCACTCCGGATATCATGACGGACGAGGAGATTTGCTACGAGGCGAACCGCTTCGAGATGCGCGGCGGCGGACTTTCCGGCCGTACTGCCCAGCAGTTTGCGAATTACCTGCTCACGATCAAATAAGAATACTTACAGAGTACGAAGCCCCAGTATGGAGACATGCCGGGGCTTTTTTGTTTAACAGGAAATTCCGAAGGAACTTCCTGTTAAACAAAAAGGCACTACGTGCCTAAGATGCACACTCGCGCGAAGATGAAGATTGTCGCAAGCGACCGCGCTCGGCGCGAGAATGTGCCGAGGCACATTCTTTTTTATAACTGTTTCGACTCGAAAATTCGCTAAGATCCGCTAAGAGAATGCTGCAAGATATTTAGATATTTACAAAATAATAGAATATAGTCAGAAAATGACGAGCAAAAACCCGAAATCACACCTGCTTAACCTTGAATTCGACAGAAAGAAAATCGTATAATTTCTACATTCCTACCGGAGAAGATCAAAACGTGAAAGATCGCGGCGGCTATCCGAAAGGAACAGGGGAAATGAAAGAAAAAGAACGCAGAGTATAACAGGAGGAACATTATGGCAGAATTATCAATTGCGATCGCGGATGACAACAGACAGACTTTGAATTTACTTGGCGAGATCCTGGAGAAAGAGGACGGGATCCATGTAGTTGGAAAAGCAGATAATGGCGAGGACGCATACAATATGATCGTCCGAACAAATCCGGATATTGTCCTCATGGATGTGATCATGCCGAGACTTGACGGAATTTCTGTCATGGAAAAGATAAAGAATAACACGCAGATGAAGAACCACCCTTCGTTTATCATGGTGACGGCGGCCAGCAGTCAGGATGTGACAGAGGATGCGTTCCGCCTCGGAGCGAATTATTATATCATGAAACCGTTCAACCGCGACGTGATCCTGGACAAGATCCGCAGAGTCTGCCGCGGACGGGCGAAAGCGGCGGGCAATGTACATACGGAAGTGAAACGGGTACAGCCTTATCTCGACAAGGAGAACTACATGGAACAGAATCTGGAGACGGATGTGACCCAGATGCTGCATGAGATCGGGATCCCGGCACATATTAAGGGATATCAGTACCTGAGAGATGCTATCATCATGTCGGTCCGGGATACCGAGATGTTGTCTTCGGTCACGAAGATCTTATATCCGACGATCGCGAAGACCCATAAAACGACGCCGAGCCGCGTGGAGCGCGCCATCCGCCATGCGATCGAAGTGGCCTGGGGAAGAGGAGAACTCGACACACTGAACAGCCTCTTCGGATATACGGTAAACGGCGGCAAAGGCAAACCGACAAATTCAGAATTTATTGCATTGATTGCAGACAAAATCCGACTGGATTATAAACGAATCTGAAAAATCTGAAAAAACAAAAAAGACCCACTTTCTAATTTTACAGGGATGTGTTATACTGAATCTAATAGCGGGCACAGAGCGCTGTTCACTGGCAGGGATCTTTTGAACGGAAGATCCCGTATGATGCAGTTCTGGCTGCGGATCCTGCCGACAGGGGATGGAAAGACCGACGGGATCACGTTACCGGGTCCATATCGGTGAACGGTAACGCAAGAAAAGTGGAAGGATGGGTTATCATGAAAAAAATATTGTTTGTCGCTTCCGAAGCTGTACCTTTTATCAAGACAGGCGGACTTGCCGATGTTGTGGGTTCCTTACCGAAATGTTTTGATAAAGAATATTTTGATGTTCGGGTCATGATCCCGAAATATCTCTGCATCAAAGATAAATTTTTGAGCAACCTTACTTATGTAAATCATTTCTATATGGACTATCTGGGACAGAGCCGTTATGTCGGGATCCTTGAATATGTTTATGAGGGGATCACCTTCTATTTTATCGACAACGAGAGCTATTTCTGGGGAGATAAGCCGTATGGAGACTGGTATTACGATCTGGAAAAATTCTCATTCTTCTCCCAGGCGGCCTTATCCGCACTCCCGGTAATCGGTTGGAGACCGGATGTGATCCACTGCCACGACTGGCAGACCGGACTGATCCCGGTATATCTGAAAGGCAGATTCGGCGAGGGCGAATTCTTCCGCGGGATCAAATCCGTTATGACGATCCACAACCTGAAATTCCAGGGCGTTTGGGATGTGAAGACGATTCAGAGATTTTCCGGTCTTCCGGACTATTTCTTTACTCCTGATAAGCTGGAAGCTTATAAAGACGGAAATATGTTAAAGGGCGGTCTCGTGTACGCGGATGCGATCACGACGGTCAGCAATACTTACGCGGAGGAGATCAAGACTCCGTTCTACGGGGAAGGACTGGACGGACTCATGCGCGCCCGCGCCAATGATCTCCGTGGTATCGTAAACGGAATCGACTACGATGTATTCAACCCGGAGACGGACCCGGATATCGTTCAGAATTATAATGCGAAGAACTTCCGAAAAGAAAAAGTCAAAAATAAACGCGCACTCCAGGAAGAGCTCGGACTTGCCAGAGATGATAAGAAATTTATGATCGGTATCGTCTCGAGACTCACGAGCCAGAAAGGTCTCGACCTGATCCAGTGCGTTATGGACGAGATCTGTACAGACGATGTCCAGTTAGTGGTCCTTGGAACCGGCGATGAGAACTATGAAAATATGTTCCGCCATTATGACTGGAAGTATCACGACAGGGTATCGGCGCAGATCTATTATTCCGAGCCGCTGTCCCACAAGATCTATGCGGCCTGCGATGCCTTCCTGATGCCTTCCTTATTTGAACCGTGCGGACTGAGCCAGCTCATGGCGCTCCGGTACGGCACGGTGCCGATCGTCCGTGAGACCGGCGGCTTAAAGGATACGGTGTGGCCGTACAATGAGTTTGAGGGAACAGGAACGGGATTCTCCTTTGCAAACTACAATGCCCACGAAATGTTAAACATCATCCGCTACGCGAAACATATCTTCTACGATAAGAAGCGGGAGTGGAACAAGATCATTGACCGGGCTATGGCTGTAGATTTTTCATGGAATAGCTCCGCAAAGAAATATCAGGAATTATACGACTGGCTGATCGGATATTAAGTTGTTCACACAATCCATTCCCGCCCACGCATCCATGTGGGCGGGAATGTCATTTACGCGAACAACGAGCCAGAGTCCGCGCTTGCGCGAGACCCTGGCGACTGTCGCGATAACAAGGGGAAACCCGCGAAGCGAGTTTTCACTTGTCTGAATAGCCGCCTGATAATGATCTTACAGAAAAGAGGAAAACATGACAATATGGAATGAACTTCTGGGAAACCAGGTGCTGATCAGTGCTGTGCTGGGGTGGACGGTCGCGCAGTTTTTAAAGACCGTGATCGATATGGTCCTGAACCGGTCTTTTAATCCTGAACGGATCTTCGGGTCCGGCGGAATGCCGAGCTCCCATTCGGCTACCGTCTGCGCGCTCACAACAGCTTCCGGAATGAAATACGGAGTCGGAAGTTTTGAGTTTGCCGTCAGCTTTGTCCTTGCGATGATCGTAATGTACGATGCGATGGGAGTGAGACGGGAGACGGGAAAACAGGCGAAGCTGCTGAATAGTGTGTTTTTTGAGAATATTCTGAATCTTGATGGAGTATTTCTCCAGGAAAAATTAAAGGAATACGTGGGACATACGCCGCTGCAGGTAGCTGCCGGGGCGATCCTGGGAATCCTGATCGCAGTGCTCATTAGTTAATTGTACTAAATTGAATATAAAATATACACAATTATGCATAAAGAGTATTGCAAAAAAACGCGAAAATATGTGAAAAAATTACGAAAGATTTACAAAGGGATGTTGCAAATTTTGGCAACATCCCTTATAATATGTACAGGCCTTTTTTCCGATACTCAATTTTTTTGTGCGAAATCTCTAAAACCAGAGATCGTGTGATGGGGCACGGGGTTACCGCAAGGGGAGCAAAGAAATGAGGGCAGCCACAGACATCTTAAGTCTAAGCTAAATCTAATTCTAGGAGGAATAACAACTTATGGCAAAGTGGGTTTATAAGTTTAAAGAAGGCAGTGCAGCTATGAGAAATCTTCTCGGCGGCAAAGGTTGTAACCTTGCTGAGATGACAAATCTCGGTATGCCGATTCCGCAGGGATTCACAGTAACAACAGAAGCCTGCACAGATTACTATAACAGCGGAAAGCAGATCACAAAAGAGATCCAGGACCAGATCTTCGAAGCTCTTACATGGCTCGAGGGCGTAAATGGAAAGAAATTCGGTGATACAGAAGATCCGTTGCTTGTATCTGTACGTTCCGGTGCGCGTGCATCCATGCCGGGTATGATGGACACCATCTTAAACCTTGGTTTAAACGATGTAGCGGTTGAGGGCTTCGCAAAGAAGACAGGAAATCCGCGTTTCGCATATGACTCCTACAGAAGATTCATCCAGATGTATTCCGACGTTGTTATGGAAGTTCCGAAGTCCTACTTCGAGAAGATCATCGATGAGATGAAGGAAGCAAAAGGCGTTCACTATGATACAGAGTTAGACGCTAACGATTTAAAGGAACTCGCTGAGAAGTTCAAAGCTGTATACAAAGAGGCTATGAACGGCGAAGAGTTCCCGCAGGATCCGAAGGAACAGTTAATGGGCGCTGTAAAAGCAGTATTCCGTTCCTGGGACAACCCGCGTGCGATCGTTTACCGTCGTATGAATGATATTCCGGGTGACTGGGGTACCGCAGTAAACGTACAGACCATGGTATTCGGTAATAAGGGAAATACTTCCGGTACAGGCGTTGCGTTCACCCGTAACCCATCCACAGGTGCAAAGGGCATCTTCGGTGAGTATCTGATCAATGCACAGGGCGAGGACGTTGTTGCCGGTGTTCGTACACCGCAGCCGATCACTCAGCTTGAGAAAGATCTTCCGGAGTGCTACAAACAGTTCATGGAACTGGCTATGAAACTTGAGAACCATTTCCACGACATGCAGGATATGGAGTTCACGATCGAGGAAGGCAAGCTCTACTTCTTACAGACACGTAACGGTAAGAGAACTGCTCCGGCTGCAATCCAGATCGCATGCGATTTAGTAGATGAGGGACAGATCACTCCTGAGGAAGCTGTTTGCAGAATCGAAGCGAAATCCCTTGATCAGTTATTACATCCGACCTTCGATCCGGCTGCATTAAAGGCAGGCGAAGTGATCGGACAGGCTCTTCCGGCTTCCCCGGGTGCTGCAGCTGGTAAAGTTTGCTTCACAGCAGATGACGCTAAGGCAGCTGGTATCGGCGGCAAGGGCGAGAGAGTGATTCTGGTTCGTCTTGAGACATCCCCGGAGGATATCGAGGGAATGCACGCTGCACAGGGTATCTTAACAGTCCGCGGCGGTATGACATCCCACGCAGCTGTTGTTGCCCGTGGTATGGGTACCTGCTGTGTATCCGGTTGCGGCGAGATCAAGATCGACGAGGAGAAGAAAGAATTCACACTCGGCGGACATACCTTCCACGAGGGAGACTACATCTCCTTAGATGGTACAACAGGTAAGATCTACAACGGCGATATCAAGACTCAGGAAGCATCCGTAGGCGGAAACTTCAAGAGAATCATGGATTGGGCTGACTCCTTCAGAAAACTTGGCGTCCGCACAAACGCTGATACACCGGCTGATACAAAGAACGCTGTAAAACTTGGTGCAGAGGGCATCGGTCTTTGCCGTACCGAGCATATGTTCTTTGATCCGGAGAGAATCCACAACTTAAGAAGAATGATCGTTTCTGATACTGTTGAGGCAAGAGAGGAAGCTTTAAGCAAACTCCTTCCGTACCAGAAGGGTGACTTCAAGGCTATGTACAAGGCACTCGAGGGCAGACCAATGACAGTCCGCTACTTAGATCCGCCGCTGCATGAGTTCACTCCTAAGACAGAGGAAGAGATGGCTGATCTTGCAAAAGATATGGGCATCACTGTTGATGAAGTAAAGAAGAAATGCGACGAACTTCACGAGTTCAACCCGATGATGGGTCACCGTGGATGCCGTCTTGCAGTTACCTATCCGGAGCTTGCAAAGATGCAGACACGTGCCGTTATGGAAGCTGCAATCGAAGTCCAGGAAGAAGAGGGCTATGAGATCGTTCCGGAGATCATGATTCCGCTCGTTGGCGAGAAGAAAGAGCTCAAGTTCGTGAAAGACATCGTTGTTGAAGTTGCTGAGCAGGTTAAGAAAGAGAAAGGCTCCGATATGAAGTACCACATTGGTACAATGATCGAGATCCCGCGTGCAGCCCTTACTGCAGGCCAGATCGCTGAGGAAGCTGAGTTCTTCTCCTTCGGTACAAACGACCTGACACAGATGACATTCGGCTTCTCCCGTGACGATGCCGGTAAGTTCCTTGATTCCTACTACAAGGCAAAGATCTACGAGTCTGATCCGTTCGCAAGACTTGACCAGACTGGTGTTGGCCGTCTCGTAGAGCTCGCAGTTAAGGAAGGACGCGCAACACGTCCGGAGTTAAAGTGCGGTATCTGCGGCGAGCACGGCGGAGATCCGTCTTCCGTAGAGTTCTGCCACAAAGTTGGCTTAAACTACGTAAGCTGCTCACCGTTCCGTGTACCGATCGCAAGACTTGCTGC
>OHAM01002111.1_pt1 | contig 11381 bp, 7 predicted proteins | sample 1577161 | NCBI WGS metagenome assembly OHAM01 (sample SAMEA3541583, study PRJEB24748) | human gut metagenome | biome: human gut; feature: human-associated habitat; material: faeces | place: China | collected 2012
TGTGTTTTTCATGGTATTAGATTTAAGGTTAACAATTGAGATTGGCTGTCCGTGACGGATAGCCTTTTTTTGTATAGAGGCATGAATACACGAATTTTTGAGAACACTGCTTAAGCGCCCCTTTCCGAGGGTAACATCCATACTTTCAAAGTAAGCTAATTTCATCGGCAAAGTAAGTTGACTTGCTTTGGTATTTCAGTTAACTTACTTTGTCAATGAAGCTAACTGTATTTTTGTGATCTTTTTCGGTTATTCTTTGTCTGTTTCGATTTTGTATACAATTGATGTGTTTTTGTACGCTTTTAGTTTAGTTATGCATTTAATAGTCAATTTTTTATTATATAATTTTGTCTTGTGTTTTTTTATGATTTCCTTGGTTAGCTGTTAGCATCAATTGATATATAAGGTTTGATGGCTAATAGAAGAGGGGGTAAGGAAAGAAAAATATCAAACGAATATACTTGGGACCTTAACGGACAGAACAAAATATAATATTATTCTGTTGATTGTTGTTGAAGGTAAGATTTCGTATTCCCTTAATTTATAAGAGTGTATGCAAGAGAATAGGTATAATACATGTGATCGTTTTTTAGGCGGATTAGAAAAAGACTTTATTATTACGGAACAGATTGAAGATAGTCCATTGACTTCAGAACCTTCTTTTTGGGATTACGGGATAATAGCAGTATGTAATAGAGGTAGTGCGATCATTCATTTGCTTGATAATAAGCATGTATGGAATAAGAATGAATTGATTTTCTTATTTCCGAGACAGTTATGCTCAATGCGGAACGTGAGTGAGGACTTCTCGGCGAAGTTTATCATCATACCACATGTACTACATGGGGATGTATTAAGTTCCTTACGTCATTTTGATCCGGGATTTCATTTTTTCGTGAAGGATCATTTTTACTATAATATAGAGGATAATAATGGTATTGAGCGTTTTCAATCATTTTGCAAATTGATAGAGAATGAGCTTGAGCGGTATCGGGGTAATGGGCTTCTGAGGGAGCGGATTATATGTTACTTGGGGATTTTTTACATGGATGTTTACGACTATTATGTGAAAGTGCGTAAGAAAATCCCTTTCAGGACTAGTTTGAGAAAAGAGCAATTGATCTATGATTTCTGTAGTCTCGTGGCAGAGAATTTCAAGAATCACAAGAATGTCGGATTTTATGCGGATAAATTGAATATAACGACAACTTATTTAAGTGCGATCATGAATGAAAGGTGTGGCATTTCAGCCAAGGAGTTTTTATCTATCTATATAGTGTTAGAGGTAAAGTCGTTGCTACGTGACTCTCGATTAAATATACAGGAGATCGCTATATTGACTAATTTTCCGTCTCAATCGACATTGAATCGCTTTTTTCGTCAACGGACGGGAATGACTCTTTCTCAATATCGAAAACATATATTTTCAACATAATTATGTTTGATTTTCATATTATTTCTATAACTTTAAACTTCTGCTGCAATCGTTATTATAGTTCATTTGTTGTATAAATAATAGAGGAGATTGCTTGATTGATTTAAAGTTGGGAATTAGTGGTTATAATTTAATATGACGATGGGACAATGTAATAAAATGCTAGAGGAAATGAGCTTTAATGCCCTATTCCAGAAATTACCTGTTGGAATTGAAGTTTATGACGAGAGGGGGCAGCTAGTGGATCTCAATAGGACGGACGAGAATTTGTTCGCTATAAGCCGGAAGGATATTATGGGAATAAATCTTTTCGAGAATCCTAATTTTCCAGAGGACAAGATCGCTCGTCTGAAACATGGAGAAATGGTTGTGTTCGATTGTAATTATGAATTTGATAATATACAAACGAATGAGTACTATAACATAGACCCAAAAAAGGAAGGTACAAATTTACGTCTGTCTATTAAATGTGTGCCGTTGAAAGGAGAGGCTGAAGATATCTGTGGATATGTACTAATGTTTACGGATGAGACGGAAGAATATCAAAAGTCGGAGAAAGTAGAGGAACTGTTCACGAAGTTGAAAACGGTTATGCGTTGCAGTGATTCCTTGCTGTGGGAATATGATGTTAAAACCGATAAGATGCATATCGATCTGGATTTACGTGTTTTAGGTAATAAATCCAGATTGAGAGCAAGTAACTTGACAACGAAAAAAGATTTTTGTGAGATCGTACATCCGGAAGATCGGGAAAGGGTACTTGTACAAGGCTTTGAAAAGATTGTTACGGGTGAGATCGGTGAATATAGTATTCAATACCGACAGCTTTTTGAGGGGCAATATGTTTGGGTGAGAGCGTATGCGTACCCTTATAAATATGATGAGGCGGGAAGACCAGCGAAAATCCTTTATTACTTGATGGACATAACGGATGAGATCGCCATGCAAGATAAATTGCGCTGGGTGGAACGAGAGCGTCAACGGAAAGAATATGAGTTAGCTAAGGCTAAAGAGGCGAATCGGCTTAAGTCTATATTCTTGGCGAATATGAGTCATGAGATCCGTACGCCTTTAAATGCTATTGTTGGTTTCGCGAATATACTGGCAGAGACCAAGGAGATAGAGGAGGAGGAACGAGAGTTTTATGTGGATATCATTGACAAGAATAGTGAATTGCTTCTGCAATTGATTGAGGATATCCTTGATTTCTCAAAGATTGAGGCGGGAACCTTTGACTTTACGAAGAGAAATTTTGATTTTAAGGAGATCTGTGAGGAAACTTATGCGGTACATGCCTTGAATATTCCAAAAAACGTTCGATTTGTTTTTGACCGGGGCTCACAACCCGTGACCGTTTTCTCAGATCCGAAACGAGTCGTACAGGTTATTTCTAATTTCTTGACAAATGCGATTAAGTTTACTTCGGAAGGTGAGATCAAATTAGCCTATAAGGTATCGAATGATGAAATACGAGTTTCGGTCTCGGATACGGGAATGGGAATCTCGGAGGAAGATTGTAGAACTATATTCGATCGCTTTGTTAAGTTGAACGCTTGCAAACAAGGTACCGGATTAGGATTGGCGATTTGCAAAAATATTATCGAGAAACTAGGGGGACGAATCGGGGTAGAATCTACATTGGGAGTAGGTTCCACTTTTTGGTTTACCTTGCCTTTGAAGGAGATTAAAGAGAATGAACCTAAGTTCTAAGGGGATATATATTATTTTACGGATATGTTTTAAAGCATGGTTTTTGTTAAATCTGGTTAAGGAAATGAGATTTGCAAATAAAATATTATGCTACATAACATAAAACCTCTATATTTGCACTGTGTTTTTCATGGTATTAGATTTAAGGTTAACAATTGAGATTGGCTGTCCGTGATGGATAGCCTTTTTTGTTTCAAAAAATCATAACCATGAGATTTTAGGAGTGTAGCTGAAGGTTTTTTCGTAAATTTGCGCTCCGTTTGTAATACTAGATCCTGTATTTAAGTGTATGAAAAGAGTTTTCTGTCCAAAATGTGATAATCAGTTGTCTTTTGATGAGACCAAATATCCGGAAGGGAAGATATTAGCCTTCGTCTGTCCGCAGTGTGGAGCGCAATTTAAGATTAAATTGGGCCGAAAGGTGGTGAAGACGGCTACCGGTGAGGAAAAAGAGGTGAAGGAACCGGATTTCTCTTGCGGTTATATTACCATTATCGAGAATGGTTTTGCTTTTAAGCAAGATCTACCATTAGTGATGGGAGATAATGTGATTGGTCGCCGTAATAAGGATACGGAAGGTGTAGATGTCCCTATTATCACGAGCGATCCAAGTATGGGGCGTAAGCATTGTGTGATTAATGTAAAGAAAGACACTAATGGCAAGTTCGTTTATATGGTGCGTGACTTTCCTAGCTTGACCGGGACTTTTGTGAAAAATGTATTGGTCGGTAAAAAAGAACAAGTACGTATCGGGGAAGGTTCGATCGTAACGATTGGCGCTACTACTTTTATCTTACATTCGGCGAACGAGGGAGAAGAAGAGGAATAAATATAAAAAACTTCAGAGGCTGTTCCCGTTTATGATCTCGATCTTTAACTTCGGGTCGGAATGATGGCAGATAAGGGATTTTGGCGTTTGTTTTGGGAGTGAGTTATAAGATATATGCTCATTCCGGGATACAGCTCTGAAGTATCACTGAGAAAACAAGGCTCATAGGTATTAAGATTAAGCCGATTAACATAAAGAAATGAAAAGAACCGAAAGAATAGTTGTATTAACTATGGTTAAAATAGGCTCTTAGGGTTTGTTTTTCTAGAAATTAGCTAACTTTTTGTGTGGTTTTTGAAATGTTAATGAGCACGAGGTTAAATAGAAATATGGACAGTCATGGAGCAGGTTTCTAAACAACAGCCGGTAAATAAAACAGCATTCCGGGTATTGGTGGCGTTAAGCGTTACGCATTGTTTGAATGATTCGTTGCAATCCGTTATCTCGGCGGTTTATCCACTTTTCAAGGATGATTTAGCGTTGAGCTTCGCCCAAATCGGGTTGATTACGCTTGTTTATCAATTATCCGCTTCTGTTTTCCAGCCTATAACCGGTTTGGTTTTTGATAAGCGTCCCGTGGCTTGGTCGTTACCTATTGGTATGAGTTTTACGTTGGTCGGCTTGTTGAATCTCGCTTTTTCCTCTACGCTCCATTGGGTCTTGATCTCCGTATTTTTGATAGGTATCGGGTCTTCGGTTTTGCATCCGGAAGCGTCCCGGATTACCTCGCTAGCGTCGGGAGGGCGTAGGGGATTGGCGCAATCGCTTTTTCAAGTGGGTGGTAATTTGGGCGGATCGTTAGGTCCGCTACTGGTTGCTTTATTGGTGGCGCCTTATGGACGGACTCATATCGCTTTGTTTTCTATACTAGCATTCGTCGCTATTTTGGTGATGATTCCTATCTGCCGTTGGTATAAGGCGTATTTGAGTCGGGTGAAATGGCAGAAGAAGTCGGGTGAGACGCATGTGGAGATGCCTCTTTCTTTGGGAAAAACAGTCTTTTCGATCTCGATATTGCTGACCTTGATTTTCTCTAAATATATCTATATGGCTAGTTTGAATAGCTACTATACCTTTTACTTGATCCATAAATTTGGGGTGAGTGTACAGACTTCGCAGATCTGTTTGTTCGTCTTCCTGATCGCTACGGCCATGGGAACCTTGGCGGGTGGTCCTATCGGTGATAAGATAGGACGGAAATATGTGATTTGGGGATCGATTCTAGGGGCAGCCCCATTTAGCTTGTTGATGCCGCATGTGGGATTCGCTTGGACGATCGTGCTTAGTTTTTGCGTGGGTTTGGTCTTATCATCGGCGTTCCCGGCTATTTTGTTGTATGCGCAAGAGTTGCTTCCTTATAAATTAGGTCTTATCTCGGGACTTTTCTTTGGATTTGCTTTCGGTGTGGCGGGTATAGCCTCGGCCGTATTAGGAAATATGGCGGATCATTATGGAATAGAGGCTGTCTACAACGTATGTGGCTTCATGCCTCTTTTAGGACTGGTTACTTGGTTCCTTCCCAACTTGAAAAAGAAGTAAAAACAATCCTCCCTTTTTCGTTGTTATTACTCCAACTGAACGTCAATTACTAAATGAGTTTATGGTGAGTAATATAGTATCTTACAGTATTCTTTTGCTGTATCTTCTTCCATGCGCTTCATGGAGCCAAGGGAACGATGTGGATTTAAGCTTGGAACAATCTCTCGACCTGCTTCATAAGGAAAATAAAAGCTTGAAAATAGCCGGGAAAGAAGTGGAATGGGCTCGGAATGAGCATCAAAAGCTAAACGCTTTTTGGTATCCGTCGGTGAACGCCGCGGGTGCTTTCGTACATATGTCGAATCCGATAGAGGTACGGCAGTCGCTGAGTAAATATACGGAACCGGCGAAGGAGTTTGTCCATAATTATATCCCGGATAATGAGTTGATCATGTCGGTATTGGATAAGATCGGGCAAGGTACTTTCTCGCTTCCGCTGATCTCCCAAAACATCACTTCTATAGACGCTACGGTGACGTGGCCTGTTTTCACGGGAGGAAAACGTATCTACGCGAACAAGATCGGAAAGACGATGGTCTCTATAGCGGAGGTGAATAGGAATCAAGTGGATGCCAACCAACAATCCTTACTGATTGAGGCTTATTTCGGGCTTCGTCTGGGACAAAGTGTGGTGGACGTAAAAACGGAAGTGTACAATTCTTTGAAAACCCATTATGACCAAGCCCTTAAATTAGAGCAAAACGGGATGATCAATCGGGCCGAGCGTCTGTTCGCTCAGGTAAGTATGGACGAGGCGAAACGAGAACTGGAATCGGCCCGTAAGGATTTAGCGGTCGCTCAACAGGCGTTTAAAAGCTTGATTAATATGGAGGAGGGGAGTGACGTACGTACCACGACTCCTTTATTCATTAATGAGGCGCTTCCTCCGGCCCAATACTTCAAGGATCTGGTTCCGATGAATAATTATATAGTCAATCAATTGAAATTGCAGCAGGTTGTAGCCGATAATCAACTAAAGATCGGCCGGTCCGCTTATGTCCCGAATATCGCTTTATTCGGCAAACAGACTTTGTACGCTGACGGATTGGATAAATATTTGCTGCCTCGTACGATGGTGGGAGTTGGTTTTACGTGGAATATCTTTGACGGCTTGAATCGGGAGAAAACCATCCGGCAGGCAAAGATCGCTAGTCAGTCGCTTCGTTTGGGTAAGGAGAAGGCGATTACGGATCTGGAGGTCGGTATCGATAAATTCTACAGCCAGCTACAAAATGCCTTGGACAATGTAAAAGCTTTGGATACGACGATCGAGATGAGCCGGGAACTGGTCCGGGTGCGGAAGAAATCCTTCCAAGAGGGAATGGCTACTTCTACGGAGGTAGTCGATGCCGAGGTTATGCTGGCGAAGGTGAAGACCGCTTTTCTTTTGGCTTATTATCAGTATGATGTAGCCTTGATTAATCTGCTGTCTGTCTGCGGTACGCCGGAGCAGTTCCACCAGTACAAGATGGAGGGAAAGACCGAGGAGCTTTTGGGGAATTGAAAATTGAGAATTGAAAATTGAAAATTTAGGGGTTATGGATAAAACTAAGAGATATTTGAGTGTGGCCTTTGTCGTGGTCTTGGCGATTGTTATCGTTGTCTCGTTGATCGGGATGATCTTGTTGAAAAAGAAGCCGGTGATCTTGCAAGGGCAGATCGAGGCAACGGAAATACGTATCTCCGGTAAGTTACCGGGGCGTATCGATACCTTTCTGGTAAAAGAGGGACAGAATGTACGCCAAGGCGATACCTTGGTAGTCATCAATAGTCCGGAGGCATTGGCTAAATATCAACAGGTGAACGCCATGGAGAACATAGCGAAGTATCAGCACCAGAAAGTGGATGAGGGTACACGAAAGCAAATCATCGCTTCCTTGCAACAATTGTGGAATAAATCCAAATCGGATTTACAATTGGCGAAGATTACCTATGATCGGGTCAATGCCTTGTATAAAGATAGCGTGGTAACCTCACAGCGTAAAGATGAGGTGGAGGCCATGTATAAAGCGGCTGAGGCCGCCGAACGTGCCGCTTATAGCCAATATCAAATGGCGGTAGACGGGGCGCAGATACAAGATAAGGAGAGCGCCCGCTCGTTGGTGACGGCGGCGCAAGGAACCGTGGAGGAGGTGGCGGCTCTCTTACAGGACGCTCGGTTGACGGCTCCGGAATCCGGACAAATCTCAGCTATTTTCCCGAAACGGGGAGAGTTGGTTGGGGCCGGGATGCCAATCATGAACTTAGTCGTATTAGATGACGTGCATGTGGTATTGAACGTACGTGAGGATCGTTTGCCTTTATTTAAGATGGGAGGAACGTTTGTCGCCGATGTACCGGCGATCGATAAGAAGGATATTGAATTCAAGATCAATTATATCAGTCCGTTGGGCAGTTTCGCTACTTGGAAATCTACCAAGCAGACAGGTAGCTATGACTTGCGGACCTTCGAGATACATGCCTTACCGGTGGAGAAGGTGGAGGGATTGCGTCCCGGTATGTCCGTACTCTATCAACTCCCTTGATACTATCCGGTTGTAGAGACGGGGCACGCCCCGTCTCTACAACTAAATAATTTATTGTCGCTATGCTAAAGAAGAGTCCTTTCTATATGGTTTTACGTCGGGAACTGGATCGCATGGTTTCCCGGAAGTTATACTTCGGGGTGTGTATCGTGCTGCCTCTGTTCTGTATATTCTTCATGTCTACGATTTTCGGAAGCGGGCAGATGGAGAACATACCGGTAGCGGTAGTGGACCAAGACAACACCTCCATGTCCCGGGAGATCATCCGGCAGGTAGAGGCGGTACCGACTTTCCGGGTAACACGGCATTATACGGACCAAGAGACCGCTCGCCATGCTACCCAAGCAAAAGAAATCTACGGTTATTTAGTGATCCCCAATCAGTTTGAGGCGGATGCCACGGCGGGGCGTGACGCTACTTTATCGTATTATTACCACTATGCCTTGTTGAGCGTGGGCGGTGAGGTACGTGGGGCCTTCGAGACCCTGCTGCGTACGCTTTCCCTCGCCCCGGTGGTTGTGCAAGCTACGGCGATGGGGCTGGGGGAGAATCAGATAACCACCTTCCTATTACCGGTACGATCCAGTAGCCACCCGCTGTTCAACCCGGATCTGGATTATTCCGTTTATCTGAGCAATCCTTTTTTCTTTGTCTTTTTCCAAGTGATCATTTTGCTGGTTACGGTGTACGCTATCGGTAGTGAGATCAAGTTCCGGACAGGCGATGAATGGCTGGAGGCGGCACGAATGAATATGTTCGTGGCGGTGGTGGGCAAGCTGCTCCCTTATACAATTATCTTTTGTATCATGAGCGTCTTCGCTAACTATATCATGTTCGGGGTCATGCATATTCCTTTCGCTTGCGGTTTCTGGCCATTGAACTTGACGGCGATCTTGTTCGTGGTCGCTACGCAAGCGTTGGCGGTATTCCTGTTCTCGTTGTTTCCCGCTATAGCGATCGTGATTAGCGTGGTGTCTATGGTCGGTTCGCTGGGGGCTACTTTATGCGGCGTTACTTTCCCGGTCGATTCCATGTACGCTCCCGTACATTACGCCTCGTACCTGTTTCCGGTACGGCATTTCGTGGAGATCAACCAGAACTTATTGTATGGCGATTACGGATTCCCTTATACATGGGTAAACGTAAGTTCGTTGTTTGCGTTTATGTTATTGGCATTGGTGCTGTTGCCACATTTGAAAACCGCTATTTTAAGTCATAAATATGAGAACATCCGATAATATGAAAGGAACCTTGGCGGATATCGCTTCCTTGGTCAAGGACGAGTTTAAGACGATCTCCACGAGCTACGCTATCTTGCTCGTCTTGGTAGGAGGTATATTTCTCTATGGCCTGCTGTATAATTATATGTATGCCCCGGATCTGGTGCGTAACGCCCCGGTGGTAGTCGTCGATGACTCAAAGACCGACTTGAGCCGGGAGTACATCCGTTTACTGAACGCCACTCCGCAAGTCTCGGTAATCGCCGATGGTTTAGATTACGCCGAGGCGCAGGAGTGGATGAAGGAGGGGGATGCCGTAGGTATCTTGTATCTTCCCTCTGATTTCGAGACCCGGGTGGCACGAGGGAATGAATCCCTGTTTATCATGTACCAGACGACAAGCGCCTTCCTATATTATATGGCGATGCAGGAGGCGTCCAGCGGTGCCATGTTGGCGTTGAACGATCGGTATCGTCCGGAGATGTTGGTGTTCTTGCCCCAGCAAGACGCTTCCAAGATCGTTTCGGCGCAACCCATATCAGTGGTCGGGACGGCGTTGTATAATTTTACGGAAGGATATGGAACCTATTTGATCCCGGCGGTATTGATCGTCATTATGTTCCAGACCTTGTTGATGGTGATCGGTATGATAAGCGGGGAAGAGCGGGATTCGGGTACCATCGTTCGTTTCGCCTCCGAGGGATTATCCTTTGGCCGGATCGCTAGGGTGATAATCAGCAAGACCTTTGTGTATTGCGTATTGTATACGATTTTCGCTTTGTTCTTGTTGGGCTTGATACCGCTATTGTTTGGCCTGCCGGATATCGGTAATTATCTGAACACCTTGATCCTGCTGATACCCTTCTTGCTGGCTACCAGCTTCTTTGGGCTGGCCGCCTCTTATTTCTTTACGGACTCGGAGGCTCCGTTATTGATGATCGCCTTCTTCTCGGTAGGCTTGATCTTTCTTTCCGGAGTCTCTTATCCCTTGGAATTGATGCCTTGGTATTGGCAAATGGCCCATTATATCATTCCGGCGGCTCCCGCTACGCTGGCCTATGTACAGCTCAACTCGATGGGAGCGTCGATTGAGCAAGTCGGTGTGGAGTACGTGACGTTGTGGGTGCAATGCGTCGTTTATTTCCTCTTGGCTTGCTGGGTGTACCGGCGGAATATCTTAAAGGCGAGCCGTGCCTTGTCGTCATTGTAGCTCCCGTATCCTCACGTCGATGCCGCTACCTTTCAAGGCATCTTTCAACTCGCCGATCTTCGTATCCCCGTAATGGTAAGGGTATAGGATTTTAGGCGAGAACATCTTGGCCGCTTTCGCCGCTTGCGGGACGGTCATGGTATAAGGCTGGTTGACGGGAAGGAAAGCGATATCGATGTCTTTCAGGTCTTTCATCTCCGGGATGTCTTCTGTATCGCCGGCTATATAGACTCTTAGTCCGTCGAACGTGAGGATATAGCCATTATCCCGGTGGCGGGGGTGATATTTATCCCGTCCGGGTGTGGTGTTATAGGCGGGGACGGCCTCTATCTTCATATAGCTGATGGAGGTATCCGTATCGCCGTTTTTCAGGACCTTCCCTTTTCCCAGCTTCTTCTGGCTGTTCTCGTTGGCGATGATTTCCGTACCGCTTTTCTCGACGGCTTGTATCGCTTTCGGGTCCAGATGGTCGCCATGCTCGTGGGTGATCAAGATGATATCGGCTTTCGGGAAAGTCGTATAATCGGCGTATTCGGAGACAGGATCTACCTGTATCGAATGATTGTCGTACGTAAGCATCAGGCTGCCGTGCTTGATGAACGTGATGGTCAGTTCTTTTCCGCTCTTGGTCTTGAAAGAATCCGAGGCGAAGTTACTAGCGGAGGCTAAGCTCGCCATGAATAAACTACACATAAGCATACATGATTTTAGTCTCATAATCTTGCGGTTTTTTATAAGTGTTTCCGCGAATATACTCATAATAGATTAATTCCCTAATTTGTTCGCCTATCCGGTATAAATATTTACATTTGCGACGTATATTCTGATAACATGAAAACGAAATGAGAAGAATTGTTCTGTTGATTACGATTTGTTGCCAAGTATTTTGGGTGGCGGCGCAAAAGAAAGCGCC
>OHAM01002114.1_pt1 | contig 11369 bp, 10 predicted proteins | sample 1577161 | NCBI WGS metagenome assembly OHAM01 (sample SAMEA3541583, study PRJEB24748) | human gut metagenome | biome: human gut; feature: human-associated habitat; material: faeces | place: China | collected 2012
ACCGGAAATAGATGGAGAACTGTTCCGCTTTCTCTTGGGATAGCGAATAGACGCATAACATCGCCAGAAATAAGTGCTCGACGGAAACATACTCGTCACCCATCGCCTTGGCTTCGTCCTCCGCGTTCACCAGCACCTTGTTGGCATCGTTGGAGAAATACACCTGACCGCCGGATACCTTCGGCAGCTTTCCAATCGCCTGCTGCACCTCATCACGGAACTGGTCGCCCGAGATTCCCATCTTTGTTATTAATTTAAAAATCAAGCTGTCTTCCACAGTCAAAAGACTGTACAGCAAATGTTCCTGATCAATCTGCTGGTTTCCATATTCATACGCCAGCTTTTCCGTATTTTGAACGGCTTCCAGAGACTTCTGGGTAAATTTACTGATATTCATAAACCTGCCTCCTTTCGAACAATCTGTGAAAACCTTTTGGTCTCCTTTTGTTCTAGCAGTAATATAACACTTGTTGTTAGCACTGTCAAGAGTAGAGTGCTAATTTTTTGTGAAGAATTTGTGAAAACTTTTTTTTTAAACATTTTCATGTAAGCATATCTTTCTTGCTGATTTACCTGTTTTATGTTACATTTATTATCAACAACTCGATCTGTTTTTTAACTATAAACCCTGCATTTACATGAAAGTTGAATCTAACTTATGAATCATCCATCCAACGAAAATATCCCATCAAGAAGCTTTTCTTATCATGCCTTTAACTTTACCTTTTTGCTTCTTCTGGCAGTATTTTTCATTTCCTTATACACCGTTGCACTGCTGAAAAGCAACAGCCGCATCACCCTGACCGCCGCCGTAGAACGGAATCCTGTTCAGACGCGATTCACCGGGCGATATCGAGCCGGCTGACGCGGGCAGATTTTGAACAGATCAATACAAAATCCGATATGAGCTCCGCGCAGTATCGAAACCTGCAGTCTTATTTAAATGAGCTTCGCAGCCTCAATTCGACGCGCTACTTATACACTGCCAAGCGTGGACCGGGCGGAAAACCCATCTACCTGATCGATGGCCTGGATCCGGAAGCACCTGATTTTGCTTATCCGGGCACCTACCTGGAAGAGGAAATGGTTCCGTATCTGGAAGCTGCCCTCTCCGGCAAAACGATCCACTCACAAAAGATCATTGATACCACATGGGGGCATATTTTTACCGCCTGCTATCCGGTCATTGCCTCCGACGGAACCAATAACATTCTCGGTGCCCTCTGTATCGAGATTGATATGGAAGACACTTACCGATCGATTGAGGCGATCAACCGTTCCTCCTTTGGAATCGCCGCTGCCGCGAGCATGATAGCACTTCTGCTAATTGTTATTTCCTATTTTTATACAAAGAAACAGAAGTCCAGAGAACTCACCCAGCAGCAGCTTCTGGAACAGACCGCAAAAGCAGCAGAGGCAGCCAACAAGGCGAAATCGACCTTCCTGTTCAATATGTCGCATGATATCCGGACACCGATGAATGCGATCCTCGGTTACGCAGAACTTGCCAGAAACCATCTGCAGGAACCGGAAAAAATCGGTGAATATATGGACAAGATCCATATTTCCGGTGAAAAGATGCTCTCTATCATCAACAATATTCTTCAGTTTTCACAGATTGAGAATAACCAGATACACATTGAAGAAACCTCCGTCCAGACTGAGAAAAGTTTTGATTCCTGTATCGTCATGGTTCAGACTACCCTGGAAGAAAAACAGCAGCATTTTCATGTGACTAAGGACATTTCGTACCCATATATCTACATTGACACGACGTATATGTCCGAAATTGTATTGAATATTTTGAGCAATGCGATCAAATATACCGCCAAGGGCGGGACGATCTCCTGTGCCCTCCGCCAGGAGCCTAGTGAAACGGACGGCTGGTGTATCACAGAAATCGCAATCACCGATACCGGCATCGGCATTTCCGAGGAATTCCAGTCGCATATTTTTGAATCATTTTCACGGGAGCGTTCTTCCACCGTCAGCGGCATTGAAGGCACCGGGCTTGGCATGGGAATCGTGAAAAATCTGGTGGTTCTGATGCATGGAACGATCGAGGTAAAGAGCAAGCTCGGAGAAGGTTCAACGTTTACCGTCCGGATCCCATGCCGAATTTCCTCGCGGGAGGAAACAGAGCCTACCGCATTCGATGAAACAGCTGCCCAGACTCTATCCGGCTGCCGGATTCTTCTTGCGGAGGATAATGATCTGAACGCCGAAATTTCCATCGAACTTTTGACCCGCGAGGGGCTTTTGGTCGAACGGGCAAATGACGGGGTTGCCTGCCTGGAAATGCTGCAAAAAGCGCCGGAAGATTATTATGATTTGATTCTGATGGATATCCAGATGCCGATCATGGACGGCTACAAGGCAACGCGGGCGATCCGGCGGTTTTCGGATAAGAAGAAGGCTGGCATTCCGATCGTTGCGATGACAGCGAATGCATTTACAGAGGATAAAGAGCGGGCGCTGGAATCCGGAATGAATGATCATGTGGCGAAGCCGATTGATATGAAGGTGCTGATGAGTGTGCTGGAGGAGCAGATTTGTGGGCATAAAGGTTTATAAATGATGAAAAACGGCACACCGCATTCTCATCACTAAGTAATGAGAATGCGGTGTGCCGTTCTTCAAATCCTATTTTGTAAAATATTTCTCTTTAATGATCTCCACCGGCATCTGCTGTCCTGTCCAGAGTTCGAAGGATGCAGCTCCCTGATAGAGAAGCATGTACATACCGTTGCTGGTCTTGCAGCCTGCCGCTTTTGCTTCGCGCAGTAAACGGGTCTCCTGCGGGTTGTAGATGACATCGAATACGAACAGGTCTTTATGGAACATCGTTGTATCAGTAATGATCGTATTGTCCGTCTTCGGAGCCATGCCGACGGAAGTACCATTTACCAGAATCGCGCTGTCTGCGATGGACTGGCGTAGAATCTCCGGATCGGAGTAATCATGCAGGGTTACCTTGCACCCTGTGCGCTCGTTCAGTTTCTTTACGATCTCCTCGGCTCTCGGATAGAACGCGTCCTTAACGTTAAATACGTTAATTTCTGCCACTCCGTCTAAAGCTGCCTGTACAAGAATCGCGGTTGCGGCGCCGCCAGCGCCTAAAAGCGTCATTTTCTTGCCAATGATGTCTACACCATTTTCTGCAACTGCACGCATAAATCCGACGCCATCGGTCGTATAAGCAGTCAGAACACCGTCGTCGTTGACAATCGTATTGCAGGCGCCGGAAATCTCGGAAGCCGGTGAAACCTTGTCTGCCAGCTTGCACATGATATTTTTGCCCGGCATCGTGATATTCCAGCCGCGCGCGCCCATCGTCCGCAGTCCCTCAACCGCCTGCGGCATCTTATCTTCCGGCACATCAAATGCCAGATATGCATAATCCAGACCTAACTGGCTGCACGCCTCGTTGTGCATCTCCGGCGAAACACTGTGTGCGACCGGGCTTCCCAGTAAACAAAGTAAACCTGTGTGCCCTGTGATATGATTCGACATCTTTTTTCCCCTTTCGTTTTCTCTGTCAGAACTTTCTGAGCAGTCACATTATTTAAACTTCTTCACCTGTGCAATGATCTCCTCGCAGATCTCATTCGCTGATTTTCCATCGGTCGCGATCACAATATCCGCTGCCGCTTCATACGCCGGTCTGCGCTTCTCCATCAGCTCGGAAACATATTCCACCGTCTTATTATTTTCCAGAAGCGGACGGTCATGGTTTTCTTTGACACGCTCCAGAATCGTCTCCGGCTTCGCGGTCAGAAGTATAATCTTGCCGCTCTTTCGCATCTCCTGTACATTGACCTCCCGCATCGCTACGCCGCCGCCGCAGGATACAATCTTGTTCTTCTCGTTTCCTACCTCTTTGAGCAGGTTTGTCTCCTCGTTGCGGAAATATGCCTCGCCGTGCAGATCGAAGATCTCGGAAATGCTCATGTTGTTCTTTTTCGCGATCATTTCATCCATTTCCAATACATCCATCGCAAAGGTATTCTGCAGTGCATTCGAAACGGTGCTCTTTCCGACTCCCATAAATCCGATCAGGAAAATATTGAACCCAAACAGCTCATGGGACTGAATCCGTTTGCTCCGGTAGAGGACGCTGTCGTAAACTGCCATGATTGACTTTTTGTATTCATAATCATCCAGCTTCGCAAGCATCTTGCTCTTCTTGCGCTCTTCCTCCTCTGCCTGGTAAATCGGAAGTCCGTTTTTCTGTTTATAATTTGTAATCTCCTGGATAATCTGGCAGCGCATCCGCAGGGCATCGATCAGAATCTCGTCGCACATGTCCAAATCATTTCGCAGCTTCTTTAATTCATCCATCTGTCTCATCCTTCTTCACTTGTATTCATTCAAATCACTTTTTCACTTTACATTGAAAGTGTGTTTTATTATTATACCCGAATCAGGATATGAACGCAAGTGCTAATGCGGAATAGCAGATATAACTGTAGGGGATATCGTTTAATTAGATTCCCAGCTTCTCCTTCATGTAATCCACCGGTGTTGATTTTCCTGTATACAGTTCAATCGCGATCAGCGCCTGGAACAGCATCATGCTCATGCCGTTGTATACGCGGGTGCAGCCAGCTTCTTTGGCCTGCTTCATCATCACGGTCTCACGCGGTGCATATACCGTATCAGTTACGATCAGCTCCTTGCGGAAATAGGACGGATCCGGGATATTGGACAGATCCTCCAGCGGGTGCATACCAACGCCGGTTGCATCACAGAAAATGTCTGCTTCGTGCATTTTCTCTTTTAAGAGTGCCAGATCACCCAGGTCATGCATCTCGGCCTTGCAGTTAGAGTTCTTGTTGATGATATCAACGATCTCCTCGCCGCGTGCATAGAATTTATCTTTGATATTGAAGATATGCAGCTCTGCAATGCCGTCCAGTGCACCGCGTACTGCGATAGCGGTTGCTGCACCACCAGTACCAATGAGAACCATCTTCATTCCCTTGAAATCAATGCTTTCTTCCTTGATTCCCTGCCAGTAGCCCATACCGTCAGTGTTGTAACCCTTCAGGTATCCGGTTACATTGCCGTCTTTGTCACGGGTGTTGACTACGGTGTTGATCGCGCCGCACAGCTTTGCAGCCTCGTCTACCTCATCCAGATATTTGTGAACGACGGTCTTATTCGGCATGGAGATGTTGGAGCCCAGCATCTTCAGCGCGCGGATACTCTCAACCGCTGCTTCCAGGGTATCGTTGTCTACCTCGAACGCAAGCTGGATAACATCGTCTCCATTTTTGTCATAGGCAAGGTTGTGGGTGGTCGGAGACTGTGTATGACGGATCGGGTAAGCCATTAATCCTACTAATTCGGTATGTCCTGTAATGTTTGGCATGATAATTTCCTCTTTTCTTCTCTATTTTTTATAATCAAATAAAACGATATCATTCGTTCAGCGAACAGTCAGAATCTTTCAAATGCAATATTCAATTCCTTACTCCAACGGTGCCAGTTCTAAAAATCCTCTCGCTTCCAGCACGTTCAGAATCGCACGTCCTTCCATCGTTCCCTCCATGATACGGCGGGCGCGGACAGAGTCTCCGATCGGGTAAATGAAGGTATCTGTGTTGTCAAATGCCTCTTCAAGCTGTTCCAGAATCGGATTGTTGGCGCGCATTCCCAGACAGTTGAAACCGAGGTCAAAGTTCAGATCCTCGATCGTGCCATCCGGCAGCTTCACGGTAAATGCGTTTTCTTTGACTTCCTGCAGCGCAGTATTCACATACTCTTTCACACCATATTTGTCGTGTGTTTCACGCATGGAACATTTCGTGATCGGATCTGCCAGCATACCAATCTGCGGGAGCATATCCACGATGGTACACTCCGCGCCGCGCGATGCGAAATACTCCACAACATCCAGACCAACGGAACCGCCGCCGACTACAACCATTTTTTTGCCCTTGCAGAAATCATCCGGGTATTCTCCGGCTTTTACTTTCTGAATCATCTCGAAAATGGTATCGACATGACCGGCTGCGATGTTTTCCTTGAGTCCCTTGATCGGCGGAACGACTGGAACGGAACCGGTTGCGTTGACAATGATATCCGGCTTGAACTGTTTGATCTTGTCCACGGTTGCCTCGCAGTTCAGGAAAACATACAGGTTTTTCAGTCTCTTCGCACGTGCTTCCAGATATTTCGGGAAGTCTTTCATACGGTTCTTGCTTGGCAGGTCGGAGATGAAGGTGGAAAGTCCGCCTAATTTACCACTCTTTTCTAATAAGAATACGTTGCATCCAACCTCGGCTGCCGTGCAGGCTGCTTCCAGGCCGGCTGTACCGCCGCCGACTACAACTACGTTGCAGTTTTTACTGACTTTCAGCTTCTTGTAGATATCGCCCTCCGGAACAGCCGGGTTGACGGTACAGCGGATCGGGCGGTTGACGCCGATTCGGTTGCCCGCACAGCCGACGTTACAGGAGATACATTTACGGAGAATCTCTTCCTCACCGTTCTGCACTTTGCTTACCCAGTTTGGCTCTGCAATGAGTCCGCGTCCCATGCCGACAATATCAACATCGCCGCTCTCCAATACTCTCTCAACGACCTCCGGATCGCGGTAGTTTCCCGCATTGATAACCGGTTTACCAAATTTATCCTTCACGGCTCTTGCCATGTAGGAACGCCAGCCATCCGGCAGGAAGTTCGAGTCAATCTGATACTGTAAGGACGGGTTCAGACCGCAGGATACATCGTACATATCTACGTACTCATCCAGATATTCGAGATATTCCAGTGTGTCTTCCAGCGTGTTGCCGCCCGGCACACGCTCTTCCGCAGAAATACGGACAATGATCGGGAACCACGGACCTACATTTTTCCGCACCTCTTCCAGAACCATCTTCGGGAAACGGAGACGATTCTCGACAGATCCGCCGAATTCATCGGTTCTTTTGTTGTAATACGGGGAAATAAACTGACTCATCAGATAAGAATGACCGCAGTGGATCTCAATCGCATCAAATCCGATCGCCTGTACACGTTTCGCCGCCTCGCCGTATTTTTTTACGGTCGTCAGGATCTCTTCCTTTGTCATCGGACGCGGAATCTCGCCGCCTGCCTTGGTCGGGATATTGGAGGAAGACACCGTCTCCATACCGGTTCTGGCAGAGGATGCCGAAGCGCCCGCATGGTTGACCTGAATCGCTACCATCGCGCCATTCTTGTGAAGATTCTCGACTAACTGATAGTAACGCGGCATAAAGCTGTCGTGATCGATGCGGATCTGGCTTGTGCCATTGGAACCAACCGGATATTCAATATTGGCATTCTCCAGAATAATCAGACCAGTTCCTCCCTTGGCACGCAGGGAATAATAATTCATATGGCGGTTGCTCATCTCACCGCTCGTCTCGCCATAGTTAGTACCCATCGGCGTCATGGCAACACGGTTTTTGATCGTCATGCGCTTAATGGTAATCGGTTCAAAAATTTTTGGGTATTTGCTCTTCATGATGAAATTCTCCTTCTCCATTGCATGAGAGGCATCCCTGTGTTTGTGACACTTTTATCATAACCGTTTTGCTTAAAAATTAACAATATCTTTCAAGTATATTTTCAATACGTTTTTGCTATCGGTTTCCCGTTCCGCCTGCAGACCGTCCTGACGCGCCTGCTGTTTCATATATTCAATAAAGCGTTCCACCGCCGGAAGCCGGTAGCGTTCTTTCATCCAGAACATAAAAATCTGGTGATAAATGTCCAGATTTTCAATCGGGTGAATGCAGACTCCCTGAGAAAGCTCCAGAATGTCCGTGCGCGGCATCAGTGCGATGCCAAAACTCTCCCGCACCAGTGCGACGATCGAATATTCGTCCGGACACTCCACAATGATGTCCGGCTGGATGTTGTATTTCGCATAGAGCGCGCGGGTGCGCGTCCCCATCCAGGAGTCCTTATCGTATCCAATTACCGGATACCGGTTCAGCTCCGCAAATGGAATACTCTCCCGCTCTGCCAGCGGATGATCCTTCGGCGTGATGATGACAAGCTTCTGGTTCGCCACCGGGAAAAATTCCATGTCATCCTTTTCCAGACAACCGCCAAAGCCTACATCTAATTCACCCGTTTTTACCTTTTTTGCAATCGCCGGTGTGTGATTCTGCCAGAAATTAAACACAACCTTTTGATTTTCCGGCTGTTCTAAAAAGAGCTTGACCCGGTGCGGGATATAGTGACCGGCCAGCGGAAACACGTAACCGATGTCGATCTTTCCCCCATTCATCGAAATTTCCCGCATTTTCCCGACCGCTATGTGGCAGTCTGTGAGAATCCGGTCCGCGTACTCCAAAAACATCTTCCCCGCCTTCGTCAGGGTCACCCCGCGTCCTTCTTTTTCAAAGAGCGTCACGCCCAGCTCATTTTCCAGTGATGCCATCGACCGGCTCAGGGATGGCTGTGATATATATAATTCTTCCGCCGCCTGATGATAATTTTCCAGATTCGCTATCTTCTGAAAATATAAAATCTGATTCAATGTCATTCCTAACGTCCCCCGTCTTTATGTATCTTCGTATTAACTCTTCGCAATATCAGCCGTAAATGCATCACACCAAACTTCCATAATCATATTTATAACACATTAATGCTTAAAATGCATTGTTTTTTTGCTATAAAAGTATTAGACTTCGGCTATAATAATTATTAGAATAAGGGCATCAAACGTGTTATTTTTCTAACACTAAAACAGAACTTTTTATATCGGCATCTCCTTTGTGTTTGTGACAGAACATCAGCCATCATCCGCCCGGTTTCCGAAACGGCAGCACGACAGGCGGATCTTGAATTAAGGAGAAAATCATGAACAAGAAATACCTGCCAAGTGCACTTATCATGTACTTAAACTACTTTATCCATGGCGTCGGCTGTTCGATTCTCGGACAGGCAGTCATCAAGGAAGCGCTTGCCGCAGCCTGGGGCGTTGAGGCAATGGCGATCACCGCGATTTCCGCTGCTTTAGGACTCGGACGTCTGATTGCACTTCCATTTGCCGGACCACTTTCCGACAAACTGGGACGCCGCATCTCAACCGCGATCGGCAGCGTCTCCTACGCGGTTTACCTGATTGGACTTGCTTTCGCTTTCAGCGCCGGACAAAACGGCGGCTATCAAATCGCTTATGTATGTGCAATCATCGGAGGTATCTCCAATTCGTTCCTTGATACCGGTATCTATCCGGCGGTTGCCGAGATTATCAGCAGCGCTCCGGGTGTCGCTACCATGGGAATCAAATTTTTCATTGCGATCGCGCAGATGCTTCTGCCGTTCGTACTCGGTGTTGCTGTGACAACCACCGCCACCGGCATGGTATCTTACAATCCGTTATTTATCGGATGCGGTATTATTTACGCTGTTTTATTTGTACTTATTTTCCTGTTCCCGCTGCCAGATTCTGAGCAGAAGGCAGAGGGCAAATCCGAGGGACTCATCGCCAGCTTAAAACACACAAATTTTTCGTTTGAGTCCATCGCCATGATCGTGATTGGTTTCACCTGCACCGGTACCTTCCAGTTATGGTTAAACTGCGCGCAGAACTTCGCAAAAGAAAATGCAGGCTGGGCGAACCCGTCCATCATGCAGACCTACTATTCCGCAGGTACCCTGATGGCGCTCGTTGTCACCTCCCTGCTGACCCGTAAAATCAAGGATGTACGTTTCATCCTCGTTTACCCGGTTATCTGCCTCGTTACTTTGGTTGCCGTACTCATCGGTCACAGCCAGACCCTTATGATTGCAGGCGCTTTCATCATCGGCTGGGCAGGCGCGGGCGGTCTGTTACAGATTGTAACCTCCGTCTGCAACATGCTGTTCCCGAAGATCAAGGGAACCGTAACCGCACTGGTTATGATTGCTTCTTCCTTATGTAATTACACAATTTTGACTGCCGCTTCCAAAATGGCACCATCCCATGTTATGATAATGAATATCGTACTGACTGCCATCGGCGTTCTCTTGGGACTCTTTGTCAATGCCCGCTACGCGAAAATGGTGTCTCTGGCAGAAAGCGACGAATAAATATTTATTGATAAAATGAAAGGATTCTCTGATTATGAATACTATCAAAGTTAGAAATATCGAAATCGGCTCCGGCACACCGAAGATCATCGTTCCGATCGTAGGCGTTACCAAACAGGAAATCATCGACGAGGCCAAAACGTTTGATTCTATTCCGGTTGATGTGGTAGAATGGCGTGTAGACTGGTTCGAAGATGTCTTTGATTTTGAGAAGGTAGAAGACGTCTTAAAGGAACTGCGTGCTGTTCTCGGCGAGACTCCGATTCTGATGACCTTCCGTACCTCCAAAGAGGGCGGCGAGAAATCCATCGAGCCGGAAGATTACGCAAAGCTGAACATCAAGGCAGCTCAGACCGGCTATGTTGATTTCATTGACGTAGAGATCTTTACCGGCGACGCGATTGTAACCAAGATCATAGACGGCGCACATGCGGCTGGCGTGAAAGTCATCGCTTCCAACCATGACTTCCACAAGACGCCGGAGAAATCCGACATCATCTACCGCCTGCGTAAGATGCAGGATATGAATGCAGATATCCCGAAGATCGCAGTTATGCCGCAGAACAAGAAAGATGTTTTAACACTTCTCTCTGCCACTGAGGAAATGACTTCCCTCTATGCGGACCGTCCAATCATTACCATGTCGATGGCTGGCACCGGCGTTATCAGCCGTCTCTGCGGCGAGGTATTTGGTTCTTCCATGACCTTCGGCGCTGCCAAGAAAGCATCCGCACCGGGTCAGATGGGCGTAAAGGAGCTGGAGACTGTACTGGGACTGCTTCACAGTGCGATGTAATATCTGGCTTATCCAGTTATTCGGTTACTGTTCACGCTAACGTGCCCAGTAACTGAATTTGCCGTGGCTTCGCATTTAAATACGGCAAATTCCAGCTGCCACCACGCTATCTTACGGCACTTTCGGTTCCAAAAGTGCCTATATTATACTTTTAGCCACCTATTTTTTTACTCCCGGAAATCCCTGTACCTGCGGGTACGGAGGGATTTTCCGCGAGACACTCAAGACCTGCTACCTCCATCGCAGGTCTATTATTGTTATCAAGCGGCACATCCGTTTTCAAACGTGCCTGCATAAACAGCAACCTATTATCCGTATTTACAAGGGGATTATTCATGAAAAAAACACTTCACTGGCTGGATGAAAACCTGGAAGAATTTCTGCTGGTTGTCATGCTGGCTGCGATGACACTCATTATGGGAATCCAGATATTTTCCCGCTACGCGCTTGGGCAGTCGCTGTCCTACATTTTGGAGGTAGAGGGGCATTACAACGATAAATGATAAAACTGTTATGG
>OHAM01002131.1_pt1 | contig 11312 bp, 10 predicted proteins | sample 1577161 | NCBI WGS metagenome assembly OHAM01 (sample SAMEA3541583, study PRJEB24748) | human gut metagenome | biome: human gut; feature: human-associated habitat; material: faeces | place: China | collected 2012
GGCTGACAGGGGGTTAAGGGGGCTTGTCCCCTTACACATATCTACGATACATCCTGCATCAGCAGGTAACATTTTGGAGTTGATTGCTCTTCCTGTAACAGCGTAGATTAACTGACGCTCACCACCCTGTGGGTACTTTGTCTGTAATGGACAGACTTCCATACGTGGTTCGTCTTTGGTTAACTCCTGTAATTTTGCGATACAGTCCGGTTTATTATTTTCAACACCGAACACACCTTTTGCTTTATCAAAGATCTGTAAAATAATCTTCATTCCGGCAACTAACTCTTCCGGATTTTCAAGCATTCTGCGGTAGTCAGCCGTCAGATATGGCTCACACTCTGCGCAGTTTGCGATAATGTACTCAATCTTCTCCGGCTCCTTTGGAGAGAGTTTTACATGAGTTGGGAAACCGGCACCACCCATTCCGACAACGCCTGCTTCTTTTACTTTGTTAATGATCTCTTCCTTGGAAAGAGCTGTCACATCCTCACATGGAGTGAACTCAACTTCCTTATACTCTCCATCATTCTCAATGACAATGGAATTCACCATATCTCCAACCGCTACACGGCGTGGTTCAATGGCTTTTACGGTACCGGATACAGATGCGTAGATTGGAGAAGAAACAAAACCTCCTGCTTCTGCAATCTTCTGACCTCTTAATACGGTATCACCTTTCGCTACAATTGGATTTGCTGGTGCGCCGATATGCTGGGATACCGGATAAACCAGATCGCCCTTAGGTAAAACTTCCTTGATTGGCTGATCTTTTGCCAGTTCCTTTCCTTCATAAGGATGGACGCCACCTTTAAATGTCTTTAAACCCATTTTTGTGCCCCGCTTTCTCTTATTTAGTATTATATTTTGCGCTAGAATCACAAAATATCATCAGCATGATTATAACACAGCTCTCTCAGATGAAATATGTTTTTTTTGTATTTTTTTTAGAACCTTTTGACAAGTTTTTAACAATAATATACATATTTTTTAGAATATATAAATAATTTTTACATAATAAAATCTATGTATTCTTTTCGCCGGATATGGTAAACTGTGGTGGAAAACACGATAAAGGAAACGATATACCTATGAAAATCTGGAACAAAACACACCATCTTACCGATACAAATTTAATTTTAAATGAAACATTCACAGAAGACGCATTTTTCTTTGATATTGAAACGACCGGTTTCTCTCCCGCCTATACTTTCCTCTACCTGATAGGCTGTGCGCACCGTGTGGGTGACAATTTTATCATCACACAGTATTTCGCCGAGACAAAAGAGGAGGAAGGCGCAATTCTCTCTGCCTTTCTGCAGGAACTCTGCCACTATCAGACCGTCATCTCCTTCAACGGACTTGGATTTGATATTCCTTATTTAAAAAAGAAATGTGAAAAATATGGTCTTACACACCCTTTTGACGAAAAAGACTATATTGATATTTATAAAGAAGTTTCTGGCTTAAAATTTTTGCTCAAACTGCCAGACTACAAACAGAAAACCATAGAACGTTTCCTCGGTCTCTCCAGAAATGATACTTTTTCCGGAGGTGAACTGATCGAAGTTTACCAGAATTATTTAAAAACTCCCGATGAGCAGGCAATGTTCTTTCTGAAACAGCACAATTACGAAGATGTGCTTGGCATGACCGGACTGATTGCCATCCGCAGTTACAGAAAGCTTTTTGACGGGGCTTTTACTGTGAATTCGACAGAAACAAATATTTACAAAGACCGCAATGGCATCCCTCAGAAGGAGCTGATCCTCACGCTGCAAAACCAATACCCGATCCCACAGCGTGTCTCCTGCCAGACGGATGCATTTTATCTGATCTGTGATGGCATGCAGTCCAAATTGCGGATTCATCTGTTTGAGGGCACATTGAAGTTTTTCTTCGATCACCCGGAAGATTACTACTATCTTCCGGCAGAAGATATGGCAATCCACAAAAGTGTCGCCTCCTATGTGGACAAAGAGTTCCGCAAAAAGGCAACTGCCTCCAATTGCTACACAAAAAAAGACGCCATCTTTGTTCCACAATATGAAACATTGATCACGCCTTTTTTCAAAGAATCAAATAAAGATAAACTCTCTTACTTTGAACTGACCCTGGAATTTCTGGACTCCGATTCTCTTCTGTTCCAGTATACCCGTCATGTTTTCCGGCATTTTCTTACCGAAAAACATTAGCTCTGCTCTGCATCCATCCGCTGCGGTTTTAATGATGGGAACTATTTTGGGGATGCTTTTCGGAAAGAATTTGGTCTCTCACCACTGCAATACAGAAAAAGACGAAAAAACCTTTTGTGATGGTTTTTTCGCCTTTGTAATTCTATTATTCTTTTTCAAAGAAGAAAGATTTATCCCGGACAAATCCAAGTTCCTTGTAATTCATAATCTGTTCTGTACTTCCGATAAAGAGAACTCCTCCCTTTGTCATGCACTGATTGAACTTTTTATAAATCTCATCCTTGGCTTCCTCGGTAAAGTAGATCACAACATTTCTACATACGATCAGATTACAGCCAGCCGGATATGGATCTTTCAGCAGATTGTGTTCTTTGAATTCCACCCTGCATTTGATCTCATCTGAGATCTGATAAGATGCTCCAATCTTCTTAAAGTATTTATCCTTTAGATCCTTTGGAACATTCGCAATACTCTTCTCATTGTAGAGTCCCATTCTTGCTTTATCCAAAACCTGCTTGTCAATATCCGTAGCAATTACTTTAATATTTGCAAGCGGTATCTGTCTGGACAACGCCATAACAAGAGAATATGGTTCGTCTCCTGTAGAACATGCTGCACTCCAGACTTTCAGATTTTTTCCATAGGTTTTGATCAGTTTTGGGAATACCTCACCCTCTAAGATCTTCCACTGCTCCGGATTACGATAAAATTCAGAGACATTGATGGTCAAAAAGTTGACGAACTGTTCGAATTTTTCTTTATCCTTTTTGATTAGATCCACATATGCATCGTAGGTAGAGATCCCATTCTTATTAATAAGCGTATCAATTCTACGGCGCATCTGTTTTTCCTTATAACAGTTCAGATCGATCTTAGTTAACACATATACATCTTTTTTGAATTTTTCATAATTATCAAGCATATTATTCCTCTGTATGAACTTCAGCAGCTTCTACAGCATCCTCTTCCGGTGCCTCTAAGGCTTTGATCGATAAGCTGATCTTCTTGTCATCTTCATTGAAATCTACCACTTTTGCTTCGATTTCCTGTCCGATCTTTAATACATCAGCCGGTTTTTCTACATGATCCTTGGAGATCTGGGAAACATGAAGTAATGCATCAACACCTGGAGCAAGCTCAACGAATGCACCAAAATCTGTCATTCTTGCAACTTTTCCTTTTACAATATTACCAACTGCAAACTTCTCTGCTGCTCCGTTCCATGGATTCTCAGAAGGGAATTTCATGCTGAGTGCGATCTTGGTTTCGTTGATATCTTTGATGAATACTTTTACAGTATCTCCAACGTTAAATACTTTCTTAGGACTTTCTACTCTGCCCCATGACATCTCTGAAATATGAAGTAATCCGTCTGCTCCACCTAAATCAATGAATGCACCGAAATCTGTTACATTCTTAACAGTTCCTTCCATGACATCACCGACTTTGATCTTTGCAAACAGTTCTTTCTGCTGTTCTAATTTCTTCTCAACTAATAACTGTTTTCTGTCACCGATGATTCTTCTGCGTTTTGGATTGAATTCGCTGATCACAAACTGGATCTCCTGATCTTTGTATTTGGAAAGATCTTTCTCATAAGAATCAGATACAAGGCTTGCCGGGATGAATACTCTCGTCTCATCAACAACAACACATAAACCACCATCTAATACCTGGGAAACTTTTGCTGTTAAAACTTCTTTGTTCTCAAAAGCTTCCTCTAATCTCTTGCTTCCTTTTTCAGCAGCGAGACGTTTGTACGTTAAGAGAACCTGTCCCTCGCCATCGTTTACTTTTAATACTTTTGCTTCCATTGTATCACCAACAGAAACCATAGTTGTAAGATCTGCGTTAGACTCGTTTGTATACTCATTGCGAGTGATGATTCCGTCTGATTTGTATCCGATATTTAAAACGATCTCATCAGGTTTCACATCGATAACGGTACCTTCAACTACCTCTCCATTTCTTATTGTTTTAAATGATTCCTCCAACATTTGTTCAAAACTCATTTCTGACATTCTTTTGAACCTCCTCAATAATATTGTTTGGGGTAGATGCCCCTGCGGTAATACCTACGTTATCGGTGGATTTTAATCTGGTCAAATCAAGATCCTTTATTGTTTGTATATAGTAAGTATTTTCACATTCTTTTTTACAGATTTCAAATAACTTCTGCGTATTAGAACTAGCCCTGCCGCCAATGACGATCATGGCATCGACTTCTTTTGCAATATGTTCTGCTTCAGTCTGTCTTTCCTCTGTAGCATTGCAGATAGTATTTAAAACAATAATATCATAACCTTTTTCGTTCACAATTTCAACTAATTCTTGAAATTTATTGTAATTAAATGTCGTTTGTGATACAATACACACTTTTTTTTCGGATGAAAGCGTAAATTTTTCCGCCTCCTCACATGTTCCGATCACGGTTGTCTCCGCTGGATCAGACCATCCTTTAATGCCTTCCACTTCCGGATGTGTCTCATTTCCAATAATAATAATATGATATCCTTCTCCGCTGTACTGTTCCACAAGACGGTGGATCTTCAACACAAACGGACAGGTTGCATCTACGATCTCAAATCCCTGTGCCTTGATCTCATCATAGATTTTTTTCTCCACACCGTGTGACCTTATGATCACGGTTCCCTTTGGTCTGCCCTTCAATTCATCGGTCGAATGGATGACCTGCACACCTTTTTTTTCAAGATCTGCAACAACCTCCTCATTATGGATGATCGGGCCGAAGGTATAGATCGGTGTCTGATTTTTTTCTGCCTCTTTGTATACCGTTTCCACGGCTCTTTTTACGCCAAAACAAAACCCGGCACTTTTTGCTAAAATAATATTCATAAATCATTCCTTATCTATTCGTTTTCTGACGCCTGCTTCTCTCAGCCGTTTTCCTGCTAACAGCTTTTTTTCTCTTCATAAATAGAGCGGATTGCTTCCACGACCTCATCAATATCCATCTCAGAAGAATCTACTAAAACCGCATCTTCTGCCTGTTTTAACGGAGAAGTCTCACGATGCATATCCCGGTAGTCGCGGTCGATGATATCCTTCTCGATCTCATCAAAATCACAGGAAACACCTTTTGCAGTCAATTCATCGTATCTTCTCTGCGCTCTTGTCTTAGAACTTGCGGTCAGATAAATCTTCACCTGCGCATTTGGAAGCACGCATGTTCCGATATCTCTTCCGTCCATGATAACATCTGTGTTCTCTGCAAGTTTTCTCTGCAGTTCCACTAATTTGGTACGGACAACCGGATACACGCTTGTCGCAGAAGCCATATTACCGACTTCCTCCGTGCGGATAAATCCGTTTATATTTTTACCATTTAAAATAACCTGCTGTTCATTATTTTCATATGCAATGGTCACATCCACATCCTGACATGCTTCTGCGATTTTTGCTTCATCTGAAGAGGCGATTCCGTTTGTCAGAAAATAATATGCCATGGCACGGTACATCGCACCGGTATCTACATAGATAAAACCAAGCTCCTTTGCCAGTTTCTTTGCGATTGTACTTTTTCCAGCTCCTGCTGGTCCGTCGATTGCAATATTCATACTCATAATATTATCCATTCCTCTCATTTTTATCTGTTTTTCATTACTGTTCACTCGTTCCAGTAACGATTTTTCTATTCCACACACATCCCTGCAAGATGTCCGGTAGACCATGCGATCTGGAGATTGAAACCACCTGTCACAGCATCTAAATCCAACACCTCTCCACAGAAATATAAATGTCTGACAAGTTTTGACTCCATCGTCGATGGATTCACCTCACTGACTTTGACACCGCCTTTTGTGATAATTGCCTCATTAAAATCACGCAGTCCGTTTAACGTTAACGGGAAAGCCTTGATGAGCCGCACAAATTTCAGTCGCTCCTCTTTTGTGATCTCGTTTACTTTTTTATCCGGATCGATCCCGGATAATCTGATCATGACCGGGATCATTTTTGCTGGGAAAAGCTTTCCAATGGAATTTTTAAACTGCTTGTTTTTTGCTTCCTCAAAGTCTTTTAGAACACGCTTGTCTAACTGTTCTTCCGACAGTGCCGGCTTTAAGTCGATCTCCATGGCAAGTGGTTCTTTTGCGATATCCGGCTTTATCATTGCACTCGCTGTCAGAATCAATGGACCGCTGACACCAAAATGTGTAAATAACATTTCTCCAAATTCATCATAGAGCAATTTTTTGCCATGGTAAATACGGACATTTACATTTTTCAGGGAAAGTCCCTGCATCTCCCTGACATATGCCTCCTTCGCATTAAATGGAACAAGTGACGGTCGTATCTCTGTCACGGTATGTCCGGCTTCCTTTGCGAATCGGTATCCGTCTCCTGTCGAACCAGTCGTCTGATAAGAGAAGCCACCGGTAGCAACAATCACATCATCTGCGGTTAGCTGTTCCCCGGAAGAAAGGCGCACTCCGCATACCCGCTTTTCTCCGTCCTGTTCTGAATCTTCATATAATAAGGAATCTACTTCGCTGTGAAGTCTGACCTCCACCTGATTTTTCTTTAAAACACGCTGTAACGCAACGATCACATCTGAAGAATGATCTGAAACCGGGAATATACGGTTGCCACGCTCATTTTTTACCGGAAGTCCTGCCTGTTCAAAAAAGTCAATGACCATTTGATTATCATACGCATAAAAAGCACTGTATAAAAATTTCCGGTTTGTCATGACACTGTTAAAAAGTACATCCATATCGCTGGAATTAGTAATATTACATCTTCCCTTCCCAGTGATATAAAGCTTTTTCCCAAGCTTTTCATTTTTTTCCAACAACAAAACTTTATGGCCATTCTCCGCCGCAGCGATCGCTGCAAACATCCCGGCTGGTCCTCCGCCGATCACAATTACTTTACTCATTAAATTCGGTATCTCCTATTTTTCCATATCGCATTTTTATGGAGTCATCAATATAATTAATCTCATCACTCTCATAAACCTGGTATTCATCCCAGATATCTTCCAACATTTCCAGTGTTTTGGCAACTTTCTTGCGGTTTTTCATACAAAGCGCAACAATCAGCGCATTAATAACGCTTAACGGTGCCACAAGCGAATCCACAATCGAAGCCATATCACTGTCTGCAATTAAGTTGCAGGACGAATACAGATTCATCGGGGAATGTACACTGTCGGTCAGTGTGATCACCTTGGCATTCCGGTTATTGGCAAATTCCATTGCTTTTAAAGTACGCATGGAATAACGCGGAAAACTGATTCCAATGATCACATCATCTTTCCCGATCCGGACCATCTGTTCAAAAATCTCACTTGAACTGCTTGTCTGCAAAAGATGCACATTATCAAACATAAGGTTAAAATAAAATGCCATAAACGACGCTAATGGTGCACAGCTCCGGATTCCAATAATATAAATATGCTTTGCATTTAAAATAGTGTTCACCGCAACTTCAAACGCTTCCTGATCGATCTTCTCTAACGTTGAATTGATTTTTTCCGCATCTGAGTGAAGCACAGATTCCAAAATTTTTGACTGGCTGATCCTTCCGTATGTCACTTCCATACGCTGAATGGAATTTAACTTATTTCTCACCAGTTCCTCTAACGCACTCTGAAATTCAGGATAGCCCCTGTACCCCAGATGTGTTGCAAAACGTACTACCGTGGATTCACTGACACCAACCACTTCTCCTAATTTTGCTGCTGTCAAAAAGACTGCTTTATCATAATTATCCGTAATATATGTAGCTAATAACTTCTGTCCTTTGCTTAATCTGCTGTAAGATTCATTAATACGATTGCTAAGATCGTTCGTATTACCCATAGTTCCCCACCTGTTATTCATTTTCTATTATGATCCAGCACTTCCTGATTACGATTCGTAAATGCATGAGCCGACCAAAATACCAACATTTTAATTATAGCAAATAGGAACTTTTTTGCAACTCAAAAAAACTGCCCGCCAGGTTTCATCATCCTAAAACCCGACAAGGCAGTTTCTTATTCATAATAACAAAATGTTCGTAACGCGCACATTCTATTATTTATTGCTTTATACCGGATATGCTCCGTTCTTTGTATCTGCTACAGTTGCATCTACTTTTTTCTGCTGTGCTTCTCTGTATTTGAAGAAGTCTGTGGCAACCTGTGGGAATAATGCATAAGTTAATACATCTTCATCCTGCTGTTTCCACTGTTTCATCTCAGCTTCGATCTTGTCTAATTCCGGCTCAAGTAAGTCTGCATATCTGCATGTGATCGCATTCTTCTTATCCTCGCCAAGAACTTTGTCAACAACCTCTGGATTGAAAGGTTTTACAGTCTGACCATATTTTCCAAGTAAAACGTCTTTTGTCTCTTTTGTTGCAACTTTGTAACGCTCACCCATTAATACGTTAAATACAGCCTGCGTACCAACGATCTGTGAAGAAGGTGTTACAAGAGGTGGCTCACCAAGATCTTTACGCACTCTTGGGATCTCCTTTAATACTTCCTCGTATTTATCCTCTGCATGCTGCTCTTTTAACTGGGAAACCATGTTGGATAACATACCACCTGGTACCTGGTATAATAAAGTTTTAATATTAACACCAAGTACTTTTGTATTCATCAGACCGCTCTCTAATGCTTCTTCTCTCATTGGTCTGAAGTAATCAGCGATCTCTGCAAGTAAGTTCTGGTCTAAACCGGTATCAAATTTTGTACCTTTGAATGCCTCAACCATAACTTCTGTTGCAGGCTGGCTTGTTCCCATAGAGAATGGGGAAATTGCAGTATCAATGATATCGCATCCTGCCTCTACTGCTTTCATGTAAGTCATGGAAGCAACACCCGAAGTATAGTGTGTATGTAACTGGATCGGAATGCTGACATTTTCTTTCAACACACCAATCAACTCTGTCGCCTCATATGGAAGGAGAAGACCTGCCATATCTTTCAAGCAGATAGAATTTGCTCCCATATCCTCAATCCTCTTAGCGATGTCGATCCAATATTCGTGAGTATATGCATCTCCCAGCGTATAGGACAACGCCACCTGTGCATGTCCCTTCTCCTTATTTGCTGCTGTGACTGCTGTCTGCAGATTTCGAAGATCGTTTAAACAGTCAAAAATACGAATGATATCGATTCCATTGGCGATTGATTTCTGAACAAAATATTCTACTACATCATCTCCATACGGACGATATCCTAAAATATTCTGTCCGCGGAATAACATCTGCAATTTTGTATTTTTAAATCCATCGCGGAATTTCCGGAGTCTCTCCCATGGATCTTCCTTCAGGAAACGGAGTGATGCGTCAAAGGTAGCGCCACCCCAACACTCTACGGAATGATATCCCACCTTATCCATTTTATCGATGATCGGCAGCATCTGCTCTGTCGTCATTCTCGTTGCGATCAGCGACTGATGTGCATCACGCAGAATCGTCTCTGTAATTTTAATTGGTTTTTTTGCTATATCTGCCATGTTACTTCCTCCTAACATTTCACTTTTTCAACTTACATTACACCGAAGATTGCCATAAAGGTACCTGCTGCAACAGCCGTACCGATGACTCCGGCGACATTTGGTCCCATCGCATGCATCAACAGGAAGTTTGTAGGATCTGCCTCTGCCCCGACTTTCTGTGATACTCTGGCTGCCATAGGCACCGCAGATACTCCGGCAGAACCAATCAGCGGATTTACTTTTCCTCCAGTCACCTTGCACATCAGTTTACCGAATAATACACCTGCAGCTGTTCCAAACGCAAACGCTACCAGTCCAAGCACAACAATCTTGATCGTATCCCAGTTTAAAAATGCTTCTGCACTTGTCGTTGCACCGACAGAAGTTCCAAGCAGGATCACAACAATATACATCAATGCATTTGATGCGGTATCTGTAAGCTGTCTTACAACTCCACACTCTTTGAATAAGTTACCGAGCATCAGCATGCCGACTAACGGCGCTGTTGTTGGAAGGATCAGCGATACAACAATCGTAATGATGATCGGGAATAGAATTCTCTCCAGTTTAGATACCGGACGAAGCTGTTCCATCTTGATTTTTCTTTCTTCTTCCGTTGTGAGAAGCTTCATGATCGGCGGCTGGATGATCGGGACCAGTGACATATAAGAATATGCCGCTACCGCAATCGGTCCTAAAATTGCTGTCTGCTGCAATTTCCCTGCAAGGAAGATCGATGTAGGTCCGTCAGCTCCTCCGATAATAGAGATCGCTGCTGCTGCCTTATCACTGAATCCCATTGCCATCGCTCCTAAATAAGCGGCAAAAATACCGAACTGTGCTGCCGCTCCGAGGAGGAAACTCTTCGGATTCGCAATCAGTGGTCCAAAATCGGTCATTGCTCCGACACCAAGGAAAATCAGTGACGGTAAGATCGCCCACTCATCAAGCAAGTAGAAATAGTGAAGAAGTCCTCCGACTCCATTTGAAGAATCCTCAATGGATAACATAATATCTGGGTAAATATTTACCAACAGCATACCAAACGCGATCGGAACCAAAAGAAGCGGCTCAAATCCTTTGGCAATCGCCAGATATAAAAACACGCATGCTACCGCAATCATGACGTAATTTCCAACTGTAAGATTGAAAAAAGCCGTCTGGTGCATGAGGTTATCCAATGTAGTCATAATGTATTCCATATTTTAACCTCCAGTCTGTGTCCGGGACATCATTAATTCAATGTAGCCAGTACTGCTCCTGATTCCACTGCATCACCTACTGCTACATCAATGCTGGCTACGGTTCCTGCCTCCGGAGCTACAACCGGGATTTCCATTTTCATCGCCTCGATCACAACGATCGGTGCTCCTTTTTCTACCTGCTGTCCGACAGCTGCCTCTAATTTAAATACTTTTCCTGCCGCACCTGCTGTCACTTTGACATTTCCTGTCCCTGCTGCTTTCTTCGGTGCCGGGGCTGCCTTTGGTGCCACTGGAGCTTTCTTCTGTACCGGTGCCGCTGGTGCTGCTCCTGCTGCTTTCTCCTCTACTGTCACATCATATACATTTCCATTTACTGTAATTGTATAACTTTTCATCTTCAAATTCCTCCTGAATTAATTCCATTTATTTGATTTTCTTCTGCGGATCGATCTTACCAC
>OHAM01002160.1_pt1 | contig 11188 bp, 10 predicted proteins | sample 1577161 | NCBI WGS metagenome assembly OHAM01 (sample SAMEA3541583, study PRJEB24748) | human gut metagenome | biome: human gut; feature: human-associated habitat; material: faeces | place: China | collected 2012
ATTAAGGTTGTTGAATCTTGTAAATCAGTTGTTGGATTTTAGGAAAATTGATGTGTACCCTTGCGGAACAGATCCATTACCTGCTCCCGCTTCTTCTGGGGAATGTCCCCATGGATGCACTGGGCGTCGATGCCCCGCATCTGCAGGAACTTGGTGATGCGCTCCGTGTTGCCCTTGGTGTTGCAGAACACCATGCAGCGGTCAAAGCCGGTCTCGTTCAGGATCTTGGCGATGGCCTCCGCCTTGCCGTCGAAGCTCACATCCATGCGGAACTGCTTGATATCGGGCTTGTTCTGCTCGTCCTCCCGGACGGTGACCTCCTCCGCGTCCCGCTGATACACCCAAGCGATGTCCATGACCTCACGGGAGATGGTGGCGGAGAACAGTCCCAGATTTTTCCGCTTGTCCATGCGGTCCAGCAGCCGGGTCACGTCATGGATGAAGCCCATGTCCAGCATCCGGTCCGCCTCGTCCAGCACCACGGTTTTCGCCGTATCCACCCGGACGGTGCGGCGCTTCATGTGGTCGGACAGCCGTCCCGGTGTGGCCACTACGATCTGGGGATGTTTTTTCAGCGCGTCGATCTGGCGGCCGATGGGTGCGCCGCCGTACAGGCACACTGCCCGAATGCCGGATTTATAGGTGTAGAGGATCCGCAGCTCATCGGTGATCTGGATGGCAAGCTCCCGGGTGGGGGCCAGGATCACCGCCTGAACGCTCTCGTCCTCCGGGTCGATATGCTCCACAATGGGGATGCCGTAGGCAAAGGTCTTGCCTGTACCGGTGGGGGCCTTGGCGATCACGTCCCGCCATTCCAGCATGGGGGGGATGCAGCCCGCCTGCACCGGGGTGGATTGTACAATATTGCGCTCCATTAAAGCGCGCAGAATTTCCGGTGACAGCTCCAATGTGTCGAACCGGACGCCTTGAGTCAGTTCCATGATTAAATTCCTCGCATTTGCAGATATTTGCACATAATTAAAGATATTATACACACTTTCAGGTCATTTGTAAAGGGGACGTCCCGGACGGCTTTTTTAATTCCGATGCACGGTTTCGTGCAATTTTTCACCTTCGGCGGCATATACTGAGTAAGTTGCAAATGCAGATATCGCAAAGGAGGGAAGCGTATGGAGCTGAAAAAGCCCGTGGGCGATGTGGATGATCTGATCTTTCAGGACGTCTGGGAGGTCAGTCAACGATAAAGGACTGCCGCTAAGCGGCAGTCCTTTTGCTGTGCGGGTTTGCCATGCAAAAGCATAGCGAAATAAGAAATGTGCCATTTCCTCGCCCCTGCGGGGCAACCGGAAATGATGCACGAAAACTTCACGCACTGGCATTTGCGCATGTTCGTGGTGCACTGCTCATGCATGAAGTTTTATACAATGAAGCCGCCGTCGGCGGTGAGGACCTGACCGGTGATAAAGCCTGCCCGCTCCGAGGCGAAGAATGCCACGGCGTAGGCGATGTCCTCCGGTGTGCCCAAACGGCCCAGAGGCGTTTCGCGGATCAGCTCCTCCACGGTCTCCTGCCCCAGCACCTGGACCATATCAGTGTTGATGACGCCGGGGGCCACGCAGTTTACCCGGATGCCGGAGGGGGCCAATTCCATAGCCAACGACCGGGTCAGGGCGATGATGCCTGCCTTTGTGCAGGAGTAAGCCACCTCGCAGCTTGCCCCCCGCTGGCCCCAGATGGAGGAAATATTTACGATGCAGCCCCGCTTTTCAGAAATCATGTGAGGGAGGGCCGCCTTGACGGTGTTCCGGGCGCCGCTCAGATTTACCGCCAGATACCGGTCCCACATCTCGTCGGTGGTGTCCTGAAACAGCCCCTGACCCGACACACCGGCGTTGTTTACCACTAATTCTACCGGGCTGAAGGTCTCGCCCAGCTTCCGGACCATCTCGGCCACGGCAGCGCTGTCCGCGACATCGGCCTGGAACATGGCGGCATGACAGCCCGCTGCCGTCAGTTCCTCCACCAGCTCCCGGGCCTTGTCCGCCCGATTCAGGTAGTTGATGCCTACAGCCCAGCCCTGATGAGCTAATTCCCGGGCCACGGCCCGGCCAATTCCCCGGGACGCGCCGGTGATCAATGCGGTTTTCATAAGATACCCCCAAACAAAAACTTCCAGTGAAGCGTTAACGAAAAAGAAAAACCACTCCGATGGAGTGGTTTTTATGGTGGAGACGAAGAGGATCGAACTCTCGACCTTACGGATGCGAACCGTACGCTCTCCCAAACGGTTCACTTATATGCCCAAAAACCACCCGAAAATCGACACTCATACGCAGAATTTTGCCACAAAAACACGGAAAATGTATATGGCCTCGTTTCATTCTTAGGCTGAAAATGTCTACAAATAGGTCAAAGAAACTTTCTTGCATTATAACTCGCATATTGTTGGGATGTCAACACAACGGCAACAATACGGTTCGCATCCCCTTGGGGGAATGTTGAAAATTGAAGATTTCGGACGATATGTTCGCATCCAAAGCACTCTCGTTGGAGGGTGCTTTTTTTATTTTAGGAGGTGGAAAAGTGGACGGCTCAACTGTATTTGACTACTACTACGGAGACGAAAGCAGTCAATTTTCTTTTTATCGTATTCCACGCCAACTTGTTGCCGGGCAGCAATTCAAGAAAATCTCCACGGACGCAAAGCTGCTGTATGGCCTCCTGCTTGACCGAATGGGCCTGTCTGCCCGGAACGGCTGGTATGATGACGCTGGGCGGGTCTATATTTTTTACACGCTGGATGAGATACAAGAGGACTTAAATTGTGGTCACGAAAAGGCTGTCAAATTATTGTCCGAACTGGATACAGATAAAGGTTGCGGTCTGATCGAGCGAGTAAAGCAAGGGCAAGGCAGACCAACAAAAATCTATGTCAAACGCTTCACTACCCGCCGAGTACCTGCTGAAACCCCTGCGCCGCAGGAGACTCCCAGACTTCCGAAAATCGGAAGTCAAGAAGTCGGAAAATCAGAAGTCAAGAGTTCCGATAATCCGAAGTCAAGACTTCCGTTTTTCCGAAGTGCAGACTTCGGAAAATCGGACGGTAATTATACTGAATCCAATCAAACTGATTTTAGCTATACTGATCCATCTATCCATCCATCACCTTCCACCGATGAGCAGCGATGGATGGATAGAAGCGAATACTTGAAAGAAATCAAAGAGAATATTGAGTACCCCTTCCTTTGCCAGCAGTTCAACCGAGACGATGTGGATGAAGTGGTCGGGCTGATGGCAGATGTGATGTGTTCCACCCAGCAAACGATTCGGATCGGCGGCAATGACATCCCGCTGACGCAGGTGCAGGCCCGTTTCTATCGGCTGGACTACTCCATGATGGTCTACGTCTTTGAGAGCCTGCACCGAAACACCACCAAAGTCCGCAACATCCGTGCTTATCTGCTGACTACGCTGTTCAATGCGCCGCTGACCATGAATAACTACTATCAGGCCGAAGTCCAACACGACTTCGGCCTTTGATTTTGGTTGAAAATGTGGCTCAAATTGAGACACATTTTTCGACATAAATCTTGAATACGGAGGTAAACCAATGTCCAACGAAAAGAAAAACCCGCTGATTGGTGCGTTTCGGGCACCGCCCGTAGGAACGCCACCTTCCATCACACAGCCCACGAAGCAGCCGGAGACACCCAAGGATGTCAAAGTACCTGCGGCTTCGCCTACTGCCCCTGTCTCCACCAAGTCGGAGGAGAGCAAGAAACCCGCTGAACCCGCCAAGGACGATAAGGCGGTCAAGGACGGCAAGCCCGCCGTAGCTGCGCCTGCTCCCACCAAGCCGGAGGAGAGCAAGAAAACCGTTGAGCCTGCCAAGGACGATAAGGCGGTCAAGGACAACAAAGTTGCCGCAGCTGCGCCCGCACACACCAAGCCGGAGGATGGCAAGAAACTCGCCGAGCCTGTCAAGGATGATAAGGCGGCCAAAGACGGTAAGCCTGCCGCAACTGCGCCCGCACCCACCAAGCCGGAGGAGAGCAAGAAACCCGCTGAACCCGCCAAGGACGATAAGGCGGCCAAAGACGGCAAGCCTGCTGCGGCTGCGCCCGCACTCACCAAGCCGGAGGATGGCAAGAAACCCACTGAACCCGCCAAGGACGATAAGACCGTCAAGGACAGCAAGCCTGCCGCAGCCGCACCTGCTCCCACCAAACCGGAAGAGGGCAAGAAAACTATCGAGCCTGCCAAGGTGGATGAGGTCAAAAAGCCGGTGGGACAGGAAACGCCCACTGCATCGGCTACCCGCACTGCGGACGGCCCGAAAGGTTCTGCTGTGACTAAAGTATTTGAGGATCGTCTGGACGCGCCTACTGAAGCTGACCTTTTCAAGCTGCCTACTCCCAGTGAGGGCGAGATTTACAGCATGGCAGTCCATCCGGCCTATCTGAAGGACTTTCTGGATCACCCGTTCACGGTAAACCGCGAGACGCAGGATTATAAAGACCTGTTTGAGTCCATCAAGAATTACGGCATCCGTGAACCGGTTCTCTGCCGTCCCGGACGCAATGGTGGACTGGAGATAATCTCCGGCCATCGCCGACATGACATTGGTGTTCAGCTGAACTACCCCATTCCCGTTCTCATTGAGCGTGTGGACGAGGATGACGCACAGATCCAGTGCGTAGACGGCAACCTCCACCGCAAGGATATTCCGCTTTCGGAACTGGCCCGCGCCGCACAGATGAAGATGGACGCTTTGAAGCGTAAGGCAGGGCGGCGCTCCAAGGCAGACATTCTGGCCGGAAAAGAGCCGATGAAGCGGAGCGATGAGCAGGTCGGTGAAGATCTGGGTATGAGCCGTGCCAGCGTACAGCGATTGATGCGCGTCAATCAGCTGGAGGAGCCGCTGAAAAAGATGGTGGACAAGAAGGAATTGCCGCTGGACACCGCCGAGCAGATTTCTCACATGAAGCCCGCTGAACAGAAAACGCTGGCTGACGCCATCGAAAAAGAGGGCGGCAAAGTCCCCTCCAAGACTGAAGCGGTCAAGCTCAAGGAAGAGAGCCGCGCCGGTACGCTAACCCCGCAGAAGATCGAGAAGTCGGTAGCGCCTACCAAGCGGGAGAGCGACCCTCCGCTGAAGGTCACTTTTCAGGATGATGAACTGCGCCCCTACTTCCCGGAGAAGGGAACGACAGTTGCTACCGTCAAGCGCACGATGTTTGAGGCGATGGATCTCCGCAAAAGGGCGCTTGAGCGGCAGAAGGCAAAAACGCAGACCGAAAATGATGGGAAAAAACGGTCTGAACCGGCGAGGTGATGGAGTATGACTGTCGTAATCGTTAAGCCGGGATATGCCCCCTATGAGGCGGACATCAACGGCTTGGATGAGATGCAGAAAGTCGTAGGGGGAATAATCCAAGCCATTTACCCCTTTGAGGATAACGCCGCAGTCGTTTGTAATGACGAGGGACTGTTCTTGGACTTGCCCTTCAACCGCAGTGTGCCTGGCGGATATGGCGGTGTGTTCGGTAACTTTTTCGTCTGCGGCTTAGGTGAGGAAGATTTCTGTTCCTTGACCCCGGAGCAGGTCAAAGCTTACAAGAAGGAGTTTCACAGTGCGGAAATTCTGATCGGAGCAAAGGGTAACACCCCCATTACGCTGAAGGTGCAGCCCAAGGCAGCAGGCGGCTCCGGCCGTGAGAAAGGCCGGGATACGCCACCCGGCCGGGAGTAAAGTACGATGCAAGAACAGCTTTCCGCAAGTGAGCGACTGAAGGCACTGACTGACCAGCTGGAGCAGGGCGTTTCGGATATTTTCCAAAGCGGCCAATATGCGGCATACCTCACGGCCATGTCGAAGTTCCATCATTACAGTTTTGGCAACGCCATGCTGATTTTCATGCAGTGTCCGAATGCTTCTCATGTTGCAGGTTATCACGATTGGAAAAGAAAATTTGGCCGACAGGTCAAGCGGGGCGAGCATGGTATCACCATACTCGCCCCCTGTCCTTACCGCAGACGGGAGGAAGTGGAGGAAACGGCCCCGGACGGCTCCACAGCCACGACCATCCAACTGGTGCAGCGCGTAGGTTTTCGGACAGTCACTGTGTTCGATGTGAGCCAGACCGAGGGGAAGCCGCTGCCGGAGCTTGTTCACAAGCTGACCGGAGGTGTGGTGGACTACGAACGCATAACCGAGGCGATTAGTCACCTCTCACCCTATCCCATCAGCATTGAAGCCTTTCCCGGCGCTGCCTTTGGCTGCTGCAATTTTGCAGAGCGGCGCATTCTGGTGCAGCCGGATATGAGCCAAGTGCAGACCATCAAGACCATGATCCATGAGGTCAGCCACGCAAAACTCCATGCGCCGAAAGAGGGTGCTGCTCCAGAAGAAAATCGGAGTGAGCAGCGTTCTTCCCGCGAGGTGGAGGCCGAGAGCGTAGCCTATGTAGTCTGCCAGCATTTCGGCATCGACACTTCCGACTATTCATTTGGGTATGTAGCCGGTTGGAGCCGCGGAAAAGACTTGACCCAGCTGAGAGCATCGTTGGAGCGGATACGGGACACTGCCGCGGAATTGATCGACAGCATCGACCCGCCCAAAGAGTTGTCACAGCCAGTACAGGAAAAACCAGCACAGAAACGGAGGAATGCCCGTGGGAAAAGAAATCAGCCTGATCGCCTTTCTCGATGAGGTCGTGTCCCGGAACACGCAGCACTATAAGAGCGATTTTGAACTGGACGCGCAAAAGTTGAGGGATGCGCTGGACAGCCCCAATCAGGATGAGCGCGTTTTCTACTTCATGTCCCGTCCAAACGGAACATGGTGTGTGCTGGAACGGGACGCTTTTCTTCGGGAGAGCGATGGCTACAAGATATGGACACATTATGCAAATATGCCTGCTGGTATGAAAAGGCCGCCGATAGTTACCTTGTCAGCTGGGGGATCGTTTACAACGCCCCTAAGCAGCCAGACCCCAAATATACAAATTACTGGGGCGACAGCATCTATGTGGCGCGACAGGACAAGAAAAAATACCCCACTATGGAGGCGGCACAGCATTACATTCAGGGCCGTTTTGATTTGTATTGTCACCTGTTTCGGGAGCTGTCCCCGCCGGTTCCCAATGAGTGCAGACGGATGTTCAGCATCAACGGCCATCTGGCCCCCGGATACATATTGGCCCCTCCTGACAAATCAGAACCAAGCAAGCAGACAGTGGATGACCTGTTGGCCTGTCTGGACGATGTGGATATGGCAGAGTCATGCGCCAAGCCACCTGAAAAAAGCCGGGAAGAGCAGAGTAAATCCGTAGCCAAAGGGAAACATATCCCGACACGGTAGGACAGCGGCGCTCTGCGTCGCTGTCCCAGCCAGCATGGAATTTTGACATCAAAATTCCGTTGGTTAGGGGCGTACCCCTAAGACCCCGTGCGATAAAAGTCGAAATGCGTCTCAATTGAGACGCATTTCGTGAAATCAAACCTTGTGATAGGTTGTAACTTTTTTCCAGTTGTGAGGAAAGCCCATAAGGGCAAGCAGTTCCGCTTCACTGATTTGATGGTTTTCTGTTACTGCTTTGTGAATTAACTGGCTCAAATGCCGCTTGTATTCGATAAATTCTTTATTAGGGAGCAGATAGCGAAACGCCAGTAAAACCGCAAAGAAATCGCGTTTTCCATAAAGATATTGTGTTCCCTGCATCGGAATGTTCAGCTTCTTATGCAGTGGAAGGTTCGGAATTTCATGCTGGGAACAGCGGAACGAAAATAACCGCTCATTATGGGCGCATACATTTCGGAAGTCAGTCAAGACCTGAAGAATTTGCCGAAGCTGACCTTCATTGACCCCTTCAAATTCCCTGCTGATGGAGGACTGAATATCAGATGTGGAGTATTGGTACATTTTTGAAATCGTGCCAAAAGTAAGCGCATTGATTAAGACCCACAGCGGAACATTTTGATGCTGCTGTTTGTAGTGTTCGATATACAAATGCTCTGTGCGCTTGTCAAGCAAAGGTTTTAGGTAACGAGTAATGAGCTTATTGACCTGATACGCATTATTTTTCGGATGCAGGTCATAGTTGTTAGGATCAAGGTAAGTAGATTGCTGCTCTCCATGCTTCTGACAAAAAGCATAACTCAGAGCGGAGCGGATGTGCCGTTCGATATGCAGAAGGTGGCGGAGAGTTAATTCCCGTAACCGAGCATCAAATTCATAGAGTGCGACAATATCATCAAAGGTTGTCCCGTCTCGATAATCCTTAGTGGTGGGATTTTTGAACAGGCTTTTATAGCCAGTGATGAGTGCAAAATAACCGTTTAAGCGGAGTTCTTCTGCCGCATTGACTTCATTGTGAATAACCAAATGCTTGTCCTTCAATTTCTGAATTTGCTGTTTGTAAGTCAAGAACGGCTTCGGCACTCGAATCACCTCGTAGATCTCTGTATAAACAAGAAGGGAGCCCCCGCAGGGACTCCCCCGGTCACAGGCCCCGCGAGCATCTGTAACCTAATCACTGTAATTAGTATAGCCTTTTCTGCTAAAACTGTCAACCGAAAGTTTTGGCCGGAAAATACTACCTAATTTCAGCACTATCTATTGTACAGAACCAAAATTGAATTGTGCGTCGAAATGCGTCTCGAATTGAGACGCATTATTTTTTAGAAAGGAAACGACCATGCGAGAAACTGCAAAGACTATGACGCTCCGCCTGAACGCTGCTGAGTATGCCCACCTGTGCCAGCAGGCGGAGGTGACCGGCCTAAAGAAGGAGCCGCTGGTGAGGCAACTTATCATGGGCGTGAACCTCCGCCCCCGTCCCCCTGACGCCTATGCCGACCTGCTTCGGGCACTGTCCGCCATCGGGAACAATATTAACCAGTTAGCCCATCAGGCCAACACAAGGGGCACGGCCACCGGGGATGAAATTACGGAGGCCCTGCGGCTGGTGCGGCAGGCCACGCGGCTTGTGAGGGAACGGCTCTAAATGGCATATACGAAAATCATCGTCATTCACAATCGTCTGGACAGATGCCTGAATTATACGCAGGACGAGGAAAAGACTTCTCTGGAAGCGGTGCTGGACTACGCCATGAACCGGGATAAGACCGAGCAGGACTGTTTTGAAACCGCTCTGAACTGTGACCGGGAAACCGCCTACGCGGACATGATGGACACCAAGCGCCGCTGGGGCAAGACCAGCCGCAAGCGCAAGGGCTATCATGTGATTCAGTCCTTTGCCCCCGGTGAGGTCGCGCCGGAGCAGGCCCACGCCATCGGCGTCGAATTGGCACAGCGGCTTTTGGCGGATAAATACGAAGTAGTGGTGTCCACGCATTTGAACAAGGCGCACCTACATTCACATATCGTATTCAACAGCGTGTCCTTTGTGGACGGTTCCATGTACCGTGACCGTATTTCGGACTTGCTGGGCGGCTCAGGGGTGGGTATCCGGGGCACATCGGATGCGATCTGTCTGGAGCATGGCTTGTCGATTATTGAATCCAGTGAGCCATCCGTCAGCCGTGCCGAGTGGGAGGCAGAAAAGGCGGGGAAGCCCAATTTCCGGGGGCTGGCCCGTGCGGACATAGACACCGCCATCGCCAACGCCTACACCATGCGTTCTTTTTGGGGAGAGTTGGTGAAAATGGGCTATCAAGTCAAGCGGTATCCCCAAGTGACCCATGCGGCGGTCAAGCCGCCGGGGGCCAGCGTTTTCTGCGTTTGGACAAGCTGGGAACTGGGTATAGCGAGGCGGAAATATTTTCCCGGCTGATTGCCGGACGCACCGACGTGGCACCGCAGATTAGCAACCACACGCCCATCCTGCCGCAGCGGTATTTCCCCTATGGGCGGCGATAAGACCTTGCTTGCCGCAGACCGCAGTGAACGGGAGCGGTTCAAGATTCCCCGGAGCGTCCAGCAGTCCATTCCCATTCAGAGGATCTATCGGGACGGTATCTGGCAGACTGGAGGCAAATTCAGCCGCACTTGGCGCTTTGCGGATATTAACTACGCACTGGCCTCCCATGACGATCAACGGGATATGTTCACTTCCTACTGCGGCGTGCTGAACAGCCTGCCCACAGATGCCACTACCAAAATCACCATCAACAACAGGCGGTTGAACGGCGCGGACTTTCGCCGCAGTATCCTGATGCGGGAGCGTGGGGACGGTCTGGACGGTTACCGCAGGGAGTACAACAGCGTCCTGACCGGCAAGGCCGCAGAAAGTAATGACCTCATTCAAGACAAGTACATTACGGTTTCGGTGGCCCGGAGAAGCATAGAGGAGGCCCGCACCTTCTTCCATCGGGTAGACGCTGACCTTGGGAAAAATTTTGGGCGCTTGGAGAGCGGTGCAAAAGCACTGGATAATCAGGAGCGTCTGCGAATCTTCCATGACTTCTTCCGCCCAGGCGAGGAAGAACACTTCCGCTTTGACCTGAGCGATGCCATGAAGAAAGGCCATGACTTCCGGGACTATATTTGCCCGGATGGTCTATGCTTCAAGGCGGATCACTTTGAGATGGGCGGCAAGGTGGGGCGCGTCCTGTTTCTGCGGGACTACGCCAGCTACATCAAGGATGAAATGATCTCCAAGCTGTCTGATTTCCCGCGGAATCTGATGCTGTCCATCGACATCCTCCCCATTCCCACCGATGAGGCCATCCGGGAGGTACAGAGCCGTATCCTCGGCATCGAAGCGGATATTGCTCGGTGGCAGCAGCGCCAGAACAGCCGCAATAATTTCACGGCCAGCATCCCCTATGAGCTGGAGCAGATGAGGGCAGAGACAAAGGAATTTTTGGACGATCTAAGCACCCGCGACCAGCGGATGATTTTTGCCAATGTCACCATCGTACACATGGCGGACACGCTGGAGCAGCTGAACACCGACACGGAGACGCTACAAGCGATTGGGCTGGAGCAGGCGTGTCAGTTCTCCGTTCTGCGATACCAGCAGGAGGACGGGTTGAATACGGCACTGCCCTATGGCCTACGCCGCATCAAGACCACCCGCACACTGACAACTGAATCTACCGCCGTTTTAATGCCGTTCCGCGTTCAGGAGATCCAGGATGCGGGCGGTATTTATTATGGCGTCAATGCCGTAAGCAAAAATCTTTTGATCTGCAACCGAAAGAAGCTGCTGAACCCACACGGCTTTGTGCTGGGCGTATCGGGCAGTGGCAAGTCCTTTAG